>Ga0131853_10004110_pt1 | contig 26130 bp, 27 predicted proteins | sample TergutLab28metaG_FD_92764 | JGI IMG/M metagenome (GOLD analysis project Ga0131853, IMG submission 92764) | Labiotermes labralis P1 segment gut microbial communities from Petit-Saut dam, French Guiana - Lab288 P1 (version 2) (version 2) | ecosystem: Host-associated > Arthropoda: Insects >... | reverse complement strand
ATTTTTTTTTTTTTAAATTTTTTTTTTCCCCCCCCCTTGTTTCTTCCCCCGGGGGGGGGGGGCAACCCCCCCCCCCCCCCCCCCCCCCACCAAGCTGTACCCTCGATGCTAGACACAGTGTTCATAAACTTGCAGAGTTGGTCATTAATTCTGATTAAAGTTATGTATTTTAGAAGATATTTGTTATGTTATCTTCACTGACAGTCGTCAAATACTCTGAAACATCTGTGAGATGTTGGTTGGTCCATACATTACTTGTTAAGACACTGAATCAGATTATATATATGCACAGTGCTACACAAGTATTGTGTGGTTCATTGGAAATACTTTTCAATGTCCTTTCAGCCAAAGCTTTTACTGTGTCATTAATAATTCACATTTTCTGAAGTTTTAATTAGTCCCATACATTATTCATATTCTGTAGCTTAATTAAATTACTTGTAGACCATGTTACATGAGAAACATGATACTTTGTCAAAAATAATATTCAGGATTCCAGTACATGAAACAGTTGTGTTGGTGGTCACTATGATTATATGCTTTAATTCAGTAAGGTCACCAAAGTTTTGTAAATATTTGGGTTGCAGGATACTGTGCCATGAGTCACTTACTAAGAATAATAAGATAATAATGCTGTGATAGTTGTGTTAGTAATTTTCTCCCCTGTAAAGATGGCTTGATGGCCTTGTCTGAATTTTTGGATCAAAAAATGTATTTTATAAAGCAATATTTTTATTATCATGTTAATATTTTTCACTGCATGTGTGTGTGGTGTGTGAAACACCTAGTGGAGGTTGGTGGTGAATGTACTTAGAACTATTGAATATATAAATAAAATATGGGTAAATTATATAACTACATGCAGTAGTGTCCCCCTTGAGAAGCTCTTAGTCAGTCAGATAGTCAAGATATTCTTTCCGTTTTTCAATATCTGAACATACTGTTGTGGCAGTATAAGTCCATGATATTGTGCTGTCCTTCGGTAAATGGGTGCTTATATTTCAGACTATCTTGCTTCAGGGTCCAAGTAGTCAAGTAGCGGAGGTAGTAGCAGTGGACAACTTGAACCTGAAAGCTGGAGGCAAGAAGCTCCCTTGAAATGTCAGCACCCATGTACCAATTTACCACTTGATACAGTGTCTTATCCCTGAAGACTTGTCTTTGTCAGAACCACTGTGCAAACATGAGATCTTACATTCATTATCCTGTTCATAAGAGCCTACCACTGAACTTTATGCTGATCCTTTTGAATCCGTTCCACACCCTTGGACCAATTTCTTGAAGATCCATTTTGATATTGTGCTAATTCTTCATAAGCAATCTGTTCCCTTGAGATTTTGTGGCTAAAATCTTGTATTCATTTTCTTCTACCCCACATTCAGCTCCTCCAACCTTATTTTTTATTTTATCCTCCTTCATTTGAATACCTGCTATCCATTTACTGCAACTGAAAACCTAAAATAAGTAAAATAAAAAAATTCCTTCCACATAGGGCTGTTACAATTAGTATATGACTGGCATGTTGTCAAAGTTCTGCTCAGAGCAGTATAGTCACTTCTGTTTAAAGTGTAGTCTGCCCCTGCAGCTGCATTCCTAAAGAGCCTAAAGAGCACTGTCTTATGAAAAAATTGCATTATAACATCATCTGATTTGGTTAGAATTATGGAGTTAGTGGGTGGTAGATTCAACAACAACAATATACTGAAATTTTTTAAATATATTACATTATTATTGGTTTTGTGCTCTTCTATAATAACATAGTATTAATGACTGCTCGTCCTTTCTTTAATTGATTAACAGTATGAAAATGGGGGAAAATAATGAGCTTTAAGGGAATTATGAGATATAAATATAGATACATAAGTATATTTACATTTATTTTTAACATGCAAGAAGGAGAAGATGACTGGAGGCAGAATGAAGGTGGAAGCAGATACTGTGGGAAATGACCCAACCATCTACGGACCATATGATTCAGGAGCAGACCAAAGTGATTCAGCAACCTGTGTTGGGTCATCTGGTGAAACAACTAGCCAACGAGGTGCCGGTAGATGTTCATGGCTCTGGGTCTTTATGGATTTTGGTCTTAACTCAGACTACAAACCGGTCAGTCGTCTTCTGTTTCTCGTGTTCCTTTACTGAACAGTCCACTGTGTGGTAAAATGTGATCCTTTTCTCTCAAGCAGTTCCCCTTGGGATACCAGCAGCTTGTTGACATCTTCCTACTGCCCTTCCCTTGCTAGTGCTATGTACCATCTTGGACCTCTTCGTATATTCAGGCTGATTCTCAAGACACCCTAAAATCATTAATGGCAAGCAGCAGCTTATGCCGCACAACATTTAAGCATGACTTCATAGCATCAAGTCTGTACACTGATGTCAGTTATGTGCATAACATTGAATGCCTCCCAGAGGTCACCATTTGGAGCATCTGTCAACTTGACAGAAGTGTGGACTAGATAGTAGGCTTTGAGGGTAGCAATAACTGCTTGATGCAATGATTGTTGACAGTAAGTTTTATTTGCTGGCAAGAACACAACTTTTACATTCTTAGGCAAGTCAGTAATTTTGTAACTGACCATGCATTGTTTCCAACACATGGAAAAGATTGGACAAGTTATCTAGCCCTTCTTCCAGGATCTGAAAGGTGCCCCAAAGTTATGAATCTTTTCTGAGTGCACAAGGGTGAATGATACTTGTTTCAGCCAGTAACTGGCACTTGCTTTAGTTTCAAATAATGATAGTCTTTCCCTAGTTTGAACCCTTATGCTATTTTCTATTATTCTGAGATGTGCATACATTCTTGAAGGCATCTTCTTCAGCACAGACTTTTCTCATCAGTGGTAACAACCGAACAAGAGTGTAGCTGCCTCTTTCAGTAGTTCCTTCAGGGTGTCAGGAAAGCATGCACACAGTTGTTGCTTCTACAGTTAACTTCACATTTTTCAGGTTGAAGTAATTTTTAAACCCTGCAAATCGCCCATTACTGGCATTAAACTGTTCAACTTTTCAGGATTATACTATGTTTTTTAAGTCTTCATTAACTGAAAAGGTTGTTCTTTTATTGTTACAACACCACCACCGCACTGCTTCTCTGTTCCACTGTCTGTCCACAAACAGAAGCCTTCCTTTCAGTCTCTTCTACTGGTGTGGGCATTGCCCTGGCACTTCATTTGTGTTTGTGTCACACAAGGATTCCTTCCCTTAATTTTGCCAGTATTTGCACAAACAGTGCACAATGTGGATTTTCTAACTCCAGTTGCATAGACGATATCCTTGTTCTATTCATGTCACTTCAACATACCAAGTATTTGTGTAAGAGGAAGAGCATATCTTTTCTTCACTTCCCCGTCACCAGCACCACCATAGGATGTACCACAGCTCAAGTAGTTACTCACTGGCCTGTCACCACGAAGGTTAGGTTCGATGTTAGCCTAGTCTCTGTGTGTTTTGTGGCTAAGTAATACTGCAACAGATGTTTCTCGGAGTGCTTCACACACTCCATCAGTGCTCCATACACATGCATTAATCTGATACTGATGCTAAATAATTTTAGCATTTAATAGTGTCGTTAAATTTCACATGTAGGAAAGGTCTAAAATCTGGAATATTACTCAGATCAAAAATGTTTAACATGAGAGTCAATTGGGCGTTTTCACTAAATATTCAAGAGAGCTTAGTTCATTATTCTTTATTTTCATTTTTATTTCTTACATTTGAGCGAGATATTGTTCAAACTAGTGCACAATACTGGGAATTACATTAAGCAAACTCCAGTGTACCCTGGTGGGCTGAAAGTTCAATTATATTTCTGAATGGCTCTGATTACAAATTTTTGACAATCAGATGAGCAGAACAATTTTTGGCACTTCGTACACCAAAGAAGAATTGTTAGACATAAATAAACGAATTCCACCCACTCTGGACACAACCAACCGTCAATTATCGAGGACAATGCCGGTACATTAGACAAGCATTGTCAGGTTTTGGTTACACATAACAGCTTCCCATTGTGTATGTTTGATTTGTCTTTCATACACTCGCTGTTCGTACGTATCACATGTATGTTTACCGACACAGCTGTAATTTGCCATGCATGAATTTACTGTATTTTGTAATTTAAAAATTTATAGGACTCCTTTAGTTTCACTAACTTACGTTTTGGTGTGATCCTGAATCATCATTTTGCTGTAAATATAAATTTTTGATTCATACTGCAGTGTCATAGGCTTCTGTAAATAACTTGAAGTGATTTTTACAATAGCAGAACCTCTATTAATTGACAGTTTGCAAATTCAGAGCCAGACGACAGACAGTCAGCTGTGTTTCAAACTCATTTTCGTGTAACATACATGAAAATATTCAGTAGTACTGCAATAAGTGTATGTAAGAAATCTGCACTTGAAGAAACTTTGAGCTAATGAATGAACTTTGTGCCTTACATCAGTAAACAACATATATATATATACATATAGGTATGAGCAATTCGGGGTTGTATTGTACACACACATTTACTGGATGGACAAACATTTTTACAGGTGAGCAGTTTATAAGGATTTACAATGATACCAATTTTAAAAAAATGTAGTCTTCATAAGATTCTTAAAACAGTTCTAGAAAAAAAAAAAGAGTATACAAGAAAGCTTTCTAATATTTTAAACAAAATGAGTTGGAAGTTTCCTCTTTGTTACATACTTGCAGTCACTTCCAACTGCATATACAAAATTCCAGAATTGTACAACGAAGGTACATCCCGTTCACACTTCACGATTTTACTGCTGTAGTTTACCTGATGCTCTGGTAACAATATCCCTATACATGTATTTTATTTCCTAAGACCAAATGTTCTGCACTGTCAGTCATGTTATACTGTAACATAACTGGATTGGGTAAACATTACTTTTACCCATATGATGCATATTTGCAACCACAATATATCACTGTGACAAATGATCTGTATGTAAAAAGTATTAATTGTGCATCGCGGGAGATTCCCATTTTTAGAGTGCTCAAATTGTATCTAAAAATTATTGTCTTTCTGATTACATTAAAGACCACTGCCATCTTTCAAAATCATGACTGGTGATGCATTACAATCTCATAATCCGATGTTCTCTGTATTGTTACATGTACTGAAATACACCATTTTACCAGGGACTGTCCTTGATAAAGTCTTTAAATTCTTGATATATTGCAACTGTTTATAATAATAATAATAATAATAATACAGTGATGATAATATCTATGTGGCACACAACAGTATTCAAGTTTAAGACATGGACTATAAGCAATGAAGTAACTAGATCCCATGTCATTCAAATGCCATTTCTGTGTTTCATCGCTTAATATTGGCCTAATTCTTGGTGAAGGTAAATATGCCAAATTTATACAGTCCAAGTTGCCTTTAACTCCATACAGATGGCCTGGAAAGGACAAGTAATACATTTTGTGCATGCTTGCAAATGATGCTGCAGGATTACAGGTGTCAAAATGATAAGTTCAGTGTTGCATAACCAAGACACATAATTGAAAGAAATGAAAATGACACACAAACAATTTGCATTTGCAAAGTCTCACATATGGACCTTTTGGACTGCAACATGACTGAAGTGTATTTCTGCATTTTGGGTGTTACTGTTTCAATGACCATCGCAATCTTGTGTTTAATGTTCCAACACTGCATACCTAACAGTGCCATAAGATTCACTGTACATGACTACAGACAAGAAAGTCGAGTGGTGTTGACTCCGGGGGCAGTGACATTTGGGCCATCTCGCCTGAACCAATGTTGTGGAAACTTTTCATTCAGAACAGTTTGAACAAAGTTGCGCTGTTCTGTTGGAAGACGTAACTTACTGTGCTTCCAAGGACATCCATGTAAATGGTAGCCTGACAACACTGTTTGGACTGAGGCACAGTGTCATCCAAATTACCTGCTGTATTACAAGAGGTGCACATGTAGAATTTAACAAATTGTGTGTGTCACCACTTTTTGTTTTGTCTATTTCACTTATGTATCAGAGGAAAATGGATCACTTTGATATACCAAACATCTGAAGACACCTGTACAATATATGTATGAAGACTCAAGCTAAGAACCACTATAAATTATTGATGGTATATTCAATAATATATAATTAGAAATGCATACCACTGGTGGCACTTAGGTGTTGGTGCTTTAACTTGATAAAGGGACACTCATTGGGTTAAATCTAACATGCTAAATCACCAGCTGGAAGTATATGCTATTACTGGAATAAGTGTACCTATCGTAAAAGAGTCCTGAATTAGTTACTACTGTAATGATCCTTGTAAATAACCAACTTGACGCACAACTTTTTCCTGTATATCTATATCTATTCTTTACATGTTTTGGGCAGCCATGTGCCCATCATCAGGAGAATTATTGTATCAATGCGACACCTGGTTTATGTCACTCTGTGTCACATTGATACAATAATTCTCCTGATGATGGACACATGGCTGCCTGAAACATGTAAAGAATAGAAATAGATATACAAGAAAAAGTTGTGCATCAAGTTCGTTACTTACAAGGATCATACCAGGATGCACGGTCAACAAAACATAAAATAGTTACTACTGTAGTCTGATTCTGCAACGTATTACATCTTGCGACTACCAGGATGTAGCTGATGTCATAAGTGCCTAACCAGGGTATGTGTTGCATTATAGCAGTAAAAGAAGAATCAAGCTTTAGGTTTCTGTGACTGTAATCATGAGCAAATTGTGAAGTGAGAGAGAACACCAACAAGATGCAACAGTTAGATGTTTATTATCAACACTTTCTCAACATGTTTAGGGCATCATTATGCCCATCTTCAGGAGAACAAGATGTGTGTTACTGCACATGGTGTGCTGCGCTGTAACAAGCGGGGAAAAGAGGTCCCATCTAGGCTTACAACACAATACCCCACAAAAAAGACGTTATGGCTAATACCTACCTTTTCTCTGCTTGTTACAGCGCAGCACACCATGTGCAGTAACACACGTCTTGTTCTCCTGAAGATGGGCATAATGATGCCCGAAACATGTTGAGAAAGTGTTGACAATAAACATCTAACTGTTGCATCTTGTTGGTATTCTCTCTCACTTCACAAGAAGAATCAAGTTTACAATGTGTCACACTTCTTCACTGTATTCAGAATTTAGCTGCAGTGTTCAAGCTTTGCATCACCGCATTCAAACATGAGCTATCCTACATCAGACCATGATGGCTACATCAAGCAATACAGTCAAGAATTTTTACCATGACAGGATGCTGTAACTAGGCTTCTTGCAGATGTACATACTTTCTCCTTTCCAGCTGTCAGTCAGGCAAGTACCAGTTTCAGTAGACAAAATATTATTTTGTTGTTGCACCACTGTAACTACATATATGCAAGTTGCTGACAAAGATTATGGAACTCCAGTCAAACTGTCAAATTTGAGCAGTGATCCAGTGTGTTGGTGAATGATGATGAAATAAAAAGTACTTAAGCAGGATTCATGCTGTGACTGAACAAGACCATTATAAAGTTAGCACACTCATCAGTGTTGCTACATTAGAGAAAAAAATATATATACTAATTATGAATATATGAAAAGCAAAACAAATAAACAGTACCTCATCCCTTCTCACCTCTATATTTTACTAATGTTATAACTATTTCAGAATAATCTTTAGGACCAAGGTGCAAATGTTGATTTTATATTTTTTCAGGACATATTTTATGTGGATTGTTAGTTATATATGCATTTGAAGTATCAGATATATATGCAATTCTGCATGCCTCAAGGAGACTCCAAAACCACTGCACACCGACAGGCTGAAAAACAGGCATAAGTTGTGGAATGCTACTTGATTCAAATTATTAAAAAATCTGCAGTTGAATGCCAAGATTTCATAGTGGTGAACATTCTTAATTAAATTTTGCCAAATGTAGTCCTTAGATCGTGGTATTTTCTGTAACACAATAACAGTTTCTATGTTCCCTGTCACAATGCATGAAGATTTAACCTTCCAAGATGTTACACCATATCAGCTGGAAAATAGTTACTAGTTGGCATGGTGCAACATCTCATAGGACTTGAAAGTTCAGCACTGGCACTTAGAGAACTTCAAATTTTGCATGATGGAGACTTTGTCTGATTGAAAAATGAAGATTACAATTACTTAAATAATGAAGATTACCAACTTATAGGATGTGTAACTGTGGAGTTTTATAGATTATCAATATTTCAGAGGAATGTCCTGCATCTGTCTTATATCCTCAAGAACAGATGCAGCATCATTGTCCACAATATTTGCATATGGTCACATCCTAGAAGAATGCAGTCTTCAATGTCAATAGGGTGAGAACCAGAAGTCTTATATATTTAAAAATGACTTATACACCTGAACATGGATTAATAACTCTTGGAATGGTATGAAAGAGTACATAGTTTATGCAGTTACCAAAACATAACACACAAACAAATTTTATATATATATATATCATGAGTAACTGTTGTGTGAATTACTATCTGCCAAGTTGGCACGAACAACTTCTATTCCCAGTTTCCCTGTAAGAAATGCATTTACTTCCATACGATTCCATATACCAGCCATGAATATTGTATAGCACAGCATAATTGTAACAATGATACGTATAATGTTATATGTTTTGAAGTAGCTGAAAGGCGTTTCTGAACCAATCATGCACACCAATGTCAGGAACAGAGCAGCAGAGTACAACCAGTAGGACTGCTTATCTTGTTTTAACCGTGCCAGTGCTGCATTACACACTGCTCCACTCTCCTGCAGAGCGTTCATATATTCTGTCTTATTTACTGCTGCATCTTTGGATACTTGGAACAAAAATAAATCCACAAGAATGTGAGGATCCTGTCTAGAGCAATGCAAAATTCAAAATGTTATAGAAATATAGCCTTCTAGGAACTAACACCGTGCAGTTTGGCAGTAGACAGATACTGGTGATTTGGAGGAACGTGCTGCCTCAATCTGCACTCCTATTTGGATGACTGAGGTAGCAGGTTCATTTGAAACACTGGTACCTATCTACCAAATTATGTTGTTGGTTTCATCCAGATGTCTTCATTATAGTGTTTTGAGACACTATGTTTCATATCACATAATGCTGTGACAGACGCAAATGGCCAGTGTCACTCAAACTTTGGTATAATCTCTTTTCAAAATCCATTTGTCAGAATATCGGCCTGCACAGGAAATAAATAACTTCTTAATGATGTTAAGACATGTACAGACATCACTGAATGACGATGGCAAGGTTCACCTTTGCTTCATTTTCTGCTATGCATTTTGCATACTGTTACATTACCCAACTTTTTCAGCATACAATTTACTGATCATGAAATAAGATACAAAATGTGCGACCCAACAAAAAATGAAGCAGTGTTTACCGTTGGATGCTCTGACGACTCGTAAGGACACCTGCAGTCCTTCATGGTCTGAGTAGCTGAAATTTTGGTCAGGAACTTGCTCAGGCAAGGGAAACTGATATTTCAGACACTGTACCTATATAAAACAAATGAACATCACAAGTCAAGATTGAGGAATTATATTAAAGGGGTTTTCGAACTTCAGTTAACAGGCTTAAAATTTACCTCAATTCCTGGTCTAGACTTGTACATTACATAATCTATTCGATTCCCTTCAGGTTTTTGCAGACAAAGTTTTTTGTCAGTGTAGCTATTCCGTGAACATTCATCGGTTCCTACACAGTCCACAGATACCTACAAAACAGTTAATAGGCCAAATAAATTTAACTTCCGCAATTAGCTGTGCTTTGTACGTGGATAACAAACTGATGTCAAGAGCACTACTTATGCAAACATTAACTTCAAAACCTCCAGTGAAGAACATTACATATTTCATCAAATTCTCAGACTTAATCTAATGTAATGAACTAAATGTCTCTTGCCATTCCTGTGGTATACCAGTACTGCTTTTTATAAAAAAATTCAGCTACCAAAAACTTGGGCTATGTGCTTCAGTGGTTAAGCATCATCAGTCCCCAACATTGTGGAGGCCTAGGTTCAATCCCAGCACAGTTTATGTCGGATTTACGATGTACAGTGTGGCAGTGGGACAGGTTTTACTCCAAGTACTTTGGTTTTCCTTAGTTAATTAGCATTCCAAGAGTGCTTCATATTCATTCCTTAATGATGTGGGAGATATTATCATAAATGTTGGTAAGTCTTCATGTACAGTATTATGTTATTCTTGTCAGATTTTAATAGAACTTGAATTTTATTGACAGATTTTCAAAAAATGCTCAAATATCAAATTTCATTAAAATCTGTATAATGGGAGTTGAGTTGTTTCATGCAGACAGACACACATGATGAAGCTGATAGTGGCTATTCACAATTTTGTGGACATGCTTAAAAATATACATCATTAAACATGCAATATGCATTTTATTTATGCCTGTGAGACATACTTGCTGTGCTTGAAGGAAGCTGTCTTGCAACTGAGCATTGTGACAGATTATTCTGTACCCTAATTCCCCAGGTTCGGTGTTGAGATCCCCACCCAAGATTACTATATCAGCATTAGTTGATGTCATATTGATGAACTGTGACATGTCAAATGCCTGCAGAACTCTATGAGCCACATATTCATCATTGCCGCGATTGTACTCTGCATGTAACTGAAAAATAACAGGGTTTTAGAAAACAAGTCTTGTATATACTTTTAACTTTTCCAATAACTACAAAATAAGAAATGAATTTAACCTATTGTGATTCTCATGCCATTCCACCAGGTTCAGTTACTTTATAAAACAATGAGACACCATTTAATTTCTCACTATGATTATATTACAGTGTTTTCTGCGTAAGTAGTTTTATAATGGACCAGTGAAAAAGAACTTCTAAAGGGGAAAACATTTTTACAGCAGAAACAATAAAACTTATATTCTTCTTTGGATTCACTTTCAGATCTTGATCCCAAGCAATAACTTCATGACATTTCTGTTATAAAGATTGCATATGAATACTATAAGGGCAACTTAACATTACTATTGTTTTAGTGCTACACAAAGATTCACAAAATACAAGTCATAGTGAATCATCTAAAACATATAAGCGCAAAGCCATTTGCTGTTGACACAGGTGCACTTTGTACATTCTTGTCAGTCACTTGTGTCCTCCACCTTGTAGCTCCTGTTAGTCTTCAGTGCTCCAAAGGTCATGGCAAATTGTCTTCTACTATACAAAAACTTCAAAACTACACTTTAAGCTCAAACCATGCAGCAACATCTCTACAATATGCTTCAGTAAGTAAAAAGTGACTTACAAACAGAAGGGAACCAGAAATGAACAGCTGATAAGTAGTGCATAGGCTATGAAGTCTGCAATCATCAACTATAGTAAAGCTGGGCCATTGGAAAGTAAATAAAGGTTGTAAAACCCTTCAAACACAAGAAAACGGAAATATCTGTTTGAAAATGAACTTCTAAGGTGGGAAAACATTTTACTCGAGAATTTCATATGCCAGAAAATGGAGCATTACTGGTATGGGAGTTTTCGCAGTACTCAAAAAATCTAAATGCAAGAACTTCTCCAACAGAATAACAGTGTAATGGCCAACATTTGTTCCACACAGGACTGCAACAGACCATGTAAGAAGTTGGGATAAGTCTGGTGTAGAAGCACAGCACAGAAACATAAGATTGCAGAGTGAGTCCGGGTTAGGACTGCATAGGGTAAATCTACTCACATGGTGTTGAGAGCCTATGTTATTTTTATCATTTCACCATGCATTCTGTAGATTATTTAATTACACACACCAACACATGCACACACATACATATATATATATAATTTAAGAAGTCTAAAATTTACATTAAAACATTTAAAATGCTCCTACATGTTTCGATCACACGATCATACTCAGGGAGCTTATATTGTTCCTTGCTAAAGTTATAATTTAAAACATTCTGTGAATTACTTCATTATGTTAACTTAAAATTAACATAACGAAGTAATTCACTGAATGTTAATTTAAGTTAACATAACAAAGTAATTCACTGAATGTTTTACATTATAACTTTAGCAAGGAACAATATATGCTCCCTGAGGATGATCATGTGATCGAAACATGTAGGAGCGTTTTAAGTGTTTTATTGTAAATTTTGGACTTCTTAAATAATATATATGTGTGCATGTGTTGGTGTGTGTAATTAAATAGCCTGTGTTAGGAAACCAGAGACAGTGACAGACAGCATTTGGGAAAACTGATGTCATTACAAGACTCAGAGAATATCAAATAATGGTGTTGTAACCTATCCGAAGGAAGGAAAACACTGTTTTTCAGTACAGTTTCATTAATGAAGATAAAAGGCTGGTTGTTTGGTATCATAACTTTATGGTCATTCATACACTGATTTGGCCTGAAAAGATACTGGCCATATGCGAGATTATAATTTGCATAAACAAGATGGGCAATGTATGTAAAGCATAACACTGTGACAGTATCACATGATGTTTATAGCTCCTCTGCTATCATAACAGCCCAATACCAGTTCACGTGAAGAAAGCGCTTTTATGGTGATTTTATGGCAATTATGCTGCTGGAACAATTAAATGTACTTAGGTCTTCACGTAAAGTACCCAACTTTTTGCCCACTTTTAACCCAGTATGGATTTTCTTGAGGGATTTCATAAAATTCTCCAATATAAAATGTCACTGAATTGCATTCTATGGGAGATATATTGATATGTGTGTGGACAGAGAGACGAAGGGACATGACAAAGCTAATGGGCGCTTTCTGCAACTATGTGAATGCACCTAAAAATTTATTATAAGACCTGAATCATATCCTATTATCAAAGTTCAGTAGAGTCTCGATTTGTGTGATTAGTTGGGACTGCTAGAACAGTCAGGAACATCAACGTAAAATGCCTACTTCATTCCAAGTACTTATAAAATGCCAGATATAAAAGTTAAAAGAATCTCACAAAGTACAAAAAGCATGAAATTTTATTTTCAAATAACACAAACACTTTTTTGAAGAATAAAATACATTTAAGGGTACATGTAAATTTTCCCAACATAAATCATGACAGCAAGAAACTTCACTTAGTGAAAGACAGCTTGGCCGAGCCAGCAGTGGTATGTGCAATAGCAGGAAAGTGGGGGAAGCTGACTTGCCAGTCATGTGGTCTCATCTCACTTAGGTGAAAAGTGTCATGAAAGGTGAAAACAGTGCTATTGCAATGGACGATCAAGAAAAGTCAAAACCCCAAACACCAAGGTTCATGCACTCTGGGACTTTGCTTTTCTGTCCTCGCATTTGCTTACTAGGACTAAACAGAAGCAAGAAACCTGCACGACACAGACATGTTTCCAGATTTCAAACTCGTTACCCAGGGCCAGTCTTAGCAAACACAGGGCCCGATTGCAATCCTTGTGACAGGCCCCTAAAAGTTATTATGCAGAGTAAAAAAAAAGGACTAACATTTTGGTATATTACTGTAAGTTTGGATGAACAGTTCAAATGGTCCAATTTTTTATCATTTATCAGTGAAACATATTATTTAATTTCAAAAAAATGTAATGCTCGAATCTCCCCATGAGAGCAGGGTCCCCATAAGTATGGGGACCTATTGCGTCAAATCAGTCCAATCGGCCTAAGGCTGGTCCTGTTTTATGTGTTAAGATTATGAAGTAAAAAGAAGTACCATTCACCATACGGCATTCAATTACAATTTTTCACTTTGCTAGTTGTTTTAATTTTACTTTTAAGTGAAACAGCCTTTTCAGTAAACATATTACTATGTGTATCTTGTGCACCTTTAACAGACGAATGTCAGTCACCTGAAATAAAATTCCTAATAATTATCTAACAAGTAGCCTGTTACTTTTAACTTCCTGATATTGCATATACCTTTAAAGAATTAATTATACATGTACTTACGTGGGCTGAATAGATATTAATGCTGATGCCTTTACATTTTACTCTACACAGACCAACCCCTTTCCCACCAAACCAGTCACCATGATGCAGCTTATGGACGTAGCCATTCACTGGCCACTGGTGGAAAAACACGTTTTCAATTAAGTATCTTGAAAATATACATACTCCGGAACCAAACACACCACTGTAATTTAAAACTGAAATTATTAAATAGATACCAATCTTCATGAAAACCTTCCCCACATAATTTACTATACTATGATTAATGTGTCACAAAAGCTCAGAAAGTAGACATAAACAACATGCAACTACCACACATGTATACAAACAGCCAGGGATGCTAAAATACCTTTAAATCCACTCCCAAGTAAAGGAATTTTAAAGCAATTCTTAAGTAATTCTGCATTATAGTATGGTCCCCTGGGTTATGCCACCATGTACTTTTATGGTAATGGAAACCAGTAACAAAAAATATACATTATTCTTGAATGTACTTTATCTACACAGCAGAATCTCAGTTATCAATGTACAGCTTTCTGTTATGTAAGTACTATAATATGTAAATCTGACCTCTGTACTCTCTCTGGACTGTGCTGTCTAGTTCATTCTCCTAAATGATAGCTTTCTGAACATCAGAGATATCTTTAATAAATTTGCCTTAATATTTACATTATGCTAATACTGAAAAAGAAAATTTTCCATTGAATATGAAGGTAAATTAGACAAAGAATATGAAGTCCCCTTTGAAACTACTGCACATTCCATTTGGTAATATCTAATGATAAAGTTATGTAAATTTTGCATTCAGGAATGGATATTTAAGCCTTTGTTCTTGCCTGTTTTCTTAACATACCTGTAAAAATAATGGGAATAAGGTAACACAGTACGTGTTAGTTTCTTGATATGAATGTAATCATTCTCAGACCATACTTCTTGCAGGCATACTATGTCATACTTTCCCAAAGCCAGTTCTTCAGCTATTGCATTCATTCTTATCTTTCGGTTTCTGGATACTCCTGGGATACCCCTGTTTAATAGAAACAAACAAACATAACTGAACATAGTTCTGTTATCAACTTACTGTATCCATGACCCTTAACATCCACACTAAAAAATAAATTTACAGCTGCTTCCTCAGCCATATGCTGTGGCAAAACAGAAGCAAGGTACTCTGTAAAATTGAAACATGTGTAAATAATTTAAAAAACAGGTCTCCTGCACAAGTGTAACTCACTTATAAGAAAAGATGCAATCTTTATGTTTTCACAACCCAACCATCACATTATTTTGATTTTGAAGTTTGGGAACAGTTGTTTCATATTAGGGTAACGTTTATTTTAAAATATCCCGTTATAACAAATATTATATTGGAGTGTTTGGTGAGTAGCCATATCCTATCACTTTTAAACATAATGGCAAGTGACTGCAGCCGTATCGTACCCTGGACAGTAAAATCAAGAAATTTATTTCTAATAACAATGATTGAATCTTAACTTTGTCAGTGGAGCAGATGACAACAATTTGAACAAACTTTGTTTTAAAAATACGAAAGCCAAAAATGTCCAGAGAGGTTGGGGACACTCATACCGTATCGTATCTTCGTATGACAGAAAATTACTCTTTCTGGTTGGTAGCCCACTGGGTTTTAGTTGTCAACTGTCAAAATTATAAAACAGTTAACATGCACCTACCAACAATTCAGTGTGAACACATTAATATCTGTTTCCAAAGACATATTTAATGTTTCTAAATAAAACGAAATAAAAATATAAATGAACAGAAATAAATAAGTGTTATGGTCCCATAAATTGTACTTGGCAGACTATTTACAGCAATAAACAACTACCGCACGCATCTCCATTGCCACATCGCATACTGAATGTGTTTTGTTATGACGTAATAACTGTTTGCATACTGAAGTGCATAATTTAGGTTATATTAAGTGGATAAAGGTGAATAACTATTAATTATTAAATTACTGTAGTGTAACTGTATTAACGCGCTTGCAAACATAGTATTACTTTTCATATTGGGTCCAAAATTGCAATTCAACGTTGCCAATTTTGAGTAATATTATTATGACCATGATTATTTTTGTTTAGTCATAATTCTTTCCTGCGTTGTGACAATGTATCATTTTGTATGATGTCTGTAGTTTCGCAACCTAATAAACGCTATATGTTGTTATATTTAGAGACATTAAACCTTCGTCAACTGTAAACGTGTGGCAACACGTAAATGGCCAACTGTTTGTTCTTGATTGGCTAGCGAGAGAAACGAAACCGGTAGGGGGATGACTAGAAGGCTCGAATAATGAGGAAGTTGTGAAGTCGGTTTTGTATATTTAATGCATGTTAAACCAAATAAACGTGATTTATAAGTCATTATTGTGTAAGTACGACCATTGTGTGTTAGGCGAAACAAATTCGATATACCTGGAGCAGCGTGACATTCCATCTAACCATAGGTAACGTGTAATTGGATTGTATGTGTTATTCACCAAATCAATGAAATGTTGGTGGAACACGGTGTGTGATGGTGACAGAGGTACACATACTTCTGTATGCCTTCCAGGTGCATTAGACACGGTTTTAGTTCGGTACCAATTGCATTATGGTCAGCTGTGTGATAAATTTGAAAACCGGAGTGGAGGTTATTACAATGGGCCTAATTGTATTTTGATATTTCAGGAGTTTTGAAGTCACATAAGACTATTTGCAAACAATGGACAAAAGGCTTCTGAGCTTCTTCATTATAGGTGTCGTTTTATTGTGTTTGGTCAATCTGAGTCAATCGGAGAGTGAAGATGAATATGATGATGATGTTGCTGTGGAATCCGAAGCAGTAAGTATTAATTCACGGATACCTCTTTAGAACCAGCCCAGAGTAGTCCATATGCTTTTTCTAAAGCCATTTAACTTGTGAGATAAGCAACATGTGGGACTGAAACGTTAACATACAGGTAGTATGCATTGTTACAAGTTACATTAGTCATATCCAGTAGGGTTGCAAACTGTTAGGAGTTGTAAAGTATGTGATATTTGCAAATGTGCCTTAAGGACACAGTTCAGGAATCCTGTGGTCTGATGTGGTGCAAAAATATGTATGCGTGCATGTTCATGTCAACCAAACTGAGGCTATAGGTTTTTGTGTAGGTATAGGTAAGGCTTTGGGTGTATGTGTGTTTAGACCATTGTTACACCTTAAGGTTCAGCTTTGGGTCTGTGTATGTGTGGAGCAGCATTAAAGTGCGTGATGTTTATCTCACAAGTAACAAATGAATTACATTTGTGAGACTTGGTTGAGGTTATGAAGTTAAGAAAGGCAGCATATGGGGTAATGACAGTAGTGCCATTTATCCTGTCAGCATTTGGGGTATGATGGTGTGTTAGTGCTTGAGTGGTCCCTGAAATTTGGAATGATCAGGGTGTTCCCATCTTGAGGACCAAGCAGACTAAGACATGGACTAGGTTGTAGGATATGTTGATGCTTGAAGATTAGGGCACTATGATTCCTTCAAACACTGGGAACTAACTGCTGCCCACTGGCAAAGCATCATATCCTGGACAAATGTAATTGCCAGCTATACTGCTGCAAAAACCTAAAAACTTTCTTGAACATCTATGATGCATTCTGTTAAATAGCCACTGTTCAGACAGTTGGGTGGTGATTTCTCATTGCAAAGTCTTTAGTGTAATTGCAAGTAACTTCATGTAGAATTGGCAGTGAATAAAGTGTCATGGAACTAGGTCTTTGTTTCTTCAGCTTGCCCTATTAAACCGCATTCTACCATCCTGCTTTTGACTGCTTACAGAATGAGCGGATTTAATTTAAAAGCTTATTTGATGTTTATTGGACCGTGTGTCATTGTGATAGCTGACGAATAAAAAACCAACTAGATGTTACTTGTTACTTTTATTTTACTTATTAGAGAAGTAAAATAAAAGTAACAAGTGACATCTAGTTGGTTTTTTATTCATCAGATAAAAGCTTATTATTTACTACAGCCATTCACATAGTTTTTTTTTTCATGCTTTTTCAGATTGGTAGAGCTGGAGAGTAGGATGATTCACGATGTGCTCAAGTCTCATTTTATGATTTGCTTATTGTTTATTTTCAACCAGTACACTTTAACTAATTAATTGTGTTTTGCTTGTCGCATGTGTCAGTAATCAGCCCAGTTTCAATCCCATGCTAACCCATTTGGAATTTGTGATGCACAGAGCAGTGCAGGGACAGGGATTTTTCTTCACAAATACTTTGGTTTTTCCATCATTATCATTGTGCCAGTGCTCTGTACTCATTCATGCATCTATCACTGGTGCTATATAACTTTAACAGTTGAGTGTAATTCAGTTATCCATTGAGGTCATTATATCTTATGATGAATCACAGAGGTAAGAAATTTATAGATGTCTCAGTTGAATGGTTAGAATTGAAGCTGTATGTTTAACAGGTACAAGGTTATAGTCTGGCCCTCAGACTGGCTGTCCAGACTGATGTTTTTGTTATTTTCCTCAGAGCCTTGATATTCTAGTACAACTTCATTTCACATCCTTTCCCAATTCCTTACTCACTAATGATGTCATTGGGTGCTATAACCTGAGCCATTGAGGCTGTCCTTAAATACATCAGGAATAAATAAATAAAATGGACGTATGCACTGGTATAATTTTTAGAACTTACTGTCACCAAGTTTCACCTTTATTTGGTGTCACCAACCAAGACTGTACCTCTGACCTGAAGTGTTCATTCTGAGAAAACTGAGCTTGGAATGTTTTACCACATCTTTTGTATTGTTTGATGTTCCCACAAAATACATTGGAATCCTCAATTTTTTCAGCAGGACCCTGTTGTAGAAGATATTAGTTACAGAAGTCCTACACCATCGGGCAATGTCTACTTTGCGGAACATTTTGATGACATCAGTCAGTTCAACAAGAAGTGGGTTTTGTCAGAGGCTAAGAAGGATGATATAGATGAAGATATTGCCAAATATGATGGTTAGTATGAAAATTATGTATTGTGTACACAGTTGATCCTTCCACAGCCTGTTAAGGTGACCTCATGATTCATAATCAGTGTATGGTGAGAACACACACATAGACGAGTGTGAGTGACATTGAATTCTGTTACTTCAAGATTTATGTTGAACTCTGCTGGTAACATTTTCCCTAGTTTTAATTTTTTGAGGAAGTTAACCCAAGAAGAAACTTGGTATATTTATGTACTTAACATATTCATATTTTCAACATGTACGTTTTTAATGTAGTGAAGTGGAGAAATGCATTGCCTGATGTAATATTTTTTATTTGTAGGGAAAGTAGTATTTAAGTTTATGTACTTCAAATTTCATATTGTATAAAAATAAATGTCCCATTTTAATTGGGTGCTCTGTTTATAACCGTTACTTCTGCCACCATATTGTAATTATTAGGGACATGAATTTTGTAAGGGCTTCTGGTTAAGTTATTACAAAGAGGGAGAGGTGTACAGCTTTCTTTCTTTTCTTTCTTTATACCATTATTTTTTTTTTATCTTTTTTTAAGGAAACTAAGCTAAACGAATGTTTGCTCATGTTAGACATTTGATAAAAAATATGTATTTAATGTGAAAGTAAAGGTACTGTAAAATTGTGCTGTTGTCAGTTCATTGCATTTCAGAATGTATATATATTTCATGTATACTCTGTAGAATCATTTAATTAGCACACCAACTAATGCACATACATAAAATTTCACATTAAAACACTTAAAATTGCTCCACCATGTTTCGATCCCAAGATCATCTTCAGGGAGCTACACTGCTCCTTGCTAAAGTCACATTTTTAAAAACATTCACTGGTTACTTCCTTATATTAACAAGGTGCCATGGCAGCATGTCTGTAATATAAAATATACTTATTAAGTATATTGTCAAAATAATATAGTAATATTGTCAAATTAAAATATTGTTAATTGAATTTTGTACACAAATAATTAGGGTATCTGGATTGAAGCAAGTTTTATGCTTACTGTATTGTGTAAGAGTACGTTGCTGAGAATGCGCCTGACTATGGGTGTGCGTCATGTGTTATGTTGCGCACACCCACAGTCAGGCGCATTCTCAGCAACGTACTCTTACACAATACAGTAAGCATAAACCTTGCTTCAATCCAGATAGCCTAATTATTTGTACAGAATTCAATTAACACTATTTTAATTTGACAATATTACTATATTATTTTGATAATATACTTAATAAGTATATTTTATATTACAGACATGCTGCTGCAGCACCCTGTTAATATAAGGAAGTAATGAGTGAATGTTTTTAAAAATGTGACTTTAGCAAGGCACATTTAGCTCCCTGAAGATGATCTTAGGATCAAAACATGTTGGAGCGATTTTAAGTGTTTTAATGTGAAATTTTATGTATGTGCATTAGTTGGTGTGCTAATTAAATGATTCTACGAAATGCACGGTGCAACGATAAAGATGAAGACTCTGTAGAATGTTCACAAAGACTGAGATATTTACAGTTGAGAGTTCCAAGCACCTTATGTAATATTGGCACAGTTCTGTGTATAGTACACAGTGACCATGTTATTAACAAATTCTGATACAATTGTATCCTTGTCTGTTGATTGTGCTACTGACATGTGTGGCTCATGGTCTCCAGTTTTCTAGGTTTTAGGATCCTGTTTGTGGACATTTGTTAGGATTCCTTTTATGAGGGATTGGCTGTTGCTAGGCCCATACCAATAGAGGACAATACAGACTATAACACATTTATGTCCCAAGTGAGACTCAAACCAATGACCCCAGTGATGGAGTAACAGATAGTAGTACATGTCTTGCAATGTACAGCCTTTGTGATAGGCATTCTAGCCTGATACTTGACAATATCATTATTGTTTGGAGGAAGGGTTGTTAGGAAACAAAATTAGTTGCTCTTGGTCAGTCATTGTGAATTCTTACAAGGGAAGTTTGTGTGGCATAATAACGTTTTTCATTTTTCCTGGAGTCATTACAGATGAGTACAAAACAATATAGCAAGTGTAATATTCTTTCTTATGTGAATGCACTAAACTGTAGAGTCTGACCATATAATTCAACAGAAATACCACACATGAAACATGCACCTGTGTGTGGTACTTGTCTGGACCGCACCTAAATGTAAACAGTGCAAAGAATAATTGGAAATATCTCAAGAAGACGCACACTTTTGGCATTATGTGCATGATGGTAACTAATGTTATTGCAGGTAAATGGGAAGTCGAGGCTCCACAAAAGAATGGCCTGAGTCATGACCTTGGACTGGTTTTGAAATCCAAAGCAAAACATGCTGCAATATCAGCTCGGCTTGATCACCCTTTCAAGTTCACGGTAAAACCATTGATAGTGCAATACGAAGTAACATTGCAAGAGGGACAAGAGTGTGGTGGTGCCTATCTAAAACTACTTTCACACGGGAAGCATACAGCTGACCTCCGTCAGTTTCATGATAAGACACCGTATACCATTATGTTTGGGCCAGATAAATGTGGCAACGATCATAAAGTAAGTTAACAAACAAACATGACAGTTGTCTCTCATGTATGACCTGTATGTGTCTGATGGTACAGTTGAAATTGTGGATAATTCTGTCCTATAGAAATGCATCCTTGTAGGATGTCTTTTATAGCTTTAGAATGAGTTAAGGTAAAAGTAAAGTTCATCCTAGAATGGGCCATGAAGGCTCAGAGGGGGAGTAGAGGTGTAGCTCTGCTCTCTCTTGAACCTGATCCGTAGATGGGGTAGGTGGTCAACACCACATCCCAGCCACTTTACCCCTGGGAGTGACCTGGTACCCACTGTACAGAAGGCTGGATGGGCCTGAGTGCCAGTTTGGACTGGTGTGGAAAATCTCACATCTACCAGGAATGAATCCCTGGACCATCCAGCCTGTATAGCAAGTTGCTATACCAACTATGCCATCCTGGCCAACTTCGAACACCAGTAACACACAAGATGTCAGAATCAGGATTGTGTATAATATTTATATTGGCCTATGTGCATAAAGTTATTGTGTCTTTATAAACATTTGTTTCTGAATTTTTGCTAGTTTTGGTTTTGTGTCTTTCAGCTTCATTTTATTTTCCGTCACAAGAATCCACTGAACGGAACATTCTCAGAAAAGCATTGCAAGAAACCTAAAGACCGTGTGGAGGAACCATTCAAAGATAAGCTTCCACACTTGTTTACATTACACGTTCATCCTGATAATACATTTACAGTGAAACTTGATAACAAAGTGATTAATGAGGGTAATTTACTGGATGATTTTACACCACCTGTAAATCCGCCACATGAAATTGATGATCCTGAAGACAAGAAACCTTCAGATTGGGATGAACGTGAGAAAATTCCCGATCCAGAGGCACGAAAACCAGATGACTGGGATGAAGATGCACCAGCTTTGATACCTGATGCCACTGCCACCAAACCAGATACCTGGCTGGAAGATGAGCCTGAAATGATCCCAGATCCCAATGCAGAGAAGCCTGATGACTGGTCAGTTCTGTTGCCACAAGTTTGTGTCAGAACCCTTATTCAAAATCGCATTGAAAAACACTCTTGAATCCTTTTGATTTGTCACACAAATCTTCTTACACTGTTTCATACGTAATTATACAAATAAAACCACATACGAGAGACATACAAAAAATTGCTGAAGAGATGCTAGCTGATTGTTAACTTGCGTCATTTTTATTTGTTTTTGAATTGACATTTTGATTTTAAACTGACAATAAGAAATTAAAAATTAAGAACAATTTAAATTTGAAAAATAATATTTGCCCTTTAGTGAAGAATCTTTGATCCTAATCCATGAGAGATTAAGATATACAAAACTATGTTTGACTGCTTTTGTATGAGTATTAAACTTTTGTCACTCAAAGGGAAGAATATAAATTAAGTTTTTTTTTTTTTTGAGGACATTGCTGGGGAAAATAATTTTCCTTGAAGATAGAGGGTAGAGGAAATATAAGAAGCCTTATATTTTATTCTGTCTGCGTGATGATGTTGGGATTGTTAAACTGAGTTCGACAGAAATTTGTAGAAGATTCTATTTGGAAATGCCAAGGAGGAGACTACCTGTTATTTTTGTGGGGAGTAAATTGTCATGTATGTGTGCAGTGCATCTGTCACAGAAGTATGACTGCAGGAGGAGTCTGCATCGGCCAGGAATCATATTTTTACCCACTGTCGTACCCTGTGCTATGCTAATTTACAGGAGATTCAAACAGTGCCATTTCCCTGAATATGGCTATAATCTTTCTTGATACAAAAGACACCTCCCATCATGATATATAAACAATTTATTTTGAAATATTGGTGTTTCAGTTCATGTAAAGAATGTGCATCGTTCACCTAAACTTGGTCTTTTAGTGCTAGCCTACAGTTAGTAATCGCGGATTAAATTCGGAAGACCTAAGAGGCCTCAGTCTGTGAGTTATCAACAATTTGCTGAGTACCTCACCCATTGTTGTTACTAAGAAATTTGTGCTGTGTGGTCGGTGGAATTGTTATATAGTAGGTGACCAGATTATCTGTTCTGTTCATTCCCCAAGAAATGGTGTCAGAAAATCAGATGAGTTGGAATTAATTTTTTCCCTGAAGAAAAGTACAGGTCCAGCAATAAAGTACTACTGATTGTAAATTGTTGGAATAATTTCACATATTTTAATTCACATTTATATATGTAATCTGAAATTGCAGTTTTTTCAAACAGGGAATCTGACATGGATGGGGACTGGGAAGCACCCCTCATTCCTAATCCCCTTTGTGAGAGTGCTCCAGGATGTGGCCCTTGGAAACCTCCACAAATAAACAACCCAAACTACAAGGGGAAGTGGCATGCGCCGCTTATTGATAATCCAAATTATAAAGGCAAATGGAAACCCCGGAGGATTCCCAACCCAGACTTCTTTGAAGATAAAAATCCGTTCAGGATGACAGATATTGTAAGTATTGAATCACATCAGTTTGATACAAATTGCCTCTTATCCCTGCAGTACATATACTGGCAAACAGTTGCCATGTATTGGTGAGCTTGCGACAAGTCTGACATGTGCCCTTGCCCTGTATGTTTTGAGCTTGAGTCTTTTTTTTTGGGGGGGGGGGTGGATGTTTCAATATGGGCACATGTGTTCTTAGAGCAAGACAAGAAGAAGAAGAAGAAGCAAGGCTATAATTTTATACCATTTAAGAATTGCAATGATATTAATATCTCCTTTTCATGTTTCAGGCTGCAGTTGGCCTAGAATTATGGTCTATGTCAAACATGATTTTATTTGATAATATTATCATCACTGATGATGAGACTGTAGCAGACAATTGGGCTGCTGAGACCTTTGACCTCAAACGCAGGAAGCTAGACAAGGATGGGGTGAGTGGTACTTTGTATGTAAATGATGGAAAAGAGCTTTCTTGAAACTTGTAGTAAAGAAAAAGGAGCATTGTCTGATGACAGTTGATACATAAAGAGAGAAGCACAGTTGATTTTCATGACCAACATAATTCAGAATTATGTAATTTAGGTGCCATTGTCTAAATGTCTTTCAGAATTGGTTGAAGGTTGCTGTTTCAAAATTGTGATTACATCAGTGACTTTCCAAATTTTCTGCCCTTGTATGCTGTCATGCTGAGTCTCTTGTATTTGAAACCCTAACCCCATGTTACTGTTGACAAGGAAGCAATAGAAATGGAGGAAATTCCGTGGAATGAGACTTTCCTTGAATCATTTAGTGTGTATTATGCTTCCAAGAATGTGTTTAGCTAAAGTAAACACTCATGCCTTCATGCTTTTTGTGATTATTTCCTATTTTTGTTACTGGTACATTATTTCATATTTTCTTGGAAACAATATGCATTTTACATTGAAAGTGGATTCCATTATTCATGATTTTTATGTGTGTCACAGTTTTATTGGTCCTAGTGAATCATGATTATCAAGATTCTCTTGTATTTGTGTTTAATTCTTGTTAATATAGCAGGGGTAGTCTTAAAGGTAGCCCTCATCTTGTTTTTTGAAGGTGTGTAAACATGTTATTGATGTTTGTTCTTATCAGGCAACTTTGTGGGGTAAGGTGATGAAGTACCTCAACTATAAACCTGGTTGGTGGGCACTGTATATTGTATACTGTGCCATTCCAATCTCATTGTATGTGTGCTACTTGTGGAAGAGGGTTGCTGAGGTAACCTGCAACTGTGCAGTGTATTGTAGATATTAATTTCCACAATAAGATCTGACAGTAAAACCTTTATGCCTTGCAAAATGAATTGTAGTTTTGAATGCTTTTGATTGTTAGGTTATATACCAATTTAATCACTGAGGCTATGGTACGAGATGTTGCTCGTAGCGAATTGTGGAAAAATTTGTATGAAGAAAGCTGTTGGTTACAGAGAGACACCAATATTATGTGGCTCTACCATGGCCCTGTATGTTGACTAAAGTAGCAATTCTTGTACATTTGAGTGGCTGAATGCCACAGTGCAAAAATCGCAGGCGACTAAATTTTGTACCATGGCACCTAATATTTGTGGCTCCTCAGCGTGGTATTTGCTTCATTTCACATATATGGCACCTAAAATTTTGAAATGGCTCCTAGATTTTTGGAAAATTTGTGTTCCAGAGGCATAGTGTAGTTTTTATCAGAACAAATGTAGACACACATCTTGATAGTAGTTTGCTTTGTAGGCTGTGCTATTTTTTATGTGTCATCCTCTTCCAGGAGAGTTTGTTTAGTCGACTAGTAACATACACCAATGAGCAGCCATGGTTATGGGCTGTTTATGTGATAGTGATTGGTCTGCCCATAGTGCTTGTTCTAGTCTTCTGCTGTGGTTCTTCTTCTCAGGTAAGTGCTTCATTGCTTTATGGGTGAGTTATTAATACGCAAAAATAACGTTAACACATTGGTTCATTGACATGTACCAGTGTTCTAAGGAACCTCCTGCCCTGAAGATAAAGGCAGCGAGTTCCATCAATACTGGTACCTATCTGTGAAACTACATTGCATCACATCCCTGAAAAACCTTGATCTTCAGGCAGACTGGGAAGAGAACGTCATGCCCCAATAAACTAATTGACAAACTAACTAACTAACTACATGGGGCAGAGTCATTCCTGAGAAGCTAACTTTGTGCCCCACTGTTTGGTATAT
>Ga0131853_10004109_pt1 | contig 26132 bp, 10 predicted proteins | sample TergutLab28metaG_FD_92764 | JGI IMG/M metagenome (GOLD analysis project Ga0131853, IMG submission 92764) | Labiotermes labralis P1 segment gut microbial communities from Petit-Saut dam, French Guiana - Lab288 P1 (version 2) (version 2) | ecosystem: Host-associated > Arthropoda: Insects >... | reverse complement strand
GCGGACGCTTGTGAGTGCGGTAATGAACCTTCGGGTTCCGTAAAATGCGGGGAATTTCTTGACTAGCTGCAAACCAGTTAGCTTCTCAAGAAGGACTCTGCACCATGGAGTAAGTAAGTATGTATTCTGTTGCATCTTGTTTGATAATTATTGCCATCTCGCTAGTAAGAACTATAATTCAACCATCGCAATAATAAAACAAGTAAGCCTATTCGTTTGAAATATAAATTAATGTATTTGTTGGTGAAAGCGAGAATCAAAGTTCAAAAGTCATGTATTCAGAGTTGTTGTCAGCAGAAACGAAACATTACCACATCTCCGTTAGATCACATTAGTTTCCTCTGCCTCCATTCGCTACGGAGGGACTGTAGCAGATCTACTATACAAATTATACTCAGTCTAGTGTCGTAAAATAATCAGCGAAATTGTTATAAATTAGAACAAATCCAACTAATCTTCCTTGAAATCAGAGCATCTGACAGCCATAACTGTAAGGATTACTGGCGTCTGAAACGCGGTTTCATGCAGTCTGCTAGAAATTTGTCAATGTTTCGAAGAACTTCGTGCCTCCAATGGAATGGAATGGAATCTCTCTCATCAAATCACACTGTACCAACTACATAAATTTTAGTTTCTGACTTTACGTAAGGTAGAAATTGTTGAACATAAATGTGGCAAAAATGTGAACTGAGCAACTGTAAGTAAAATTTAGCACACAGAATTTAAATAAAAAGTTTCAAGCAGTCCACTGAATACACACAAAGTTTTGTTTATGATCATGCGTACAGTACGTTCTGCAGAGACCATCAGCGGCCAAGAATCAGAATTTACCGACAAATCATATTTGAAGTCTACAATATTCTAACTTAAAAAAAAAATAACGTCGAATCGTTTAGGTGCTGACCCTAACCCTTCGGTGGAAGGACAGACACGACACTAACATAAGTGAACAAAAGTTATGCTCATGCACAACATGAAGGAATATGAGAGAGCGGAGATGGAGTTCCACGCATTCTTAACCTCGGCAACAGATGAAAGTAAATGGTCAACATCGGTGTCCTCATGCCTATGCGGAACAGCTCCCAGTGCCTAATGAAGAGGAGGTTGCGTGAACAGCGTGGTCGATATGAACTCTCTGGGGAAGAAAACTACTTTCTGTTCGGCCGGCAATCGAACGAGCTCTCTTTCATCCATCCTGTCGTCTTGTCACTACCCTGAGCTATCCTGTGCCCTCTCTAACGTGATGTGTACTTGTACCTTACAAAGAACGTCCAACAGTTAGCAGCAGAGGCTAGTAGCACTTTGCAGCGTGTCTTAAGACGTGGGTTTGGGATTTTAACAAGAGCTGCTTTAATTAATAATACTGACAGCGAATATCAGTCTTACTTACTGTGCTTAGGGTTTTAGTTTGATTGGTAGTAACGGGTTTCGGATATTTACCGTAGATTTAAATTGAATATATGAACAATCGTGAATGGTATTAATACTGAATAACTTGAGAATTGCCAATCTTGTGACTGAACTTCTAAAATATAGCTCCTTTTGTATTTATATTAACACTGGTTCGGTTATAAATACCTTTGAAAAATAACTTTTATCTCTTGCCGGAGTGCCAAAAAATATTTTACTCGTATTGACAACAGATTAAGTACAGGCTTCAACAGCTGTTTGTAAACATGTCAGGACATGGAACTGTACAGAACATTTGACATTAGACGGTGAATCTAATTCCCAAATTCAACTTATAAATCTGTAGAACCGTGATAAAATTTAAAACAAATATTTGTTGAATATCAATAAATCTGTACAAAAGACATAGTTGTCTTTATTCACGCAATGAAGAAACATGGGAGAAATAGAGGTATAACTCCACTCATTCATAACCTCAGCTCTCGATGGAAGTAAGTGATTAATTTCACACCCAGGCCGCTTTATCTCCAAGGACAGAGGCCCAGCACCCTTTGAACAGAAGGCTGGGTGGGCCCCAGACTTTTCGCAAAAGACAAAGCCAACTTTCCCCTACTGGGAATCGAACCCTGGTTCGTTCTGCCCGTAGCGTAGTCATTATATTGACTACGCTATCACCGCTCCTGTAACACACACACACACACACACACACACACACACATATATATATATATATATTCTTCATTACGTTCTCCCCACCGGCTTTCTCCTTACGCTTCCTCACTCTCTTACAACCAGATATCGCCTCAGCAATGCGTTTCCCAACACTCTCACCGCAATTCCGTTCTTCTGAGTGACGCCATTAGTTTCAGACCTTCAAAAATGCGTATAATTAGAGAACTGCCATATTTTAATTTTCACACTTTTACGTACGAGATGGAAAGAAAAAAAGTCCATCAATTAGTGCTGCGGTCACAGACTGCGAGACTACTGTGCGTGTGCAGACAGAGAGTATCCGCTTGCATAATAAAAACGGTCTCGCTTGAGTACGTCACTCTTCGATTGATGAAGTGTTCCGAGTGTCATGAGGCCATTCGGTTCCCAGTATCGTGTATTCAAATGAAGTAACTCCACGAATGAGGCTATAACAATCCTTGAAAGCTAAAATTAAACATTGACACAAAGCTAAAAGCCTATGCTTGTTCCAGAACACATTTCGCATTCAAAGCGGGCAGTACAGTTATACTCCCTGTGACTAATGGAAAGCACTTGCATACCTTCCGCCTTTTCTCATCTTTTTTTAAACAAAAAAATGCATAAATCTAAAGCATAAATGACACATATCGTCTGTCTGTCCGTCCCCCTGTCTGAATATTTCATTTGCGAAACAGCTAAACGCATTTTGCTAGATTTCAAGCTTTCTCCACGGGAAAACGAGATCTTCGTTCTTCTGGAATGTTATATAAATTTGATTGGAAATGAGTTACCAGCGTTTCGGTAATATATTAACGATACACGCTGACACATATCGTCTGTCTGTCCGTCCCCCTGTCTGAATATTTCATTTGCGAAACAGCTAAACGCATTTTGCTAGATTTCAAGCTTGCTCCGCGGGAAAACGAGATCTTCTTTCTTCTGGGATGTTACATAAAGTTGATCGGAAACGAGTTACCAGAGTTTCGGTATATATTAACAATACATGCTGCCTAACATCCCAGGCGAGGAAAGACCGAAATGCATTTTTTTAAATTTTGGTGTGAGAAACCTTGACCGAACTTTGTGCAGTGAATTCAATTCTGATGTGTAGTGATCAATTATAATTCGTGATTGACTTGGGAGTAAATTAAAACGCGATAAAATTCCTCAAAATCTCCGGATCGTTGACGTAAACTTGCACACTACCGGCATGAAAAAGTACACCTCGCCAATCACAGTGGCCGCACCGACTAAACGTCCCCCTGAAATCTAATGGTGTGTATCGATATCGTCTGCTTAATTCCCACCTGGGCCATAGACAGACTGAGGCCTAGAAACAGGAATGTGTCCCACTCAACTATGTCCAATGTCCATAAACAAGATTCACAGACCCGAAAAGCGGGGATCCTTGGGCTGGCTCTCGTTACAGTAAGGGCATACGACACTCGTTATACTTAATTTAATTACTTTATTACTCTACGGAGCAGAGTCCTTCTCAAGAGACTAACCGGTTCTCAGCTAGTCATGAAATTCCCCATATTTTATGGAATTCGAAGGTTCATTACCGCATTCACAAGTGCTCGCCATCTGTCCCTATCCAGAGCCATTTCAATCCAGTCTATGCCCCCACATTCCACTTCCTGAAGATCCATCTTAATATTATCCACCCATCTACGCCTGGGTCTCCCAAGTGGTCTCTTTTCTTCAGGTTTCCTTACCAAAACCCTGTACACACCTCTCCTCTCCCCCATACGTGCTACATGCCCCGGCAATGTCATTCTTCTCGATTTCATCACCCAAATAATATTGGGTGGGAAGTACAAATCATTAAGCTCCTCATTATGTAGTTTTCTCCACTCCCCTGTTACCTCGTCCCTCTTAGGCCCAAAAATTCTCCTCAGCACCCTATCCTCAAACACCCTCAGCCTACGTTCCTCCCTCAATGTAAACGACCAAGTTTCACACCCATACAAAACAAGAGGCAAAACTATATTTCTGTGTATCTTAATCTTTGTAATTTTAGAGAGCAACCAGGAGACAAAAGATTCTACACCGAATGACAGCAACGCCATTTATTATTCGCGTTTTAATCTCAAAGAATGTAGACGAATATAAATAACTGGGCAACGGAAGTAAAGACAACCGGCGAGCAACGGTATTTTAGGGTTACCTCGAGCAAGCGCAATTACTTATCATTCTGCACCAAAGAGTCAGGGTAGCTTCAAGCCTGGAATCTTCGTTCAAGTCACTGTGAAAACTTCAATGTTCGAGGTTAGGGAGTTGCAGTAGCGTCAAAAACTTTGGCTGCTCTACCGCCTTCTTAGAATGTGGTCACAATCACATGGCCTCGGCCCCTCCACACTAATTCCTGGAATGTACCTTGAAACAGATAAAGCCAGCTTCTCACAAACCCTCGCATAACATTCTAAATCACTTCCCATCTGATCTGATTCCATCGTGAATATAATCTCCGAAAGGTAAAAGAACACTGGAAAAGCAACCGAAAAATCAAATACGGCTGCGTGCACATTCAGTGGTAGCGTGACCTGAGGGAATATTCATAAAGTGTGTTTCCTCAGATATACGACCTTTTAGTGGTAAAATCACGAAGGATGAGATGGGTGCGATATGATATGTGTGCGGGTTATGAAAAATAAATATAAACTTTAAGCCAGAGAATCTGAAGGTATGAGCCCTCTTGGGACACCTACAAGTAGATGGTACGATAATATTAAAAAGTCTTAAACAGCCACGATATGAGAGTATTATTCGGATACAGTTATAAGGTGGAAAATTTCAAGGCGAGCTGAGGTATTATAGTTTCTCAAGGGTCTTTCCCTATGGAGTTCCTTCTAGACAGAGGAAAGCCTCAGGTTAACCAGGATCCCATCGACACTAGACGACGCTCTATACCCCTGAATTCCCCCGCGCCAAACCTGCTTTACTAAAATATAGCAACTGAAACCATTCCTCACTGCCATTAGTATGCAACATGAAGTGCATGAGTCTTAATAAAAGCGGGTAATTGCTCAACTTTCAGCTCTGTTTGTAAAGAATTTAATGGTGGTAGGAAGGTCAGTCTTCATTCGGTTAATTTACATATACATTGACTTCGCTAACTTATTTTTGTAAGGTCAGTTGTTAGTAGATACTCCGATATTTGCGTACATCGGATGCTTCACTTGGTCTTTGTAACTAATTCGTCTCCTTATATTTGGGATTAGAGTATTGTTTTCTTAACATTTTAGTTCAGAAATACGAAAAAATATCATGATGATCTTTCTTTTTAATGTAAGAAGAAAATTTCGCCATTTGTAATTACTAGCACCTTTAACAAACACGTGTCTTTTATCTTAGTAATTAACCAACTTGATGCACAAAATTTTGTTTTGCAATAAGTTTATTTCATGCCTCTACATGTTTCGAGCACATGTGCTCGAAACATGTAGAGGCATGAAATCAACTTATTGTAAAACAAAAATTTTTACATCAACATTACTAAGATAAATATACTGAGATGCACGGTCAGCAAAACATAAAAAAAACACGTGTCTGTCACACTAAAAAGTGCAATGTTACGGGCAAAATACTGGGGAACGGCAGTTCGATCAAATGTGGTACGGGGGGGGGGTGCTTCAAAGAGCTAGGTTCAGTCCCGTGGAAGGTCGTTTCATCGTATTGAGAATAAAAATTTTATTTCCAAAGCAATAAAAAGTGGAAAATATATCCCTTGTATAGTGTTTAAGAAGTGTTCATTTTTATACATGACGTACATGTTATCTAGGTATACATTATGCGCTGTAAGCTGAGTAGAATTGAGTAAGGCAGGCACAGGAGATAGGACAACTTTTCGATGGTTCATACTTAACATAAAGTTATAATAAAAATAATTCCCACATAAAGAGAAAATATTACACAAGCATTTAAAACACATCAAAACTTACACATGTATTTTATGAATCCCTGCGGGTTTCATTCGACGGACGTTTGTCGGGCGAACACTTAACGAAGTATGACTTACTCCGTGGAGCAGAGTCGTTCTTGAGAAGCTAACAGGTTCTCAGCTAGTCAATGAATGCCCCACATATGATGGAACCCGAAGGTTCATTACCGCACAACAGCTAGCCATCTGTCCCTATTCACGAAATACAGAGAATGCAAATAAAATGACGACACTAATATTTTAAAGCCGATCCCGGTGGCCGCGCGGCCGGCGGTCGCTGGTGTGCTGTGACTGCGGTTCCGAGTCCCGCCGGGGCATGGAAGTCGGTCTCTTGTGAAAGCTCTGTCATGTTAGGTAGAGGGCTCTGCGACGGGCCGATCCCTCGTCCAGAGGAGTCCTATCGAGTGTGGTGTGTGTTTGTATGTGATGTCGAAACCTCAAAATGAGGTGGCTAGGTGGCCTAGACCCAAGCAAGGCTCTTGTATCACAAAAAAAAAATCATAAAAGGAGTCAGCATAGCTTAATCGGTACAGCTAATCGCTGAGGTTCGAGCCCCGGTGGAGGAGGAGGTTTTCTCTTCTCCATATCCGCCCAGGCCGAACCTGAGGCCCATCCAGTCTCCTCTACAATGAGTAGCGGGGAACTTCGTCGGGGGAAAAGCGGCCGGGGCGTTGCGCTGACCCCCCACACCCATCTAGTATCGAGGTTAGGCATGAGTAGGGCTAAACCTTTATTCCCCCTCTGTGCCTTCATGCACGTTAGGGGACGACCTTTATCTTGAACATGAATTATAAGTTCACTTGACATAGTCTTATTCTGCAACTGCATTAGACATGGCCTATAATAAACGTACGCATAAGTACTTAGAATAGGTTATACATAGAAGTCGGGATACTTCATGCGGTATTACATGGCTAGGCTTTGGACAGGGCGACAGAGGAATCATGTTTCAGTGCCGGCAGAAACAACAGATTTGTCTTTTACCAAAGCGTTCAGACGTGTTCCGGCGACCACCTGTCTCCTATTCGCAAAAGATAAAGGTAAAGCAGTCCCATTACAGGCCTGGACAGACCCAGAGGGTTACAGGAAGTTAAGGTTCCCAGATTTCGTGACAACGGCACAGGATGGTGGTAGGTTGTCAGCCTTACGCACCGGCCGCCTTTACCTCCAGAAAATGCTCCTGGTACTCATTTCTGCTAGAGGCTGGGTCGAACCCAGGGTAATCGGAAGTTTTTTATGTCAATGAAAAATCGACTGACACCAGCTGGGATCGAACCAGCGACCTTCCGATTTGTAGCACTGTACCTTAACCACTGTGCCATGGCGGTCTCCCCCCCCCCCTACGATGGGTACCGATAATGTCTTCCCTGCGAGTAAAGCGGAAGGGCCGTGAAGCTGAGCACTCTGTTCCAACCAGCGTGAAAATGCAGAACGAGTGGAGCCGTACCTCCATTCCCCCATATGGCTTCCCGGCGTGTACAAGGAGAATTTTACATTTACCTTACATCATAATTACCTATCAATTTTTCCCGTGACCCCTTATTACTGGCGAAATAGTCCCCGACATATTCTGGACAGTAGAAGTGAATGCGTTGTCCCTGCCCGGTAATGATTTCCAGTTTATCCAACTTGTATATTATAACTACCACTTCCTATCAAACACATACAATCTGTAAAACGAACTGAGCTGTTTTTGCACAGCTGTCAACACAAGAATATTTGACATGCCCTCAACCTACAGAGCTTTCGTAAACTTTAATTAACATAATACTAAACCATTCCAGTGTAAACGCTGAAAAAATTAATCCTCGAAATGTTATGAAGCCTATCTAAACGATTGCAGTGACCCTGACAACGACTTCATGCCGGTTCAAAAGAGCTTATTTCTAGAAACCTTTTAGTTATCGGTTGCGCAATTAAACTTTAACTTATATTTGCCCAGCCTGTTGCCATTTGAAGTAAGTGAGCTACCTAATCCTATCAGTGTAGTGCAGACGAAGTACACACACCGAATGTAATCGACATCAAACAGTTGCAGGGAAGAAATAAGCGGAAAGGTTATGATTTCCCCTTTAATACTTGCGTTCGTTTATGTACTTTGCGTGAATATAACGCGTAGGAGCACTGCACAGGTAGGAACGCGCTTATAGTCCATTTCGTCCCGGTGTTTGAGAGCCGATGGATCAACATGTGCCTCCTTACGTACGGGCGACATTTCTTATCTGTTTACTTTATTAATTCACTTCTAAAGAAACCATGCAGACTTTCGTTCAAAAAGTCATCCCTCCCATGACAAATAGATAGGGATTTGTGTGTCTTACGATAAGGAGAAGGAAAAAGGGACGTCGGAAACTTTATTCTTTATTGGTCAAATAAAACATATGTTAACAGTAAGAAACTGAAGGCCTTCGAAGCCACTAGAAGTGATAACAAATTCGGAGCACAAGACGTAACAAGGAAATGTCGGTATGAGTATGCATTTGCGACCCTAATCGACGTTGCTAATCGCCCGAAAGATGTCACAATAAAAATAACTATCTTTAACGCTGATATGAAGCTGTTTGATAATCCGAAACGAAGGTGTAAAGACGTGATATTTCGAAGAGCCAATTCTTCTGGGATATAACACAGTTTAGGTGCAAGATTTTCATCACAACGTGCCGCCTCCATCTTTAAGAAAGACAATAGATCTTCTGTGACTACCCCGAATACCGAGGCATCAGTCTCATCCAAAATGTTGGTACCTAAAAAAATGTCTCTTTTTCCGTGTGCCTGAGCACGGCAGCTCTATCGCTTAGAGAGCCTACAGCCGCTAGGCAATCCTGCCAAGTACTGAGGTGCTCAATGAAACAATAAAATGGACACTATGCATACACCAATATACACGGCGTCATATGCCAGGAAAATGAAAAATCGTCATCAGCACCGCTGCCAGAGCCTCAAATCGTGCATCGTTACACGCGATGCCTCGTCAATTCAAGTCATCACAACAGTTCAGGTTATGTGTGCTTTAGAATTGCAGTCATCGCGCCACTCGGCACACTTGCTGCAGGTTCAACCAAAATGAAATTAATTGAACAGGCTGAAGTGTCTTCTTATAACGATTCTACGTAATTGTTTGCGGGTGATCAAGACATCCATTGCCTTCTATGAACCCAGAGATTCTTCACCTCGTTTAGAAATGTCCCTGTAAATTACCACATCCTAAGCCAGTTAAATCTATTTTCCACCGTCACACCTGTTTCCTAAACAGGTATTTTTTGTCTCTAGTCTATACCTAATGTTGGATGTGTTATTTTCTGTTGGGATTTCCTGCCCAATTACTGCGTAAATTTGTCAGTTCCTCTTTGTGTGACATGTCTCTTTTACTGCCGCTCGTTATGTGTCCCTTGCGCATCCTTCTTGATTTAATCACAGTGTACTTCTTGACAGAGGAGGGAATGTAGGTACAAACTCGGCTGCACAAATAACCCCCCTCGTGCGGGGGTGTTAGGACAGTGATCGCGGCATATCAAGCAAAACCGCGTTATACGAAATTATTATAGGAAAGACAGGGTTACGAACACGCTGAGGCATATCACACTCCCACCCCCACCCCCTACCCTTTATCGGTTTAAATACTTACATTTTAAACACTAAACACTGGCACAGTACGTGGCTGGCTGATACAGCTTCCGGGGTGGGTGAGTGAGTAACTGCCTGTGTTTAGTTGGGTGTATTTAAGATTTTCATTATCCAGCAGAACGTGAAGTGAGAGAGAAAACCAACAAGATGCAACAGTTAGATGTTTATTTTCAACAATTTCTCAACATGTTTCGGGCATCATTATGCCCATCTTCAGGAGGACAAGACGTATGTTACTGCATGTGGTGTGCTGCGCTGGTTCTGCTGGATGTGGTTGGTAGCGGTTGTGGGGCGCTGCCTTGTGGGGTGCGAACAATAACCTTCACAGCACTCGCACCCCACAACCGCTACCAACCACATCCAGCAGAACCAGCGCAGTACACCACATGCAGTAACATACGTCTTGTTCTCCTGAAGATGGGCATACTGACGCCCGAAACATGTTGAGAAATTGTTGAAAATAAACATCTAACTGTTGCATCTTGTTGGTTTTCTCTCTCACTTCACAATTTGCTTACGATGCACGGTCACAGAAATCTAAACCAGCAGAACATTTTGCATATATATTTTTTTTAACTGCGTATGGTAAAACGCATATTGCAAGGCGTTACTATGTTATTATGACAACTCTACACTTACTTGCTCTATGTTGGTTCTAACATCCACTTCAAAACTCGGGCAGGACTGCAGTAAATCATTAAGGTCCGTACTCGATGCCAGCATGCTGCGTGCTGCGATGTTCAGTGGGATGTGATGTGGGGTTGAAGCGTATATGGAAAACTGGACGAATCAGACAGAAGAGGGTACTGTCTTTTATTTAACTTACGAGCTTCTCAGAATTCTTGCTGACATGTTTGCGAAAGCCCAAGTGAGTACAGCCGGCACGCTACCGAAATACAAATGACAGCAGTCGTCGCTGAAAATTTATTTATTTTTAAACAAGAGACTTAAATCTTTAATTTTACTGCTCTTAAACTCTAACACACTTATCGTTATGGCATGGAGGTATCCTCAGATTGTAGGTGGGAGAGAATATCTTCAGATGTGGTTGGTAACTGCGAAAATAATGATACAGTAGTAGCGAACAGTCGACAGTGGGCGGTGATCGAGTTTGGTGATTTTGTGCGCTGCTAACAACACCTTCACAAAAATTTAGCAACTTGAGTAAAGTTTAGCCTTGGAAATACGCGAAATTTTATTAAGACGACATTGAAACTTCTTTCCACAAGAGGCAGTTAATACCTAAATACGAGCTGAGCGAATGTTAGCTTCTGAAGAAAGGTATGGTATAAGCCATTTAAGAGTAAGTAATTTTGCAGCATCGAAAGCGATAGCAGACTAACAGATGGTGAGTACAAATGGAACTGGAAAGCGGATACCTATAGTCGCTTATGGTCAAAAGTTACCCCAGCTTTAAGAATGGTTAGACGGAATGAATCCACCGACCCTTCATTAGAATATCCGCAGACCGATTCAGAAAAGAATGGTCTACCTTCCGAAAACCAGTACAACCCTTTACCGCATCACTCCATAATTTGGTTACCATGGGCAGGGTAACAGTAAAGAGGTGTCAATTATAATCGAAAGTGACTCTCCACGCCCCACAAGCTTGCATGACCTCTGTTACACTTCCACAGACCCTCACGACACCCTCTCTAAGCGCCTGCACGAACTGGGGACAAAAACAACCCTTGTTTCAATCTACATCAAATACCTTCTTACCACGGAGAGTGATTAACAAGAACACGACTTGAAAATAGAGATACCTAAATAAGGCAAAGTAGAAACTTTTAAAAGAAGACAGTTAATCTTTTATTAGCATATTAAATCTAACAATAGCGGTAGTCATAGCTACTACCATCGTGAACTGATCTTTTAGAAATCGGACTAATTTACAGTGTCCGTAAATACATCTTTTAATTTATTTTATACTCCGCCATTCTGTCGATCTATTGAAGACAAGATTATATTGTTGCAAAACTGTGCACAGATTTATAAAACTTGTCAGGTGTTAAACTATATAGGCAATGCTTTACATCACAAAACGTTAATATACAAGATCGACAAATCTAAATCAGGCCAGTTGTGTATATTCAATATTTGGTCGTAAATATCTGCCTCTTATTGTGTTTGTCTAACAACGCTAACATTTACTAAGGCTATATAACATTTACAGTAAAGAATTACTATGAATATGGAGCAGTTGATTGGAAATATAATTAATTAATTAATTAATTTTGTGTAAAATAAAATACCTTAATATTTTAGGGTAGACATACAACCGAAAAGAACACTGAAACATTTTCAGCCATTTTAAGATGATGATGATGATGATAATGATAATGACAGTAATAATAATAATAATAATGTTTCGGATGGTAACGATTTGGCTATCCGTAGCTAAATGAATTCAAATCGTATTGCGGAGGTATGGTGGTAGGGGCGAAAATAATAATAATAATAATAATAATAATAATAATAATTATTATTATTATTATTATTATTAACTGTAATTGGGTTGTCACCCGGTGACAGTGGTTATTTTACGTGTATAAAAGATATGAAATTGGTTACTAATAGATTTAAGTCGGGAGGGCTACATGAGAAGCATGTAGTGGCAAACAAGTTGACCTCCCCACTCCGCTTTCACCTCCTTATTTTCGTGCGCAAGGAATGTATAGAAGCTGAAACAGGCTAAACGAAATAGCAGACATTTCTTGAAATCCACATACCTCGCAAGGACAGACAGAGTAAGCTACGTGTACCCTTGCATTTATGGAAATAAAGACGAAACTTGGATTAATCGCGTTTTGATTTTCAGATTTTAGTGAACCTAGTTAACTGATACTCGGCACAGAACATCCGCCAACGCACGCACACACACTGGCTATGCAGTTCAAAGCGACAGATTTATTTATGCTGTATTCGAAAACTATGGAAATACGAAGGACAATAACATGAATTATTTTTCAGGGTCAGTACGTCGGTAAACTTTGACAAGTTCCACGAACACTACATCATATATTGTTAATCTTTGATCTGCTGGCTTTTGTTTTAATGGTATAAATTATAAGACACTTTTCCGGGTAAAGTAAAATCTATGTCTCTACTCAGAGGATCACGTCGTAATAAGTGGACAGTGGAGTAAATCCCCACATTAGCATCGGCGCTACGTTGTGGTAAGTTACCTTCACTGGTGGCAGCATTACCCCGAGAACATACCGCATGTTACGCACTGTAAGGAGACGGGTAAACACCAGAACTGATCTTGAATCTAGTGTGAAAAATATCTGCAACTGCTGTAAATCTAATTCATAGCACTTATTTTGATTGCTAGAATTAACACAAATCATGCGCTAGATTTTGCTGTCTTCCGGGATGTGACGTCATACAGTCTGGTAGCTTTCAGAATATCATGCTGCCGCCAAATCAGGGCAGAGGCTGATGGCGGCAAGATCCTCTGAGGGTTGGTACACTTGTGTATATGAAGTCACATAACGCACTTCATAGTCAACCTCCCCCCCCCCCACCCACCCAGTAGGGACCACCACATACTTCATAAATTATGGCCTATTTCTAGAAAGGCATTCTTTATGAACAACACCATAAAGTATTTTATACATTAGTTGTTACTGTTGTGTGTTTCAACAAGAATCATACATCAAATTTCACATCTGACGTCTCTGACCAAGAAGTATCACCGAATGGCTGCGCCTAGTTAATATTCTTACCCGCCAAAAACAGGTGCCGGAGAAGTTGCCGCACGAGTAAGGCTAAAACCGTTGGAGGGTTCTAAGCGCATCTCCGCAAGACGGCTACATACTCGTACATTCACACTCTGCTCACAGCTAAACTCATATTCACGATTTACTTACTGTATTAACACTGAAATTTCTTGCGGCCTTTCAGTGCAGCGAAGTGTGCTTGAAACACATTCAGATAATTAACAAAGACTAATTCACGGTAACCGCATTACTTCTGGGTCAGGTATTGTTTCGAAGAATAACTTCACTTACGTGAGCGCACCTGAACACCAGCATGACCGTTGGTCTAAACAAGTACCTTTAGACACAGGCAAATAATACTAGCCCCAACCGCGACATGACCGTGCGCCCTGCAAGATTGTAACAAACCAACGGACGACATAAGCGTGGACATAAGATTGTGCTGGGTCCAGGTCCCTTGCAAGTAAAAGCAACACACGTTTGTTTTTCACGCATTTGGGTAGCCATAAAATTAACTTGTTATTATCAAAATGTGCTCATTCCACTTCAGAATTCTCCGTACATTATGTGCAAACACAGATAATCCGAATTTGATGTGTATTGGACCGTGCATCATCTTGATAACTGAAGAATAAAATCCAACTAGATGCCACTTATTACTTTATTATGCTTTATGTTAGGCTCAACATGTTTCAGGCACCATTATGCCCATCATCAGGAGCTCACGACGATAGCGTTGGTTACCACATAGGCCGTCTGGGTGTCGAGTAGCTGCTGGTTGGAAAGTTAAGTGCAGGCAGGATGGATGAGTGTTCGGACCGAAGGCCTGATCAGGCCACTTTGGAGGGAAGTAGCTGTACCAGTACCATGACCTGTACCGGAGGCTGCGGTTACAGTTTTTAGTACTCCTGAAGATGGGTGCTGTGACACCCGAAACATGTACAGTGACTTTGTAGTAAATAAATATCTGCATACTGTTGCATCTGGTTGGATTTTTATTAACACTGAATTATGATGCACGGAACCATGAGCTTAAAAAAATAAAGAAAAAATGAAAGGCATATAAATATATAAGAATATCACGACTGAACACAGAAGCATGTGAGGATCTCGTCCGTTCCTTTCCAGCTCTCCTTGAAGCATATTCATTCCTGCCTTTATTTTACACTTTTATATTTTTTATTCAGATAATTTATTCTTGGAACACTCAAAGACTTGTGGTCATTGGAAAGTGCGTGACAAATGAAACAAGCAGGGAAAAATGGAAAAGCTATTTATAAATTTGACCGAAATTTGAACCTGCACGGGATGTGATCGTTACATCAGCCAGAGCACTGGGCTGACACTAAATAGTGAAGAAAAGCACTTCGCGGTATATTCATTCATCCTCGACTACCCCTCATTTACAGGAGCAACACGTCTTTTATTTCAATGGTTTGTCTTGTCCAAATGTTTATTTTTACCCTTCACTGGATTTCAGTCTTAACTGCTGTGTTTTTTACCTAAACAATATTCCCTGTCATTAGAATACTTCCCTTCGTAAAAGTCCCTCCGCCGATTACGTGTACTGTCTCACCACAACCCACAATCCGCAGTGCTGTATTTAAATATACGTCATGTGAGGGTCTTTAAGTGAATGTGTGTATTCCGATGTCATAACACGATACAGCACAACACGCCAGTTTTTAGTGTCTCAAAATTCAATTCTCTTTTCTTCCCGCTGGCCATTAGCACTGCCTGGAGGCCGGCCATTTTTGTCAAGTGAAACTAAACGAGACAGAGAAGAGTCTGCTATTGATTTCCTGAGTGGGACCAACTCCCTGGGTGAAGCGGGTCTTGGGTCGCAAGGGGTGGGAAAGGTAGCCCCGCGAGGTCACTGCATCGACTAACCCACCTGGATAGTCATCGAGATAACTAGGGTTCAAGATTATTTATAACATACATTGGAGTATTTCCGAAAAACACTTTCTCAGTTTCCTTGACAGTCCTTTTAAAGCCACCAGTAACTCGACCGATCAAAAAAGGCTCCGTCTACTAAACCCGCAGGTCTAGTAACCGTCTTCACAAAAATTTGTCATCGGACACCACTATAGGCCACTTTAATCCAGTCTACGCCTTCATTTTAGTTTCAATAAATACTTCGAAAAAATTATTCTAAACTTCTGAGCCCAGGGGTTCAAAGTAAGGTTGCCTAAAGAAGCCCAAATGAGTGGATCTGGCCCTGTTTGCCCTAGGATGGTGTTCGGCTCTGGCTCCGAAATTTTAATTAATATTTTAGAGAAACGATGATTGACGAATTCCTAATAGTGAATGAATCTAGATTAATCTATCATAATTAAAGTCTACAGAATTATATTCCATTTTACTTGTTTGCTTGCTCATTAACGTTTCATTTAACTATGGCGCCATCATCTCTGTCCATACTGCACCAAAGTGTAGGAAGATTACTAAGTAATTACTGACAGGGTGCGGCATGAGTTGAGCTAATTCCCGGAATTTCCCTGTAAAGACTGAAGGAAGTCACTAAGAACCTGCCTCACGACAACAGGTCTGCGGGTAGAAGTGTGAGCTCGGTACCTCACGAACAAGAAGCGTAAGTGCGACCAACTTGAGATCGATATTCCATAGCATCGAATCCTATCTCATTATTCATATTAATGTTATTCTCCTATTAACAACCTCTTTTACCGATTACTATCTTTCAGTTTCTAACAAACACTTTCTATGCACTTCTTACTGTCCTGGGTTTAAAGACGCGTTAATTCAAGGGAATGCCAATGCTGCTTGTGTAAAGAATTTTCTTACCGTATGCAGTTAATATCCTTCACATTTACTGTCAGACACAGTGGGAGAGTGTCAATAAGGCAAGTGTCAAAAAGTAGGTAATATTGTTTAGAATATGGATTATGTAAGTTATCGAAGCAAGAATGAAACGAAGTACGTGGCACGTATGGGGCAGATGAGAGTTGCACACAGAGTTTTGGCGGAAAACCTGACGAAAGAGGCCACTTGGAAGACCTAGGCATAAATGGGAAAATATTAAAATTAATTTTCAATCAGCGGAATAGGGGCATGGGCTGGATTGATCTGGCTCAGAACACAGACAGATGGCGGGCTCTTGTGAATACGATAATGAACTTTCGAGTTCAATAGTATGGGTGTAATTTCTTGATTGGCTGAGGACCCCTTAGATTCCCGAGGACTCTGCTCCATGCAGCTAGTTGGCAGATTTGTGTAAAGCAGCATTTCCTTAATTTTCAGACTTCCAAATGCACTAAGTTACTTTGTGAAAGTAATGCATCAAAACACCGGCACTTTATTTTACTTAGTTATATTCAAAATAGATGCACTGTGGCAAGCATTAGCTGCACTACTGCACGCCTCACACTGTGGTTATCTTCAGTTGTTCCTCCTGCAAATTTGTACCATGCATTCCGATCCTGTTCCATTCCTTTCTTTCTTCTGCAGAGATGTTTTGTGGTGCAGACTAAATTCAGTATTATACGTCACACGCGCTGGTTCTGTTGGTGTCTTTATGTTACTAACGCCTTGTATTGTTACCTCAGACCTCAGTTTCTCAAACAGCTTCCTTACTTCACAGTTAATTGGTGTACTCTGAAAAGTATTTGGGAATTCACCCACTGATTACTCTCGTCATTAATCCACCAGCCAGTAACGGCACCTAATCTGCCTTACCAATCACTTAGGCAAATGACAGACATACACCACATTTTGTTGCAACATTTTGATGTGTGTTTAGTCAGACCTATTTAAGCGTCTTACATATTCATCGGAAAATTGCGTCATTATAAAAAATACGAAAAATCTCCTTGTTTGTTTGAGAGGATTCTTCCTTGGGTCTTTGGGGATATGCAAGACAATGGTAAATGGAGAAGACATCATTCTGCAATATATACAAAATATGATACAGATGTGGTAAGAAATGCTAGAATGAATAGATTAAAATTGACAGGGTATGTGACACGAATGAAAGACGAACCAATTCCAAAAAGGATATTCTTTGCCAGGCCGGAAAGGAAAAGATGGATGGGAAGACCAAAGATGAGATGTCTGGATGGTGTCATCGACAGCAAAAGAATAACAGACGAAAGTAACTGGAGCAGAGAGGCTAGGGATAGAAATGAACGAAAAAACCTTCTGAGGAAAGCTAGGGCCCACCCAGAACTGTCGAACCAATAATGCTAATGATGTTTAAGCCTTACTTTATTGAGGATATAAATTAAGTTAGACATATATACCTTCAATTACACGATTGGTTTTAATTAAATATTAAATGAGACGTCTATTGTAAGACTACCATATGTTGAGTTGATTTTATTTCGTGTTTATTGCGTAAGGACTCATAGCTCTACTCTTTCATGACCGCGGAACTAGCAGGGGGTGAGTTGTCAGAAGCACGCCCCGGCCGCACTTTACCTCAGGGAAAGACCCGGTACCCACTGTATAGGAGGCTGGGTGGGCCCCAGGGCCGGTCTGGACGGGCGGAAATTATCTTCCCCACCGGGATAAGATTCCGGACCGTCCAGCTCATAGTCAGTCGCTATACCGACTGAGCTACCGGGCCCACATATTCTACCTCATATCTTGTTAAAGTTATAAGCTCCATCTTCATAACGTTAAGTAATGCCATGATGGCGATGATGAAGTTTGTGGTTTAATAGAAGTAAGAGCAGTAACGATAATACCAACACGTTTTATTTAATGTAGGAGCCAAGGTTAAGATCAAATAGCGTCGACGTATAAGCAGCTGAAGGGAATGGAAAGTACTCGGAGAGAAGCCTGTCCCACTGCCAAATTGCATACTGAAATTCCATACGGAATTATCTGGGATAGAACACACGCCTCCGTGGCAGGAGGCCGGTGAATAAGGCTACAATATTAGCAGTATGACTAACAGCAGAAGTAAGGAACAGTTAGAGTAAGCCGGTAGTGATAAAAGAAGTGGTAGACCTAGACATGTGTGTTAGTACGATATCATTCTTCGGTATTGTAACGCCGCCTTTCCACATTAACATTAGGAATATATATATATATATATATATATATATATATATATTTTAAATTCAGTATGGTTAAGTGACCACGTTCTAAGTAGCCCAAATTATATAGTGTAGAAGAGCCGCAAAGCAAATAATGAATAAAGGCGCTGTGAAATTTTCTGTGCCCATATTTTAGGCACCATCACGGCGTGTCCCCGGACGGACAACGGGCAGACCACAACCCTGAGTCAAGACAGTCTGTCTCCGCGGCCAGATTTGAACCTAGGATTTACTCCTGCACATTCGACCGAGACGTTCGGTCAGACATTTGGGGTTACACGCTAGCGTTGCTGTGGCCGGCAAGCCGGCCGGCCAGCAGAAAACCTTGCGGGCGGGAACGCTTCCGATCTGTCACATCCCGCATGTGCTAGCTGTGTGAGTACTAACACATGTCCCTGCAGTTTAATTTTGTTTCACCACGCCCCGAAGCTGACTTGGTACAGCTAATAGTGCACCTGAAGTCTCCGCGCTTCGGATGTTACAGCTAACACTACACATGAACAGTAACTGCAGTTTGGATGTTACAGCTAACACTACACATGAACAGTAACTGCAGTTCGGATGTTACAGCTAACACTACACATGAACAGTAATTGCAGTTCGGATGTTACAGCTAACACTACACATGAACAGTAACTGCAGTTCGGATGTTACAGCTAACACTACGCATGAACAGTAACTGCAGTTCGGATGTTACAGCTAACACTACACATGAACAGTAACTGCAGTTCGGATATTACAGGTAACACTACACATGAACAGTAACTGCAGTTCGGATGTTACAGCTAACACTACACATGAACAGTAACTGCAGGTCGGATGTTACAGCTAACACTACACATGAACAGTAACTGCAGTTCGGATGTTACAGCTAACACTACACATGAACAGTAACTGCAGTTCGGATGTTACAGCTAACACTACACATGAACAGTAACTGCAGTTCGGATGTTACAGCTAACACTACACACGAACAGTATCCGCAGTTCGGATGTTACGGCAATGCTGACTAGAACCGATCCTGTTGCACACGCAGTCTCCGCTGTGCAGATAGTCCAGCCCCCGTACATCACAAAGCGGTCTTCGAAGTTCAGACGGTAGGGCTATCCTTGTGCATTAAGAGTCTCTGTAGTAGAACTGGTACAGCTACTGTTGCATAAGAAGTCTCTGCTATTATTTATTCCCTTATTGCTTATCAATCTCCTAGTTTCTAAAGACAAGTTTTTCATAAACTAGATCGACCAATGAAGGAAGCGATCGCAGACTAATTTAAGGTGGTGACTTAGATTTAGTTCACGAGTATTTCAGATACCACGAGGTACTTACATACTTCAAAGCCCGAATGTAAGGGTTGATGTGAATGGACAACTATCATGACCTACCTCCTGTACCAGGGCTTTCCTATAATTCCGCGGGAGAGAAGGGGTGAATGAGAGAAGGCCTAGTCCGTTTCAAGAAAGCCAGTCTCAAGGTCCGTATTTGAACTTTGGAACTCCGGAATACGAAGCAGGAGTCTAAAATACGAGCAAATCACAGCGAAACTCGATTAGTTGTTACAGCGTTGTCTGTTAAGCTGAAACCTTAAACGCGACTGTATTTGCTTATTTGGATATAATTAATGTATAATTTAAATAAAAAAATCCCTCTCTATTTCAAGCATAGGCCAAGTTTTGCCGGCAAGGAAAAAGCCATCAAATAAATTAGTAACAAGCGCTAAACAAATTATTGTAATAATCAAATAACACGGCAGGTTAGTAACGGCTTGTCGTGCCCAGACGTACAGCGGTTAACAGTTTGAGATGTTGCCAGACCTTCCTCTTAAACTTGACTGTCCTAAAGACCAGCGCAACATGAATCAGCAGTACCGTTCACGCCTTGGCAACATCGTACACAGGTCTGGCACTCAACACCTATCGCTTAAAATAAGTGAACTTCTAAGAACTAAATATGTAGCTTGTTTGTAGAAAATCCGACAATTGGATCCTTGGTCTTCACCCGAAATAGTTTAAGTGCACAAAATAAATTTATATTAAGCTATGAACACCAGGAAAAGATGGCACAGTAGTGATAACAAATACTCTTTGCCACAGACAGATTTAGTCATTGCCAGTAAGTAACAAAGAGCCGTCCAAATTTTTGTATGATTGGTAAAAGCTCTTGCTTGAAACACTGACTGTTGCTTAGACGAAAAGAATATTTCCGCCTTTTACGAAACAAAGCCAAATTCACAACAGCCCGGCAACAGGCCTTCTCAAAATTATAATAACAAAACTTCTGTTAAAAATCACAAAAGAAAACACGCAAGAAATGAGAAACACTCTATCCTTAAACTGAACCGAAATAAACACGCGCAGACGTTCCAAAGCCAAGAACGAAACTGAACTCTGCAATAAGCTAGCAACAATCCACCAATAAACAGGCCGTTCTCACTGCCAAGCTAACAAATTAAGCATTCAAAGCAGCTAATAAACCAATGAATACGCGAGCGTCAAGCAGCCGACTTGGCAGGTAGCTGGCTCGGTGCCACAGGCGTGAGCTGTCGGCGCATCTCTACGTAACAGTCACGCCACGCCACACCACTCTATCTTTCGGCCGCACGGTGATGCAAACCGGCAAAAATATGAATCATCTGTGCTTCTGCACTCAACACGCTAACGAATTTAACACCAGACAGCACCTTTTAACAGAAAATATGCAAGACAATGTAGTGTTACGTCATCATCTCATTTCATATAGATTTCAATATTTTTTTGTCGTCACCGTACGAATCGACTATTTATCCTGTTTCTTGACTGGATTATTAAATAATAATAATAATAATATGTGAATAATTCTCCATAAATATTTCTGTCGGTGGCCGATTCATTACGCCACAGTTACCTTAGAAACTGTTCGATGTTTTATGGATATTTCATATACACATTTCTTGGAAGGATGGCTGTAGCCCTGTCCAGTCTTTAAGCGATTGGTTGTCAGCACTTTGATGGCATGAAACAGTCATTCATGAGATGTGAACAGCTTCTCAGCACGTTATAAAAACTTCCCCTTTTTTATGAAACATGGATTTTTTGTGTGTTTGTAACAGCCTGCTAATGGTCACATATTATGGCACTTGAAATCACAAACTGTATATTTAATATAAATTTTAATATTATCATTCCCTCTTTCCTTAGGTGTATGAAGAACTTCCACACTTGAACACCTCCAAAATAACAACAAGCTGCTCCAAATTACTGTGCGCAATTACGTCTGCTATACATAGTCTACAAAACAGAATTTCCAGTAAGAGTCCAATATATCAAGCAGTATTTTATATAACTACTGTACTGCCTTAGGATGGGCCATTAAGTTCCGTAACATGTAGGAGTTGGTAAAGCAATTCCATTACAGGCCTGAACAGGCCCAGAGGGTACCAGGAGGATGAGGTTCCCAGATTTCAAGACAATCGGCACATGAAGGTGGTAAGGTTGTCAGCCCTAAGCACCAGCCACCTTTACCCCCAGGAAATATTCCTGGTACTCATTTCTGTTAGAGGCTGAGTCAACCCCAGGGCCATAGTGCGACCGGAAGGATTATGTCAATGAAAAATTAGAAGTTGGTGGCTTTTATAAAATTATTGTTAATCTTATACAAGTGTGTGCATTAGTTGGTTTACGTTGTAGCAATCGGAACTGTGAGTTGTGCATTTTCAATAATTTATGACTCATGCCAATTCTGTCCATATGTAAAAATTTTATGACCCCTGTTTAGCGATCATCTGACCGATGTCCCTTCCCTAATAATTGGCAGTGTTAAATTTACAGAATGAAGACCTTCTAGGTCCAGCTGTTGGCTGACGTCCCTCTTGCATAAGAAGTTTCTCATTTTCCGACCCGTTGCGCGTCATTATCTTCCTCTTCCCCATGCACGTTTATTACTCTTATAAATAATGAAATGTGATGTACACTCATTCGAAAATAGAAATGCGAACTCGTGTTTTTAAGGATAAAACATTACAACACAGTCACGAAACAGTAAACGTAAGAGGTGTGTACAGCTGTGAAAAAGTGGTCTCTAATTTGAGAGAAGAACGTAAATTACAGTTGTCTGAAAGGAAAGTTCTCAGGAATAATTGGATGCAAAGCGTAATGAAGTACAAAATCTTAATTAAGTTAAAACACCAGGTATTTAAATTTAATGTTAGTCATCCCGATGTGTTTATCTATACACATATAGTACAACGTATCAGTCAAACACAACAGTTTTATTACATAAACTGTTATTTTATGTAATAAAACTGCTGTGTTTGATACGTTGTACTATATATGTACAGATAAACACATCGGGATGACTAACATTCAATTTATAGCTCGTCAAGCTAATTCCATCAATCTCTACAGCCCTAAAATAACATTTTATGTAACAAAACTGTTGCGTTTGACTGATACGTTATACTACACACACACACACACATATATATATATATATAATTAAAACATAATTTTAAATTGTTTATGCAACGGTTCCTTACCAACATCTGTTACAAATACAGAACGTTGTTATGAACACGAACGAAAAGCTATGTAAGGAGATAAGTGTCAATTTAAAGGAACAATTTACGGAAAAACTCTATGAAAACTCCTTATGTGGCAATCGATTGAGTATGGGGGCGTAGGTACCGACCTATATACAAACTCATTTGTGAGGGAAATTGATCCAGCATTGACGGACACCACACAGAATATGTATCATGTTGTGTGTTGACCTACCAGTGAGTCATAGCCAACACGATGTCACCCCCCTTGGCCGAAACACATTAACCCTAAAGTATCAATATCCCAAATGCTAAAGGGAAAATGTCACCCTTACCTCTCTTATTTGTTCGTCTACATAAGATACTCTCTGAAGCCTAGGATATACGCACTTGTCACAGAAACAATGACACCGTCGAACGTTGGCACAGCAAGGGGTGACAAATGTTAGGCGTGTGGTTATAGGTACAGTTGCCTTTGAACTCCATTAAGGCACATGGGGGAGGGGAGGTAATTCTTAATTTTTACACTAGATGAAGCTGATGGCCATCGTCACGGTCCAGCCATTCAATTCCCAAAGAAACAATCCACGTTACGCAGTGAATATTAGGCCCGTTGGACTTCTAGCCGCTCGGGATGCTTTGGACAAGAGAAACGACTCTTGTCCATGCCTGGAATAGTAACTAGGATGGCCAACCCGAAGCCTATTCACTAGCGTGTACCTAAAACAGAGACCTTAGTAAGTCTCTTTAAGTTTACATATCATCTTAAAAGATAAGAAGCGGACGGAAAGCAAGCTGGTTTAAGATTCGTACAACCTCGTATTGCTTACCAAGTCCGGAATCACGGGTTTCAATGTCATGAGAGGAATGGTTTATGTATTATCATCAAAATAGACAAAATGTTTTAACTTTCCTTACACTGATTAATTTCAAACTGGTCTAGGCCAGACAGCCTAATCTTTGAATGGTGAAGAAATAAGAATCTGCGTTCACAAAAGCACAACATTTTCATATAAAACTCAATCATTCGACTAAAACGGAACGTCCGAAACGCAAAAACAAATAGGAAGACTGAATGAGGTTCATGCAGTCAGAAGTCAATAAAGCAAAAGTCCCTAGTTCTATACAGGATATCACATCAATGCTAAAACTTAGACTGTGTGCAGCATATTACTTACATAGAAGCTGGAAGAGATCGTACTATGTATTTCGCGTGAAGAATTCGTACAAACAAAAGTATAGGGAAACATTCAGGACTTCACAATTTATCCCCAATTTTACGGACTGTATCCTGCACGCATTCAGTAACGCCCTTAAATGCACCCCTATGACAATATTAACATGTAGTCAGTACATCACAAGCACACAGTCACGCAAATTTAAACACAGAATTTAACCAACTTCAAGCACTTTTTCCTGGGCAGACATCACACCACCCAGTATATTGTAACGCGGTGTATTGTCTGCCTGTACACGAAGGGGTAACAGTACAGCAGTTGTATCTCGTGCAAGATAGTAAAATCACGAAAAATGTGAACTGAATATTGACCGATTACTCGAGTGTAACTTGGTGTAAAATTTGGTCTCTCACAATACGGGAAGAAAACAGGCTGAAAGTGCCTGACACCAAGGTGCTGAGGAATATAAGTGGACCAAGGATGGGTGACGTAACAGGAGACTGGAGGAGATTCATAATGAGGAGCTTCATGATCTGTACGTTTTACTACGTACTAATGGGGTGAGAAAATCCAGAAGAAAGAGACGACCGGGGGATGTAGTACGTATGGAGGGCAGGATAGGTGCAGACAGGGGTTTGGTGGGAAGACCTGAGTAAAAGATGACACTTAGAAGACATAGGTGTAGAAGGGAGAGCAATATTAACGTTGATTTTTAAGAAACAGGATGAAGATGTGGATTGGATTGATCTGGGTCAGGCAGAAAGCAGTGGGGGAGGGGGCGTCTTGTACACACGACAATGAACCCTTGGGTTCTATAAAATGCGGGGAGTTTCTTGACTAGCTGAGAATCGATTAGCCTTTCCAGAAAGACTCTGCTCCATTCAGTTATTTAGCTAGTTATGTACAGAAGGTTAAAAATCAAGATATGTTATCTGCACCAAATATCACGACGGTGATCAGATCATGAACTGAGAGATTCGCGGAGTAAGTATAATGCATATGCTGTATGCTGAAATGATACAAAATGAGCCTGGAAGAAAAATATCCTTAAAGATTTGAAATAACTGAACATGTACTGAAATCAGATAGCTCAGGGTAGCATTCAGTGGATGTCTCTACTGTACATAATGAAGGACTTTTTATTGTCTATCCCGTACATTATTGATAAAAAGATTCACTACTCTAAACCAACAAAATTCACAAACTTGTTCCTTAGATATTTCTATTATAATATCATACTTAATATTCCTACACGTTTCTGTCCGCAAGGGACCGACACCAGGGAATCAAACAAAGTAATACAGCATAAAACCATATAGTCGCTATTATACACAGCTGACGTGGTGCCACTGTGCTGGCTTCCGTAAAGTGCGTAGGCTGCTTTCAAAATACTGTATATCAAGATCCAACACATATATATAAAACTTTACAAAGAAATGTCTTCATTTTAACCACTTGACTCTGTTACATCAAGTCAACAGTATAAAAAAGTGACTGATTTGATTTTGTGTTGCATTACGTCGGTTTGATTCCCTCAAGATATTCTTTTGTGGACCGGAACGTGTGGGAACATTAAGTACGCCATTATAATGTAAGTATTTAAGGAACAGGTTTGTACAGCTTGTTGGTTTGGTGTGGTGAATAATGAAGAACATTCTGGTTCCACAAAAGCGGTCAATTTTTCCACCAGCTGGGCGATTCTTACTGTAGCCGGGTTAGTACTGCTCCACGGAGTCGTGAGATTGCACTTTTGTAACTTAGTTGAATATACCTTCGATATTTGAGAGCTGTAGCCAATGTGTGGATTACTAATATTTGTTTTGTCTCGCAGAAATACAACAAAATGTTTTTTTTTTATTTTACTACCGTGCAATGTGATAACAATATTTATTAAAACCAACTAATTGCACATACTTGTCAAACCATTAAAACCACATTATTAGATTAAAATGGATTTAAAATATCTCCTACATGTTTCAATCCCTC
>Ga0131853_10004108_pt1 | contig 26142 bp, 28 predicted proteins | sample TergutLab28metaG_FD_92764 | JGI IMG/M metagenome (GOLD analysis project Ga0131853, IMG submission 92764) | Labiotermes labralis P1 segment gut microbial communities from Petit-Saut dam, French Guiana - Lab288 P1 (version 2) (version 2) | ecosystem: Host-associated > Arthropoda: Insects >... | reverse complement strand
TAGTCCCAACATACTGTCCCACCACACTGATACAGCTTGTACTGCAGGCTGTAGTCCTAACAGACTGTCCCACCTTACTGGTACTGCAGGCTGCAGTCCCAACAGACTGTCCCACCATACTCGTACAGCTGGTACTGCAGGATGCAGTCCCAACAGACTGTCCCACCATACTGGTACTGCAGGCTTTAGTCCTAATAGACTGTCCCACCTTACTGGTACTGCAGGCTGCAGTCCCAACAGACTGTCCCACCATACTGGTACTGCAGGCTGTAGTCCCAACAGACTCCCACCACACTGATACAGATGGTACTGCAGGCTGCAGTCCCAACAGACTGTCCCACCATGCTGATACAGCTGGTACTGCAGGCTGCATTCCCAACAGACTGACCCACCATACTGGTACAGCTGGTACTGCGGGATGCAGTCCCAACAGACTGTCCCACCATACTGGTACTGTAGGCTGTAGTCCTAACAGACTGTCCCACCATACTGGTACAGCTGGTACTGCAGGCTGTAGTCCTAACAGACTGTCCCACCATACTGGTACTGTAGGCTGCATTCCCAACATACTGTCCCACCATACTGGTACTGCAGGCTGTAGTCCCAACATACTGTCCCACCACACTGATACAGCTCATACTGCATGCTGTAGTCCTAACAGACTGTCCCACCTTACTGGTACTGCAGGCTGCAGTCCCAACAGACTATCCCACCATACTCGTACAGCTGGTACTGCGGGATGCAGTCCCAACAGAATGTCCCACCATACTGGTACTGCAGGCTGTAGTCCCAACATACTGTCCCACCACACTGATACAGCTGGTACTGCAGGCTGTAGTCCTAACAGACTGGCCCACCTTACTGGTACAGCTGGTACTGCAGGCTGCAGTCCCAACAGACTGTCCCATCATACTGGTACTGCAGGCTGTAGTACTAACAGACTGCCCCACCTTACTGGTACAGCTCGTACTGCAGGCTGCAGTCCCAACAGACTGTCCCACCATACTGGTGGTACAGCTCGTACTGCAGGCTGCAGTCCCAATAGACTGTCCCACCACACTGATACAGCGGGTACTGCAGGCTGCAGTCCCGACAGACTGTCCCACCACACTGATACCACTGGTACTGCAGGCTGCAGTCCCAACATACTGTCCCACCACACTGATACAGCTGTTACTGCAGGCTGCAGTCCCAACAGACTGTCCCACCATACTGGTACAGCTGGTACTGCAGGCGGCTGTCCCAACAGACTGTCCAACCACACTGATACCGCTGGTACAGTAGGACTTAGTGTCACCAAAGAACAGAACAGTATTTTTGTTCAAAAAGTGCAATGACAGTCCAGTTGGATTTTGCATATGGAAACGATAAAGGTTAGTTCATTCATTAGTCTCAAATGTAACTCACGTGTAGATGACTTCTTAATAGTCTGTCTGCGGCGCGCCTGCAACATGCCGTACACGACGGTTGCAAGGCTGCTGTAAGTACTAGGTTGACGCGCAAAACCTGGAGCATGACCGGCCTTGCGTCCCATGACATAGTAAGTCTCCATGTCACCTTTGCCCTTCACAGGCACTACCCCTCGCAGCTGCACCTGATAACCCCTTTTCTCCAAGATCTGTGGCAAATGTCACATTTATGAAGAAAATTCAGTATGTGAAGTTCCCTAGGTCATAAAAATTATATTATAAGTCATTCCAGTGTTCAATGTAGATATTTTTGCCTTAATATCATTACTTTCCAACAAAATCCAAGAGCACATTCTTTCATTTGTCCCATCTTGGCATGAGTTTAAAAATTCCACCACAGTAGCAATGGCTCTTGCATTAGTATAACCATTCACAAACAACCATATCTACTTCCTTATGTCTCATAAAAAAAGCACAAAAATAATTTCTTTCAGACCTTCAATGAGGGGTGCAAAAGTTCCAGTTGCTAAGGGAGCTAAATTTAGTATGATGGTGCCCAATATATGTGGATCCTGAGTATGGAACTTGCTACATGGCACCCTTCTGACACTTAGGATTTTGAGAAGATTCCTAGATTTCTGGAAAACTTGCACACCGCTGCCTTGAGTTGTTTAAAACAGAACAATACAAGTACCTGGAATCTGTAGTAACAAGAGAAACGAGCTGGAAGGCAATGGAAACTGCCAATTCTGTGAGAGCTGAAAAATTAAAAGTAATTTGTTTGAGCTTCTGAAGCAACGCTTTGCACATCACCAGTTTTACGGTAACAGGGGAGTGCAAATGGCTGTTCAAGAAAGGTTGCTAATGCAAGGGCTCAGTTTCTACCACCGTAGAATTTTTAAACTTATTTGAAGTTGCAGCCAATGAATCAATGTGCTTGGGGATTTTGTTGAAAAGTAGCGATACTGAAGTGGAATTCATGAGGTACATTAACGTTATAATGGCTTGCAATTCAATGTTTATGACCCAGGAAACATTACTTAGTAAAAACGTACTTGCACACACACACACACACACACACACACACACACATTCCATGGATCCAAAATTAAGTCATAAGAATTCAAAATATACAACACAAAGTTTTGAAAATCCTTCATATATTAAAAAAGGGGCAGGTATACCTCATAAAATAATTCTACCATTACAGCATTTGTAGTGAAAAGAGAGCATATTACAAGTAGATACACAGGTGTCTGACCAGAAAGTTCCAGGACTGAGCTGAAGCTTGCACATTCTGGGAGATATCACATCGATTATCTTCTGACAGTATTACACAGCAATACTGCATGTACATAGAAATATTATATTTTAATGTTTCATGACCTTGAAAGACAAGACGTTCTGTCAGAGGTGTTGGGATATGATGGTGTGTCGGTGTGCGAGTAGTCCCTACCATGTCAAGGGTCATAATGCTCTCACTTTCAGTTAAGGTGCTACAGTCCTTTCAACTATTCGGAACCACTTACCTAACGACACAGTGTATCATCTCAGAAGACTTGAATCTTCAACAACACTACTGTAACAACCTAACATCACACAAGGCCTGGCCAGCTGTTCACAATCTGCTCTGCACAACAAATGGTTGTGAATATTCTGAAATTCTTACCACAGACGTCTCTTTGGGGACCTGAATTTTACCCATTGTACCAGTTGAATCCATTCGAGATGCCTCATTCACAGTGTTGCCCCAGATATCATACACAGGCTTGCGGGCTCCAATAACTCCGCCCACTAATGGTCCACAGCTGATTCCTGTGAAGTTTCAACTAGTTAGTGGCAACATTCAGTAGTTACACAAACCATCATTCTGACTATTTCACAGTCACGTGACTACATACCGACTCTTAAGTAAAAGTTATTGAATGAGTGTTTGTTCACATCCTCAAGGCGCGTCTTCATAGCGAGAGCAAAGTCCACCAGTGCACACACGTGTTCATACTCATCCTCTTCTACCTACATCAGAAAGAATCGGCCAGTAATGTGTGAACATAATGTGTAGTAGGCAATTTACAGTGGGTGCCATAGGAAGGAAATATGGTAGTTCAATACGGAATAATGCAGGAAGAGTAGAAGTGGGCATTTAGGTAGAAGGTAAGGACGAAGCTGTTCCTTGACACACCACAAAGGCATATAGGCGTTCTTAACAGTGGCACTGGATGGCTGTGAGTGCTGAGTTTAATGCCCCGGCCATCCTAACAACCAGGAAAGAACACCCAGTAACCATTGAAGAGGAGGTTTTGGTGGGGTCTAGAGCTGGTCTGGATATTTATGCAGAATAGATGTTAACTCTTGTTCTTGCCACAGTGCTGGATTTACTACATGCAGGAAGAAATGCAAAGGGGATGTACATAAAACCTGTGAAGGGAGGGGTTCAGGAATGGCATGCAGTTTGAAATGACAAAGTAAAAAGCGAATCAGAGAAATGCCACATTGTGACACAGCATGTTATGAGATACACACACTGCACACACCATTCAGACTGTGACAAGGCACAGTTTGGCAGACACGTTACAAACCTGCTGTGTCATTCTTCTACCCTGAAGATGGAGGCAATAAGTTCCTTAAAAACACCTAGCAAAGTACACAATGTCATATTCTAACATTCAGGACCCCTAAATATCATAGATACCTTCTGGCTAGGATTCAGTCCTGATGCTGCCATGTAAGTGGCTCCTACAGTTTTAACCTTCTCGATGCATTTAAATCGTGGTTCATCCAACAGTTCATCAAAGTCAGCTGAAAAACAATGATACATCATTCAGCCACAAAGCCATTTGTAATGTATTATGACAGTTCTTCTCTGAAGATGTTCACAGTAACAGTCTCTGGCTGTAGAACAGAATGTTTTTCCTTCCCATTCTGCAGCTCATTTTGCAATACAGGAACCTAATTGCTGTGGCTTTGTCTAATAAAACCAGAGGCTGGACCAGAAATGATCACAAGGTCCCTGGCTTGTAACCTAACAAAGCGTTTGATTTTTCCACGCCATTTTAGAAGGCAAATTTGGGGAAATAGACAATAGGTGTGGGGTCAGTCTATAACACAACAATATTTAAAGGTGTTTAATAATGATAAAAGTTAACTACATGTTTTGGCCTAAATGGCCATCATCAGGTTTACGTTCGAAAGTATAGTGGTATTTCTTTACGGGGTTGGAGTGGATACGTCACGATGGTGAGATCATCATCTGTGATGTTTGTATATGCTATTGGGGGGAGGGGGGGGGTGATCTGTAATGTGCACAGATCCAACTGCCCACACGTAAAAGCATGCAGTCTGCTAAGCTTCCTCATAACAACTGAACTACGAACCAGCACAAGTACGACACGCTAACCAGAGAATACAAGTGACACCAGACTACAAATATATATACCAGCAGTGATACCACAATACCAAGTGACTTTAACATCACAGTGCCATGCAATAATCACCAAACAGGTCAAGCACCAGAACACCTATCCGCCTAATACGACACACCCTGGATGGAGGACAAATACACGAACCCACAACAGACCGGACACAGAGACCACCACACCACAGATACAAAGGATAGAGAGCACACACAACACATTAGCCCACCAGCAGTGGACAGCAGAAAGGAATACAGAAACTGGAGACCCACTCAGGACAACAGCGAGAAAACTAAGGCTGCCCCCAGGATAGCGCACATTACAGATCACCCCCCTCTCCCCAATAGCATATACAAACATTACAGATGCTGAGATCTCACTATCATGACGTATCCACTCCATCCCTGTAAAGAAATACCACTATACTTTCGAACGTAAACCTGATGATGGCCACTTAGGCCGAAACATGTAGTTAACTTTTATCATTATTAAACACCTTTAAATATTGTTGTGTTATAGACTGACCCCACACCTATTGTTTATACATACACAACGGGGATGGCTCAATTTAAAATTGGGGAAATAGTTTTAATCACATTTGAAGCAAATCTGCACTGTAAGACACGGGGTAATTGCATACAGTTGTGTGTTACAGTAGGCAGAATACAGTATTACCACATTACGTACCATCTGTGTACTGGGTTTAAAATGGTGACATACCTATGATCTCGTTTAGAAGCCGAATGCACTCCATTCCCTTGTTGATATCTTCTGAGTAGAATTCTGTGAAGTTTGGAATGCTAGCGAACATTACACCAACCTTGTCACGGGACTGGGAGTACAGCGCCTGAACAATGCAACAAGATGTTGCTGAACATGCACAGAGACAAGCACAGATACTGTATCAGGATGTGGCTGTTTTCTTTCTGAGAATCACAACATGTAGTGGTCAAAACTTTAAAGAAAGTTAACATAAAAATATTACATTTTACATACATAATTAAAGGAAGGGTTTTGAAAGAGGATTTGCATCACATCCAAACAGTGTACTGTAATACAGGGTTATTCAAAATGATTGTCAGGGTCATACACAATACACTCCAGATGCAACCCCATATGATTTCTTTCTATGGGGTTACATCAAGGATCAGGTTTATGCTCCTCCTCTTCCCGCAAGTATCCCGGAACTGAAGGTACAAATTAGAACCGCCACTGAAGCCATCACCGCTGACATGCTACAAACAGTTGGGAATGAACTCGATTATCGTGTTGATGTTTGTAGAATCACAAACGGTCCACATATAGAGCACCTGTACGGTGTGTAACAAAAACTGGGAGTGTTGTTCTAACAAATAAAAAAATACATATATACTGCTATCTGAAGTGTATTGTGTATGACAAGTTGTTAAAACTCTGACAATCATTTTGAGTAACCCTGTATTTGTGCTTTGCTTCAACAGCCACTGCCACTGTATATACAGGTAATAGTACCAAGTGTACTTACTGTAACATTCACAACAGTACGTTCATTAGAATAAATGGCATCCCCTTTATCAACACTGTGACATGTTTCGGCACCAGATACCTTCGTCACAGAGATGACTGTGTGAGTTCAAATGAATATAATAAAGACTAAAATCCATTTACATTCAGTGCGCAAGATGTCCTGCACAGAGATACACTAAAACAGTAACCTTGTATTTAGATATGTATACTTTATTTATACTGGGGCATTTAATATTTCAGGGTTTTCTCTCTGAGGTCCATGGCAGGAAGTGGAATAACACATGAAGCCATGAACAGGCAAACTGTAAGCTTGTGGGCTGAACCAAAGCTAGAAAATAGATTCAAAGCCTGGAAGTTCTACACCAGAGAGAAATGCAAGTAAAGTCCTGTATAGGAAACCTGAAACAGAAGTGCATACTTGGAAGACCAAGACATAGATGAGACATTAATATTAGGATGGATCTAAAGGAAAGAGGGTAGAAGGGCGTGGACTGGATGAGTTTGGCTGAGGACAGGAAACAACTGTTGGGCTTTACTGAACACAATAACAAGCATTTAATGTGGAGAATTTCTTGACAAACTGAAAAACTAGTAGCTTCTCAAGAAGGACTTGCTTGGTCTGTTAGTTAGTCATTCAGCTGGTTGTAACCATCCACTTTAAGTGTCTGATCACCCCAAAGTGGCAACATTCTTGTCTGTTTGCACAAGACTCTTATGAAGACATATTTACTGCAGAGTGTCAAGTGGACTGAACAGCTACAACTTCTATGTTTAATTAACAAAGCCCTTGCATTCGATTACAGTAGGTAGGATAATCAAGTACAACTACTGGAATGAATGCTGTTGATTGCACTACTGACACAAGACAAACATTAAATATGGTGACTCAGACTTAAACATGTGCTACAGTGTCTTAACAGTAATGGTCCCTAGCAAGGCACAAACTCTTAGCCTTCTGGAATGCCTTTCTTCTCTCTTTCATTTGTTAAGAGATGGTGCCTACTTGGAAACTTGTTTGATGTCATGTTGTGCATATTAAGGTGTGAGTCTTTTGTTAAGTAAGATTTATTGTTAGTGCTCCGTAACTCCTGTGTACAAATACTGTTTTGTATTGTTGTCTGGCATCTGTCTGTTACTTCAGTGTTACATCTCACAGCAGCTGTAGAGTGCCACAGCCTGCTGACTGCTGGTTGCCTATCACATGGAATGCCTGGTACTTGCTGTGGTCTTCCATCTGTACTGACTGACACTCTCCTCCATTCACTGGACGCTTCCAAAAAATGCCTGTCTTCTCATAAAAATAAAGTTACAAACTTTTCAAGGTTTTTGGTTTTCTTTTACATTTTTATTACTGGCATTCCACGAGTTCTTGAACCGAAGAGACATTTTGCTTTCAAAAGGGATTCAAAAGTTTGTGACGGTTTTATTATGAACATCGACACTACTGTGCAGTCCCTACCCTTCCTCACACAACACAGTACATCTTAATCAAAATCTGCGCCCTACCTCAGTTGATCGATCTTCTTTCAAAAAGTGATGAGCAACGTGGTCCGGCAATATGTTCTTCAGAAGTTGTGTATTATTAGCTCGGGTCTCCATCATGTCTGCCAACTCGCGCTCTGCTTGCTGCTTCCACAAGAAGTCCAATCGTGATGTCACCTCCACCAGACGAGCATGGTAAGTGACCATGATAAGGAACACCATCAGCAGCAGCACCAAAATGGCCGTTCTTAAAATCTCGTCTCTGCTGAGAAAATTTACAGAATTTGTAACTAAATAGATTCCAATTTAAAAGCAGTGGTGGAAGAATGTGATCCAGTGTTTCCATACCCTTTCAAAGGGCAACATTCCATATTTTTGAACAGTATAAGTACAAAAAATAATGAGGCAGGAAACATAAAGCTAAATTTAACCCTTTAAATACTAAGATAAACTTCAATAATATTTAAAGATTCTGTTTTTGCCATGCAGTAAACTCTCCCAGGCGAATGCAACAGTCTCACATCTCACACAATTACATTGCAATACTCACTCCTTGCTGGAGGCCACAAGAAAAAGGGTGGTGAAGACAAACACCATGACAGTTGCCAAGGTGGTCTTTACTAGATAGTACAGTTTGAGAGCTGTAGCCAGTGCAACAAGACACAGTACCCATGTGTACACAATGTATTCCAGGGCTGGGCACTGTTCAGGTTCGCTGGCATCGTGGTGGTTAACATGCTCCAAAACTGTTTTCACTTCTGTCGTGGTGGTAACACTGTCAACGTTTTCATCTTCTGTGTCTCTCTTGACTAGCTTCTGAACTACAAAACTACTATCATCAGCACTCATATCATTAACACTACTATCATCAGCACTCATATCATTAACACTACTATCATCAGCACCACTACAATCAGCACTGCGCAACAACAGTTTTTCCTGAGGTTGACTTTTATTTGTGCTAAATGTTCTGTTCTGACTTAATAGATTTTTCCATATTTTGTGAAAATAAATTTTACTGTTAGATACTTCCAACTTATTAGTTCTGAACTCTGATACATTCTTTGCAATAACATTACCACTGATCACACCAGTGTCCAAGTCTTTCACAACTGCACTATGTCTCCTGGTACGCGCACTGCGTTCTGTGTTTGCAGCGAAGCCACTTTTGTGTGTTCCGTTTGCATGGCGTTTCCAGGCATGTCTATTGATGAGGCCAAACTGCATGAGTGTGGAACCTGTTACATTGTGTGAATCACTATCATTCCTTGAAGCTACAGAGGTGTTGATTTTTGTCAGGTTACTTAAGTCTGAAATATAATGGCTCAGCACTGCATTATCTGGCATTACATTATTTCTACCACTGAGACTAGAAGCACTTCTTTTCCAAGTCCTTGTATTCATTACTTGGTCACCAAGACTCATATTTTTTGCCACGGAGTTTGTGGTGTGCAACGTTGAATTACATTCAGATGTGTTATTTGTGCAGCCTGGTGGCACAAACTGACTGGCAGGTTTCGGATAGTCGTCGGTGACAGCTGATCTGTACTCCCTAGCGGTGACAGTCAGCAGAAAGGACAGCACCACCTCGCCAATAGAAGTGTGAGCTAGTGCCTGTGGATGTGGGTTGACCTCTGTAGAAGGACCCGGGTTACTGGTGCTCCTTGCTGACTCACTCATACAATGCATCTGATAAGAAAGAATAGTACATGACACTGGGGAATATTAAGTCACCAGAAGGGCTTGTGATGAAATAGGATCACAGAATGTTATAACACCAGAAGGGATTGTGATGAAATAGGATGACAGAATGTTATAACACCAGAAGGGATTGTGATGAAATTGGATGACAGAATGTTATAACACCAGAAGGGATTGTGATGAAATAGGACAACAGAATTTTATGACACCACAGGGGATTGTGATGAAATAGGATTACAGAATGTTATGATACCAGAAGGGATTGTGATGATATAGGATGACAGAATGTTATGACACCAGAAGGGATTGTGATGAAAGAGGATGACAGAATTTTATGACACCACAGGGGATTGTGATGAAATAGGATTACAGAATGTTATGATACCAGAAGGGATTGTGATGATATAGGATGACGGAATGTTATGACACCATAAAGGATTTTGATGAAATAGGACGACAGAATGTTATGACACCACAGGGGATTGTGATGAAATATGACAGAATGTTATGACACGACAGGGGCTTGTAAAAGTTCAATATCACTAAATATGCATGAATAAATAAATGAGTGAATGAATGAGTAAATGAATAAATGGATGAATGAACACATGAATAAATAATTGAATGAACAAGTAACTGAACAGGAGAATGGATAAGTCAATAAAAACGTGACTGAACATGTACATAAATAAGGAAACAGATAAAGTAATAAATTGGTAAACAATAATCAATAAATAAATTAACAAACAGATAATGTAACAAATGGGCAAATAATAAAAACTAAACAAATAAGTGTATATATATATATATATATATATATATAAATGATTAAATAAGGAGATAAATGAACAAATAAATAAGTAAATAAGGATATTAGGAAATGAACAAATCAGTAAATTATGTAAAGAAATAACACAGCCAATACAAACTCCATGAAGCAGGAACCTTCCCAACAAGCTAATATTTTTAGCCACTCTCGATATGCCCCACATTTTATGGAAGCCAAACGTTCATCAACACGTTCACAACAGCTTGCCACTTGTTCTGTTCCTGGGCCTTTTGAATCAAGTCCAATCCCTGTCATCCTGCTTCTTAAAGATCCATTTTAATATTACCATCCAGTCCATGTCTATGTCTTTAAGAAACCTGCTTCTACAGGCTTTCCCACCAAACCCTGTATATATTTCTCTTCACCCCAGACATGCCACATGCTCTGCCCATTTCATGCTCCTAATAACATTCAGTGCTGCCCAGTCTGTCTCAGGCATGCCAGTAACAGACCCTTGTCCTGTCTCCCTGACACCCAGACACTGGTGGTCAGTGAAGCAAACAAATGGAAGAGAAGTGGTGACGGTAAACTTCACCCTATAACCTGTCATGAAGACACAGAAGGGGAGAACAGGCATAGCTCTTCTCTTTTATCAAATTCGGCGCTAGATGGGGTGGGTGGTCAACGCTATGCCCCGGCCGCTTTACCTTCAGGAATGACACGGTATGCATCATGTAGGAGGCTAGTTGGGCCGCAGGGCCGGTCTGGATGGGTGCGAAAGATCTCTTCCCTACTGGGATTCGATCCCTGGACCTTCCAGCCCTTAGCGATTCACCATACTGACTGAGCTATTCCGGCCCACACATGAAGAGTGTTTATTTATAACATGTGAGATATGTTGTGCAGCAGGAGACGGGATAGCTCAGTCAGTATAGTGACTAGGCTATGGGCTGGATGACCAGTTCCGTTACCAGGAGGGCAACAGATTTCTCTCTTCTCGAAAATGTCCAGAGCGCTCTCAGCCCACCCAGCCTCCCACTCAATGGTTACCGAGGGGGTAAAGCAGCTGAGGCGTGATGCTGACCACTCACCTGGATCTAGAGCTGAGGTTAACAATGAGTGGAGCTAGACCTGTACCAAATGTGCAGTACCAAATTCTCCCTTGCCAAATAATGCAGCCAAACCTCACTGCCGGAACTTACCACCAGACTGACCGAGGAAGCAGCTGACATAAGGACGATGACACAGCAGATGAAGGCAGTTCGATGGTTCCGATGCAACGTCAAGACGCTGGACATTGCCTGCAGAATCTCTGGCAGCTGGTGGAACTCCTCCGCCATTACCATGATGAGCGCCAGTGCCAGGATGGCGGTCGTAGCTGCCATAGTGCCGACCAGCTCTGGCCCCCTGCAACACTGACTTGCTCAGACAGATATTTCTGATATTGCCAGCCACCAGCAGCAAGCATAAAGATTACAAATATAGAGTAGCAGGAACAGTAGGTGCCGGGTTGCATACAGTGCAGGGAACTGACTGACTATCTGAGGTACTGTTAGCTGCTGGGGAAGGACTTTACTCCAGTGTTTGTTTGTTTCTTTGTTTAGTGATACTGTTAGTACCTGGACTATATGGAATGAAGATGAACACAGAGCACTGGGGAGATGAGAATTGATAAAAGAAAAGAAATGACTTGGAGTAAAGGCTATCCCTCTGCCACTGCATCCAACAAAAATCCCACATACACTGCACTGGAATCGAACCCAAGACTCAGTTGTGAGAAGCTTTTGACAAGCCTCCTGAACCATGGCACAAACCCAAGGTTTCAACAGAATGTATGTGCTGGTGTGTGGCAATGCTGTGTGTTGGGACCATAATGAGATGTGTGACTGTCAGTTGTTGACAGTAGAACTGACAGACTGCAGTAACAAGATGTTACACCTACAGTGACTGGTGGTGCTGCTGGGTGGAGGAATCAAGCAACATAATTCATTAACTTATTAACCCTCCAAAAGCGCTGGGAATTAAAAGTCCATCCACTTCCCAAGTGGGAGGGTCTATCCAATTTATAGTAATCTTAAATGCATTCAAGGATATATGTGGTCACTGAGACAATAGTATGTGAAGAACTATAGGTCCTTACAGTGCATCAAGGTTGGCACTGAAGGGATGATTACTACAAGAAATACAGACGTAGCAAATTCCTCTGGAACTGTGGTAACACTGTACATACTGGTATATCTTGGCGGACTGTTACTGTGTTCGTTTAAGATGAAGACAGTAAATTCTCTCAAAACACCAGGAGTATCTCCAGATTTCCCAAACAGATTGTGCTGCTGGTAAAGGTAAAGCAGTCCTGTTACAGGCCCGGAGGGGCCCAGAGGGTTCCAAGAAGTTAAGATTCCCAGATTTCATGACAACAGCACAGGATGGTGGTAGGTTGTCAGTCTTATGCACTGGCCACCTCTACCCCCAGGAAATACTCCTGGTACTTATTTCTGTTAGAGGCTGAGTCGATTCCAGGGCCATAGTGCGATCGGAAGAATTTTATGTCAGTGAAAAATCCACTGACATTAGCTGGGATCGAACCAGCGACCTTCCGATTTGTAGCACAGCACCTTAACCACTGTGCTACCGTGGTCCCCTTGAAATTAAAAATTCACAGCAGTGGTCGTTCGTGCTGCTTCCTGTTGCACTGCATACCGATCAGTCCAAGTTTAACTTTTAGGTTACATGGCAGAAAATTGCAACGTACAGTGGAACAAAGTATAATGGAGCATTCTGTACCATAAGAATGAACTAAATTGCCTCCCAGTCTGGCCAATGTATCCTGCCTGCTGCCAAAGAAAACAGTATTAATGAGTCAGGACAACGTTCATTGTGAACCCTAAAGATAAATACATTTTTCAAATCAACAATAAAAAGAACTACCTGTAGTCTTGCATACTGAAGAACGAAACAGTGTATTGCTCCGAAACATCGGTGCCCACCGACTAGACTGCAGGGTGCCAGAACACAGAACAAGAAAATATGCAGGAAACCAGCAAGTGTAGGGCCATAATTGTATTTGAAAAGCATATTTTGTCACTCAGCTTGGTTACTGTATTAATGTGGACTGCTACTCTCACCGCCCAAACCTACTACAAAGTAGTAGCACAAAGCGACAGATGACATATGTCACATAAAATTAGGGTCTTGTCTATGTGTTATGTCATGTTAACAAAATATATATGACAATGTTACTTACATGATTCGTGTGACATTTAATTGTGTTATCGAGTGCAGTACGGAGTGTGGCACTGCTCACACTTACTGACTGCCGTTACTTGTACACTTTACCAGTAACACTCACATTCTGTCCAACAGAATGTAACCAAATCAGTGATCTCCATTGTGTAACTTCCTGTATTCTCAACAAACCTCCCTCTCAGATTGTAAAAACCAATATTTATTTTTGTCTTTCACAGAAAACTGGAACACTCAAAATCATCTGTTTCCAATTACGTGGTTTTGGTTGGTGCATACTACCTGAAATTCAAAGATCATCTCCTTGGCGCTGCTTACAGAGAACACAGCCCATCTCTATTACAAAGACCAACTACTCAAAACTGTATGAGGAATTTACTGTGAGCATCAGATGAAATACATAAATCTAGTGCGCGATTAAAATGTACAGCTGCAATAATCACAGTGCCTTCAAAACATCAGAAATCACTTGTCCGATGACACAAGGCCTGAATACACACATGTACAGTTTTATATACTATTGCAGGAGATATGTGTACATGTAGATACCACTGTGCTACAGAACAACAACAGCTGATACCAGCAAAGTACAAACCTGTATATCGCGTACTTCGGCAATATGATGAGCTGACATGCTACAACAAACAGCCAGATGAAGAAGCAGCACAGCATATTGGACTTGAACATATCCTCACGCAGTTGGCAGAACTGTGGACAGAACAATATGTCGGTCATTATAGCAGGCCAACCTTCACACTGTAGTGACAAGGGCACTTGCTAGATGTTGGCATGAGGGCGGTCAGGCAAGCTGGTAAGAGGACAAGCACTGCACATACCATTTCACAAATGTCCACAGTGCATGCAGCTATAAATGTACTCCCATTACAGTAAATGTTTTTTGAAAGAGGTATAACGCTACCTGGCCATTCCGAGGTGAGCCTAGCAGTGACCAGGCCGTGCCGACTGCAGTACGTACAGTGTTTGAGGGCTCTGCTAGCAAGTTGTCTGGTCCCTACTGTACGTTTTGCATTCTGTAACTGATATTTTACTAAAACATAGAATTGGTTGTCTTCATGTAATATCTGTCCCTAAAGCAACGAGATCCAATACAGGTAAAGGTAAAGTGATCCTGTTACAGGCCCGGTTTGGCCCAGAGGGTGGGTAGAGGCATAGCTCTACTCTTGCATGACCGTGGCACTAGAAGGGGTGAGTGGTCAGCAGCACGCCCCGGTGGTACTTTACCCCTGGGAAAGACTCGGTACCCATTTTACAGGAGGCTGGCTGGGCCCCAGGGCTGGTCTGGAAGGGCAGAAAATCTCGTCCCCACCGGGATTCGATCCCAGACCGTCCAACCCGTAGTCAGTCACTATACCGACTGAGCTACCTGGCATCCAATACAAGGGAAACAAGAATAAACAGAGTCCATTAATGTTTATCATCAAAACCCAATATGAAAGACTTATTCAGTCACAGTTTTGGCAAATGGGTAAAAATGTGAATACAAAGTGGCTGCAGAGGGCTTGTGCAACTGGAAAAGTCACCAGGCAGTGTGCTGTTCCAACAGAACTGACAATTCCTTTTTCCTTTTGCAAGAAAGCATTACCTGAATGGGATATTTGCACAATAGCACTGACCGCTGAACAAACACAAACATCGGTTAACTTTCCTTCAAGACAGTTCTACAGTCCATTACACAAAAACTCTCAGAATGGACAGTCATATGCTCAGAAATATACATTTCAATAATGTATATTCCTTCATTCCATTGGCTCGTGCAGAATGCGACAATTCCTTGCTGTTCTCAGAAGCTTTTTCCATTCCTCTCTGTTATGTACTTTTTCCTGCCACCCTTCTCCACCAACTATTCTTCGACCCTCTCTCACCTCATCCTGCCATCTATTTCTTGGTCTACCCCTAAATCTTGTTCCCAAATTCATATATAATACCCTTTTGGGAATTCTATTTCCTTCCATTATCTGTACATGCCGAAACCAATGTAATCTATTTAACCTTATTGTCTCTAGTACAGTAGCTTTTTAACAGTTGCATACATTTCTTTATTGGTTAATATCCTCCAGTTTTCTTTTCCATTGTCATATACTGGGCTAAAAATTCTTCTCTACACTTTCCTTTCAAAAATGTTCAATTTCTTTCTGTCTCTCTCTGTTAGTGTCCCAGTTTCTGATGCACCTGTTAACGTTCTGTCTGTCTGTCTGTCTGTTGTGTTCTTGAGTTTTAACTTCAGCTTTTTTTAATATGTTTTATTTTTAAAAAATTTTTGTAACATAAAATATGTTTTGTTAGCATTTTTTATTCTATCTTGCAAGTCTGTTTGGTTATTGTTATCTTCATTAAGTATAACTCCTAAATATTTCAAATTTTCCACTCTTTCAAATTTGTAATTTTCTATTTTCAAATGTCCTATTTTATTTTTCTTTAAACTCTTTTTCCTTTCCACTATCGTATTCCATAATGCATATGGAAGAAATAAATATTTCATGTTTTGCATTCAGATTGTTTTTAAATAACAAATGTAAAAAAAAAATTATGTATATGCAGATTATGTACAAATACATAACGATATTCAGCAATGCATTAAATACATTTCTTTAAGAGGTTCAATGAGAACCCCGTACTGGTATTGCAACCGGCCTGCAAATTCGAATGTTATAATGTACTGCTACTGCATTTGGAGGCTGAAGTAGCAATATTAATGTACATACACAGCACTTAGCATGGAAATATGCCTCTCACAGAACAGCAGTTGGCCAGACTGGTTACAACAGAAACTGCAACAGTGTGACACCTGGGCAGGAAGAGCACACCACTTAATTTTAAATGTATGTCAAACATCTTGAGGTGTCTAACCACTTTGTGTACACACCATCAGGTCACCGTAGGTAATAATTTTGCCACCTGCTGCCCCCATCCTCTTATAACAGCAAGAAACTGATTATGCAAAGAGAGGCTTTCTGTAGAGAGCACACAGTGATAGTTGGTGGGAGTGGTGGAAGGCATATAGAGGTGCTGCTGCTAGACAGACGGCTGGGAAGGATCTGTATTTGTAATCTCCTTGATTCAACTGCAGCTACAATAATCCATATTCTTCAAATTATAACACGCAAGGCTTCTACACTCAGAAGACGAGTGTGAGCCAGTTGTGTGGTGGCACAGCAGAAGGCCACATGGACCAGTCCGACGGGATGGCAGGGGCTTGTAACTGACTGAGCCATGGCAAACACTGCTTTAGAATTTGCTTTCTTGAGGAAATATTATTAGGGCAGTCAAATGGGAGCAGCATATAGCATGTGCTGACAAGATAAATAATGCACATGGAATGGCAGTGGAAAACCTGAAGCAGTAGACTGATACAGAGACATAGGAGGTTCTAAAGTCATGGACCAGATTCATGAAGGCCATTTACAGGAAACTACAGACCTGTTGCTCATTCTAGTTAACCGTCAGCTTACCAACACTCGGTTACAGTGCTGGCACAACTCAAACCTGACATGTACCTTACTCTCAGTAGCCACGTCATGAAAACGAAGAGTCCACGTGTTCAGGTTGGCATTCCGCATGCGCTTATTGCTGTCGATTTCAATACTGTGGTCAATGATCTCGTCCACCTGCTCTGCCATTGACAGGCCATGTCCTGTGTGCTTGTCACCAACCTCCTCACTGTTCAGCACTTCATCATCTTCCTGGAAGGGATCTTCCTCCAAGTCTACTGCTCCACCAGAATTCAGCTGTAAACAGACAATCATCATCATACAGGAAACAGCTGACAGTGGCGACAGTGTCGTCACTGAATCAGAAATTGGCTGCCTCCATCACCAGAGTCATTCAATGGCTGTCTGCCTGAAGATGGAGGTACAGGTTTTTCAAGGACCTGAGTGGTGGGTGATCCAGACAGCACTGTGACCCTCCCCCAACCCCACAGTGTGCAAGGTAAGTATATAACTACATCATACAAACACATGGTGAGTGTAAAATGAGAGTGAACAGTGATAACAACTGTGCAATAACGTACCTTCCTCACATACACACAGCAGTTGATGAAGCCCATCTCACCTGTGTCTGTCCCATTTGATTTAACACAAGCAAACAGAAACAAAACAAAATCTCGCATACTGCCATGCACAACCGAAGCCAGAAAACACAAATACACATTGAAGTCCCTCCCACAACGCCATGCTATGGCAACTGAAAATCTCGGCCCAACCAGCGATTTAGAAATCACATCCGAACAAACAACCCGAGGGGGGGGGGGTGCTGCTGCACTGTACATGTTCTGATATCAAGTTTGTCTCAGCACAACTGGAAGGGCTGTTTTCCCACGACAGTGTTGCTGGCAGCGTTGGGATGGCAGACCCTTTTTCCACAGGCAGGTCCTTCTTGTGTTACCGCTGCTCAGTAAATTATAGAAGAAGAAAATGAAGCACAAATACTAGATAAATTCCTTGCTTAATTGAAGGCGGGAAAGTGGCATATTTTGTGCAGTATGCAACTACACCTTTTCTCTGCCACTTCACTTCACCACTGTAAGCTGCAGAGCCAGTGGCCTATTAAGCTGGACCAGCTTCACGTTGACTCTCCGAAGAGGTGGTGCAAGTAAATGCGTTCCTACAAATGGCAGTATAAGCGACAGTGTACGCTAGCTGTGGCACGTCAACGTTGTTGTGTTTCTGGTGGCGGGGACATGTGACTAAGAGGGATTATGCCCTTTTCCACGTAGTGATTGTGGCGCCACATTTAGCAGCGCGACACAGAGATACACCGGGACTCTCGTAAAGTTGCGCATTTTTGGCTTAGGTGAGACACTATCAGCTCGCGAAATTTTAGGTTCTCTCAGTGATGCTAGTAAAGATTCAGTTCTTGTGAGATATGGTGCTGTGTTGGCAGGTGATGAGCGGTTCTCACTTCGTTGCCAGGCGGTACAAGAAGTGTGATGGCTGACCCTCACGGTAAAGAGAACACGGCATCACATCTCAGGGCGTAAACTGCAAACTGTGGGCTTCTCGACTACTGTGCTCTGTGAAAATGGTCAGCTATGCATTGTTTAGTTAGTTAGTTACTTAGTTGGTAAGTTAACATCATCTCATTGCGAAGTACATACACAACAGTATAGTGTCACATTTTCCAACTCATGAAGTCATCCAACTGTGTTCACATGCACTATACAATGCGTTCCCTTTATTGTGTCCCCGATTACCGCAGCTGTCACGGGATATCCCGTGAGACGCAGTTTCCTACCCCATATGCTCAGTGATACGACACAAGAAACACCCTGTAGTAGGAACACATACGTTCTCAAAAGGAATCTCTGGCTGCCAGTCTGTAGTGGTCTCCTCTTCTACGAACCCCAGCGACGTCGGCCCGCCACCTGACCCCTGTGACCCCTGCTGATGTGTGGCAGTGACCACAGTGGTCACTGAGGTGCTGTTGTTGTTGTTTGCAGAAGAGAGGCTGACCAACGTGCCTGCCTTCTCATCCACAGACCAGAGTCGTGGTCTGGAGAACCGGTGATACACACGGCGACGTGGGTGCAGAGGCTCCACCTGTTTAATGAGGTACGATTCCACTCCGTGCTCCTGAGGACGGCAAAACATTGATATGAAGCATCAATTCAAGAGGGCGAGTCGCTCCAGACGTTTCAAAACATGATAGTGCCTGCTTCTTCAGGGTGCAACTGAAGATTGCAAGTTTGGTATAAATGTGGCTGGTGAGGATAGGGAGGTTGGGAGGGGAAGTTGAGGTGCAGAAAAATGAAAGTAATAACTGTAAAAGGGGTAGACTGAATTGAATGTATGGGAATGAATGAATTGGAAGCAATGAAACAAGAGGCATCAGAAATTTAAAATGAAAATAAAAATAACGACAACAGATGTGGACTCTGAAAAGCGACCCTGAATATGACGGCACTGTGATCGGTCGAAACATCAGGAAATACGCACCCAACGACACGGCGTCACATGCCAGTAACTAAACCCGCCAACATAACAATACAGTACATTGAGTAGTGCTGCCGTCTACAGCCACGTTTGGGCACTGCCATATGGACCTGTCCATTTCCCACCATGTGTGGACACTGCCATATGGACCTGTTCATTTCCCACCACGTGTGGACACTGCCATATGGACCTGTCTATTTCCCACCACGTGTGGACACTGCCATATGGACCTGTCCATTTCCCACCATGTGTGGACACTGCCATATGGACCTGTCCATTTCCCACCATGTGTGGACACTGCCATATGGACCTGTCTATTTCCCACCACATGTGGACACTGCCATATGGACCTGTCCATTTCCCACCACGTGTGGACACTGCCATATGGACCTGTCCATTTCCCACCATGTGTGGACACTGCCATATGGACCTGTCCATTTCCAACCACGTGTGGACACTGCCATATGGACCTGTCCATTTCCCACCATGTGTGGACACTGCCATATGGACCTGTCCATTTCCCACCACATGTGGACACTGCCATATGGACCTGTCCATTTCCCACCACCTGTGGACACTGCCATATGGACCTGTCCATTTCCCACCATGTGTGGACACTGCCATATGGACCTGTCCATTTCCCACCACGTGTGGACACTGCCATATGGACCTGTCTATTTCCCACCATGTGTGGACACTGCCATATGGACCGTCACTGCACATTGTTACCGCCATATTGCCACTGTTATTAATAATTAATATTTAACACAAATAAAATCACAAGTATTATGATGGAAGACTCTGACATGTTTCGATCTTCTCCAGATCGTCTTCAGGGAGTTTACAACAAACAAGAGATGTTGCATGTAAGGGTGCCTGAGGTTGACGTGAACAAGATCGAGTGTTTGTGGATTGTATGTGAAAGTGTACATTTTGATATTCTGCATCTGTTGGTGCTATCTGTCGAACTGTTCATTACTTCACAGATATGAACACTGTTCAGACCCTGCCGATAACCAATACTAGCACCGGTAACAGTAGAGCACCAAGCTGCACATTCTGCACGCTCCGTGGCCGGCTGCTCACCTTAAGGTAGTTGTCCCTGGTGTCCCCATGACCTGGCTCCACCTCATAAATTCCATTCAGACAGTCCAAAGTAGCCTTAGAGATGTGAACACGACTGCAACACACAGAGAGCGCTGTTGTGTCACCATCAAAATAATCCAATGACAGCACAGCAAATTTACTGGAAAGCCTAAAAGAAAACCCCACTTGAGAAGACCAAGTTGTAAATGGGAGTATAGCATTAGCATGGATTAATACTGCGAAAGGGGAAGGTTTGCTGTACCCAGCTTGCGACTGAGTTGTTATTAGCTGCACCCACTTTCCCCATTGCTACCATAACACGAATGATAAATGTGTTTACCCAGGGATGCCACCCGACTCCATGTGATTGGCCAGTGTGACGTCATATGACCATACATCAAACTGCCACTTGCGAAGACCAAGCACACCGCACAGGACGGAGCCAGAATGGATTCCAATGCGCATGTCCAGATCAACCTGCAAAATGAATATTATGACAAATATCAAAGAGTGACAGTTAACAACAAATTTTACGTCAAAGGTACCCAAATTTTTTTTTTTGTCCAATGCCACCACATGTCCTTGTGGACTTCGTGGCCCTCCCTCCTGGGCGTGGCAGGAGTGTAACCGACTTCTGAGGTTGGGACGCCCATGAGGCGCAGTTACGTTGTCTCGATGATGTGAGTGGTGATATAGGAGGATTTAGTGCCAGGAGGGTCCTTAAACCTAAATTCTACAAATCTACCCAGACTATGGTCACCGCGGGAATCCTCCCCTTCAGGAAAAATTCCCACGGTAGAGCCGGGAATCGAACCCGGGACCTCATGATTAGTAGTCAGAGACTCTGACCACTAGATCACGAGGCTGGTCAGGTACCAAAATGTGTACAAGCACATTTTGCTGCACTGACTCAGTGGGCAAGAGACAGCCGAAAGAAAGTAAGGAGTTTCAGAAGGTAAGATAAACAACGCTCTGATGCCGAGAACATTCTGGCTGCGATGTGTATATGGAGCATGTGTAGCAGATGGTACACACCAGACCTCCACGTGGTCATCATTGGCACTGAAGTGTGTGTCCCGCTGTGGTACCAACGCTTGTACGACTATCCTGGCGTAGGAGAAACGTGTGTCAAGTGTCTGTACAGAAGGGGTGACAGCTTGCTTCACGTCGGTGTCTTCTGTAAATTGCTTGCCTCTTGAGAGATGGAAATCACTGGGCGCGAGATTAGGACTGCAGGGAGAGCGGAAAGTGATTTCTGCTCTGCCCTGTCCAGTGATTTGCATCGCTTCGGACCACTGAAGAATCACAGACGCCGACGTAAAGCAAGCTGTCTCCTCTTATTGACGGATTCTTGACACTTATTTCTTCTACGCCGAGGTACAGCCCTTAGTACCAGGATGGGACAAGTGCTTAAAGGTCACGTGGGGTCAGAAATCTGCCCCATCTATCCACGTGTGATGTGTACACTTCCCTGTAGCAGTCTCCGAGGTATAACATTACCTCTGTTTTCTGCCGCACATACTGTATCGCCTTGATCATGTGCAGCCCCATCTCGACACAGCACTGCGCGTGGTCGGCCCTGGCACGTGGCAGCCCTGACACGCAGTAGTAGCAGTCACCCAGCAGCTTGATCCGCAGGCAGTGGTTCTCCTGCATGCACAGAAACCACTCAACTTAGTCACACGAAACTGGCAGCTCTTATGTGACACCGTGCACTTTGGTAGACAGGTAACAAGGTTCTTCCTAGAAAACTGTGCAAGGACGGAAGGCGACAGCGTTGACCGGAACTGTACTGAACTGATGGATGATATGAAATATCAAGACGGTACGAGCAGCCATCCGGTATCGGTAAAATGCACTTGGTTGTGCAAAATACTTACTTGTCCCTGCACATGCATTGAAAGAACGAAGGGGGGGAGTGGAGGTATAGCACCACTCATTCTTCACCTCACCACTAACTGTGTGAGTGGTGAGTCTCACACCCCGGCCTCTTTACTCCGAGAGACAATCCCGGGTACCCGAATGGGTGGGCCCAAATATGGTTTGGACTTTTGGCGAAGGGAACAATCTCTTGCCACTGATGGGGTTTGAACCCTGGATTGTTCGCCCCTTAGCCTGGTCACTACAGTGACTGAGCTACCTCACGGAAGAGGAAGTGGCAATTCAGGGGCCAAATAATAACCAATGGAAAAGGAGAAGTGATGAAATCCAAAGAACTGTTCTACACACGTTACACATCAGTAACCTAACAGTAGAGTGGTAACTATACGTACCACTAGCTCTAACATTTCCAAAGTCTGCACGTTGTCCACAGCACATTTGTGTGCTGCATACAATTCTGCATCATTTCCTGAAACAAAACTGACTGATGGATATTTGTAATGGGGCTGCAGTGTGTCTTCTGAAAGGCAGACAACGTATACTTAAACAGTATTCAAACAAGCACAAGCCTTCAAAACGTAAGTAACATTAGAAGTGCCTGAGTAAAAATTTGACATCAACAGCAAATCCTTATCTGGCGCGTAGTTTGCGATATCAAATCGGTTATAATTTTCAGTGCGTGATTGTTCCAAAATTGTACAGTACATGTCTGTCATCTGTATACGGAACTGTTGTTTTGTATGGGTGTGAAACTTGGTCTTCGCAATGTGACGGAGAAACACAGACTGAGAGTGATCGAGAATAGTGTATTGGGTAAGGTATTTCGGGCTAAGAGAGAGGAAGTACCAGGAGACTGGAGACAAATGTACAGCGAGGAGCTTCGTGGTTTGCACGCCGCACTAAATGAGATGGGGAGAAGAGAAATGCACACAGCGTGTTGGAAGAGTAATCTGAAGGAAGCAGATCACTTGTAAGACCTAGACATAGATGGAAAGACATTTAGATATTAATCTTCGAGAAAAAGAATGAGGGGGGTTTAGACTGGATTCATCTGGCTCAAGATATGGACAAGGGGCGGGCTGTTGTGAAAACGGTGATGAACCTATAACTTTCACAAAATGCGTGGAATTTATTTATGAGAAACTACAAGCTGCCCAAGACAGAATGTGCTCCGTGGCGCTAGTTAGCTACTTACTTAGGTATGAGCCAATGACAAACTCCAGCCGGCAATATATTCACAGGGTAACAACTGTGCAATGCTTCCTCACTTTTCTTTGACCATCTAAAGAACTGTAAGATTTACATTCCAAGTGCCATGAATATAACATCAATGCAGAATATCATCGCTCCATCAGCAGCCCAGTTCGTTACAGCAAATGTCTGCAGAGTTGTGCAGAAACAGACACAAAGCGTGCCTCACTGCCAGGACTGGAATGTAGACACACTGCGGGCAAACTGCAGTTGCAAGGCTATTGCACACATACATACAGACGGACAGACAGGCGGCTGGGTGGAATGACTCATTCATCTGCCTGGAAATGTCACGTCTCCGTCACTAACAAAACACCACGCTTGAAGACTATGGAGAAGAGAAAAGGTGGATGGCAGAGATACGTGGTTAGGGTCAGGCTCCAGCCGCCTTACTCCTGGTGAACACAGTACCGACGGCAGAGAGCTGGTGTGGGCACTGCAGACTGTAGCTGCTACAGGTACTTACCGCCGCAAGTTTATCGAATCTCGCGAACAGGTCGTTGAGGATACGGACCAGCTCTTGGGCAGTGCACTGGCTGGCCAGGGCTGCAAGCAAAACACGAACAGTCACTGTGGGGCTGCGAGATTTCAGGTGCTCACAGCGGTGTTGCTGGCGTCTGCGCCGTCATCTTCAGAGTCAAGCAGCCCAAGAAGAACAACTTAACCCTGAACATGAAGGCACTAAACCCTCCGACACGCCGGGATGATATCCTTGCACAACGACAGCGTTACATTCCTGTCTTATGAGAAAGACCTTGTGCTCCGTAGAGATCGTGATTAGCCTTCTTTACGACGCAAACAAGACACCTTCCGCGGAGGCCAGGCTCTTCCCCATGTGCGTGAAGCAGTGTCAGCCACTGAAAAGTGTGCACGAAACTTGGTATGGGAATTCCTCACAAGTAGCTTTAGATTGAGCGTGAATGTTATGAAAACCTGCACAATGACAGCCCTTACTTTAGGGCGTAAATGAATTTATATCTGTAATTTCCCTACTTATTGACCGACTTGGCTAAACTTAGGCTTGGTAGACCCCCCCCCCATGTGAGTTTTGTGAAAACTCGGACAGAGAACACCGAACCCACTTCGTGGCGTAGAAGTAATGTTAACTTCCTGTCTGCGTTTGTCGGTACACTTCGACAGAACTCGGCAAGCTAGCTCACAGAACTTCAGTGCTTCTTTACGGGTTTCCTGCAAATAGGCGCAGGGAAGGCAGTACTGCTGTTATGTGCCTAAATAAGATTACATTCATGCACGTACCGTACACCGGCGTACGGCATTCGATAGTAAAGAACGCCTACGCCAATTCTGAGTACTACGTCACCTGCAGTGTTGTTTAGCACTGAACAACCGGCATTCTGAAAGACGTCACAACTGACAGGTACGCACCTGTGAATCCCTTGATGTCTGCGAACAGGATGCTGACGTCTTCGTAGCGGTGAATGTATATCTTGTGGAACTGGTTGGGCACGAACGCGCCCTTCTCTTCTTCTTTAGCAATATCTCGTATCATTTCTTTGGCAACAAAGTCCGGCAAAACTGTGGACAAAGTTGGTAGACATGGCAAGTTTACTGCAACAGTGAGTCACACACATATGTCCTACTGGCAAATGTCACTGTCAAGCTTAGTGGTAACTGTACATACCGCCAGGTTTAACTGTCTGTTTATCTTCTATTGGTACTGATTCACAGCGTGTTGTATAAACGTACGCTAACTGTACAAACTGCTTGCAAATATACCCCATACGGTACAGCAGTAACAGACTGGTCTCCGTGATTCAAGCACACTGTGTTCCCTGTGAGGTACAAACTGGATCTTTGTATATAATGTAGATTAATCTCATCTCCCTGTAATTGCAGGCTGTATAATTTTGTATATTTTTTGCACTGTTATGAAACGTGCATTTAACGGTCGGTATCGACAGCAGACTTCGGAATGGCTTTGCGTGAGTTCAGAAATGGCTTCATTAAGCCGAAACATGTAGTCAGTTATTGTACGACGGCCGTCCGGAAAGTTCCCGAACTTTTAAGATAGCGCTCCAACACGACCTCACAGCAACGTCCGGCAAGTGACGCATCCTAGCGGTGACCGTCAGTCACATGACGCCATTCGAATCGTTCTATCTTGTTTAGGCTGTGTGCTGTGTCTGCTAGAGTAGACAAGTGTCTGGTGCGGACGGCGAATTTTCTGTTGTTTAAAAACGTCCAGTGTTCACGAGCAGCATTTGAAATTTTGTTTTAAGTTGGGGAAAATATTTTCAGAGACTTTAGGGAGTGTCATCCCTGTTGTGTTTATTAGAACATAATGAAACAATTATGCATGGACATGACCGTCATAACACGACTATATTGTCAACTGTACATGTCAACTGCATGTTTCGGCCAATACTGTTTTTGGCCATCATCAGGTTGGATACAATTATGGGAGAAAACCACACAATATATAGTATGAT
>Ga0131853_10004107_pt1 | contig 26143 bp, 12 predicted proteins | sample TergutLab28metaG_FD_92764 | JGI IMG/M metagenome (GOLD analysis project Ga0131853, IMG submission 92764) | Labiotermes labralis P1 segment gut microbial communities from Petit-Saut dam, French Guiana - Lab288 P1 (version 2) (version 2) | ecosystem: Host-associated > Arthropoda: Insects >... | reverse complement strand
ATATATATATATATATATATATATATATATATATATATATATATATATATATATATATATTCCACTAATATGTATGTGTGTATATATATATATATATTCAATCACAGCCTCCTGTAAAATGGGTAGCGGGTCTTTCCCGGGGGTAAAGTGCGGCCGGGGCGTGCTGCTGACCACTCACCTCCCTCTAGTGCCGCAGTCATGGAAGAGTAGAGCTATACCTCTACCCACCCTCTGGGCTACACCGGGCCTGTAACGGGATCACTTTATCTCATATATATATAATATATTATATATATATATATATATTCAATAATTTGATCATTCTGGTCATGAAGGCCATCTTTATGCAAAATACAAACAAATCTAAGAATTTTTTTGCCCTAATATCTTTATTTAGTGTCACAGCTACATACTTTTTTTTTCGTAAATATGCATCACATTGAAAAATATTTCAAATTGCTTATAGATTGTGACCCGGTATTTCGGAATATAAACACATCTTATAATGTTATTGTTTATAATCGCTATGTTAAGTCTGAGCTTTATACCATACCGAAGTTACGAGGACGAAAATTACCTTCGATCGCGCACGTTTAAACCCAACAACAACAGACGTCGTCAAAATACGTTCAGCACATTGGAGAGAAACAAAATAACAGGCACAGTAATGGACAAAGACTGACTGTCTATGTGCGTTTACACTTCGTGCTTTATGGAGGGATAACTGGTGAATGAATGTGATGGTGTAAGTCCACGGGAAATGGCAACATTGTGGAGCACAATATTGACTCAGACAGACAAAACTTGAATGACTCTTGAACTATACCTGATAAATTACAGAAAGAAAAATCCACACACGATGTTTGTATGCCTGTTGTACGTATGTGTGTGTGTGTGTGTGTGAGAGAGAGAGAGAGAGAGAGAGCATGTAATCAGAGCTTTTACACCGAAGTAAAGACAAACATGGAACTCACCTCCCTGAATTAGATTGGCGTTCCCTGTTAAGTCCGAACAGGGAGCTCAGCCTAAGCGGAGCTGCCAGGATAGGGAGTGGCCAGTGAGGAAACATGGGTGGGTCCTAAGCAGGCTTCAAACTCACGACTTAATACGATAATGAAAGCGCTTTGGTTTAAAGGCCATATAAAATTCGACATAAATTACTTAAACACTGACCTTTTCCTTTACTTAGGTCTATGTATTATTGGATTATATATGCATCATATATGTATTACCTTCCCTAACCATAACACGGTTGATGATATTACAAGATAATTCCTTGTTAAATATTAGGGTCTAAATTTAGGGACAACCAGAAGTAATATCTAAACCGTTAGCCTCTGTACGTTACAAGAATGAGAACTTTTCGTTTCATAACAGGACGTCCCTAGCTTCTCTGCTTTCGGATGGCGATTGCAGTTGAGATTAGAGATTCGCTTTCTACACGTTCTTTCCAAATAGCCTTTCCATTTTAAATGATTTTGTTACTTTGTCGGTAATTGTTTATTTTAGCCATTCTTCTGCACTTTCCTTGCGTTTATATTCCGTCACTGTGTAATTTATAATTACTGTAATCTACATTCTTCCCAGTTTTTCGTATTTTCTTAACTGGCATCCATATAAATGCACAGGTATGGACACTACTGTATAGCATTTAGCACAGTATCTTCATACTATTTTCGCTAATAACGTGTGTTTATTAGTCACAGAAATATCGTCGTTTATGTAGACTCTATATTAATATATCTCTTTCAATTTAGAAGTATTTCAGTATTTAATATATTTTTTAATAAAATTTCTTAATATAATCACAAATATTTTGTTTTAAAAATAGAAACTTCTGTAACATACACATGTATATCGATATATATATATACGCAAGGATCGATCCTGCAGAAACCACAGCCAAAGTGAAGGCTGTGGTCTAATTAGCAACAATTGAAATATGCTTTATAATGTTTTTCATGCAGGCCTAATATCTTTCAATTAATTTTCAAAATAATATTGCCTGACAAATTTTAATGGCGAAATTTTAAATTGCATAGAGTAAAAAAGTGTCGTGACTTTATTGGTAATTAGCAACACAGCTGCAAAGTACACTGCTTTATATTACGTAGTTTTAGTCCTCTTTTCTGCCACAATAATTATTGCATAGGATTGACCGATTCAATAAAAGGATAAACTGAAGTTTCGTTGTAAAAGTTTATAGACAAATGTAGAAAAGTAAAATTGTAAATATGCACCCATTCCAGTGGTCCACTACTTCTGACTTTCATTTAATGCAGTAGAACAGTTACTTGGTTTAAAGGCAATAAGCAACACGGGAGAAAAGCGAAGTTGGGGAGCAAGCAAAAATCTTATTTTATTGAGAACACCAAGTGAGAAATGAGTCGAAATATTTTGCGAATGTGTGTTATAACACTGCAACAACGTGTTGCGCATTGCTGAAGACTGCGTGTAATAAAAGTGCCAAGCGTGCTGCACATTTTGTTTGGAATGTCCGTTACTAGACTCGCCTAACAGCTCAGCTCAAACAACACTAGTGTCTGCATAATTTAACCTCATAATGGAAGTACAGTCAGCTTCCGAAACGCCCTGCCTCCTAAAAAAAAATTGAAAATATTTCACTGTTTTAAATTTTAATGTCAGTTATGACATTGCGAGTCAAACTTTGTTGCAATATGTCATATCTAAATCGTTCTTCCTTCTGGACCATCTCACAGAGTGTATTAGTTAAACATTCAATGCCTTCAGTTGTCACACAATGCCACAGAATTTTAATTCAGTTTTACCTTTTGAATTCCCATAGAACCATATAATTAAAATTATGAAATAAAGTAAAATGCCAACTTGATGCAGCTAGGTAATTTTAGTGATGTATTCTTAGTTCGACATGTTTCGGGTACTTACGTCCATCATCAGGAGCATTAGATGTTGAGATGCAGCATATGGTTTTCTGCACCGAGATTTTGGATGGGTGGTGGTCTTGAGAACCGTTGCGTAGGTCGTGTGTACGGTGCGGATGGTGCCGTGCGCGGCACCATCCGCACCGTACACACGACCTACACATCTAATACAAATCAAGAAGGATGCTGCACAAACAGAATTTTTGGAAGTGTTTAGGAGTGCATAAAACTTTAATTGGAAAACCTGAAGAGAAGATACAATTAGAAGCCTAGAAGGTAACATAAAATTTAAGGTTAAAAGAGAGGATGTAAGAGAATTCCCGTAATTGTTTGGATCAGGATATGATCTTCTTGTAAACTCGGTAAAGAATTTCCTGATTCTTTGAAATAAGTGTGAGTTGTAATTATCTGAAGACTGTTAGTTTTCAAGAAGGTGTTGTCTTTGTTGAAACAGTCATCAAGCTAGCGCAAAACTCCACTGCCAATCACCTTGTTTGAAGGAGCTGATATTTATAGTCTTTATACGTTGCAATGGAAATACCGTAGGCAACTTAGCGCCGGAAATTCGTTGCTTGTCTTCAGCAGATCATGGTTTTCGTTTGTAGCGCACGTAATGTGGGTAGAAGAAGTGGCAGCTTACCAGTGGCGTACTGAGGGGGGGTGTTCAAACCCCCCACCCCCCGAAATTCCTAAGGCCCTCCAAAATCGTGCCAAACTCAATCCGATTGTGAAAACTGTTAAAAATTGCTGAATTTAGGACGCAAACACCCCAAGATGTTCGGAAAAAAAGGCAGTAAAATTCTAAAACTACCGCCGGTTCGCAATTGCTTTACTTTAGCAATGACAAATAAGTTGGTTGTCATCATAAATAGTCTTAAAGTAACAATAATTAATATAATTTTACTATATGAAATGAAATTCCTTGTACCAAATTACATCTGCCTACAGAACCCCTGACTAGGGGGCTAACACCCCCAGATCCCCATTCTCTCTGTCCTCTGTCCCCAAATATTTGTTGAACCCCCCCTCCCCCGAACAAAATTCCTGGGTACGCCACTGCAGCTTATAGAATATATGAGAATCAGGATTATGATATGGCATATAATGGTAAAGGATATTCACAAATTATATCATTAATGCCAATAAAATAAATTTGTATCCACGTTTCATTTTATAGTTTACTTAATATTGCGAAAGTTTATTAAAAAAATACATAATGAGATTAATAAAAAATGCGAAGTAAATAGAAAATAGACCAGCAAAATATGCGAAGAACTGTAACATGTGTGGACCACGGTAGCGCATGGTTAAGGTACTGCGCTATAAACCGGAAGGTCGTTGATTCGATTCCAGTTGGTGTCATTGTAATTTTCATTGACATAATCCTTCCGATCGCACTATGGCCATGGGGTCGACTCAGCCTCTAACAGAAATGAGTACCAGGAGCATTTCCTGGGGGTAAAGGCGGCCGGTGCCTAAGGCTGACAACCTTGCCACCATCCTGTGCCGTTGTCATGAAATCTGGGAACCTTAACTTCCTTGAACCCACTGGGCCACTCTCGGCCTGTAACGGGACTGCTTTACCTTTACCTTTTATTGTAACATGTTGCTAAAATAGCCAAACCAATTATTAAATTTCACTCTCTGAAACTTCAGTACGGTACATCGAATTGTGGCAACAATTGTAACATGAAGTTTCTCAAAATGTAACAGCTTTCAGAAACATTTGAATAAATAATTCGATTTACCAGAAGTCAGAGTAACAGTCTCAGTAGATAGTGTCGAAAATTTGTATTATAAATGGAAATACGTAGAACATATATGGAAAATGCAGTTTTCACCATTTAAAGTTGTTGTTACGAAACACAAAAAGGTTGGTATGTCCTCTAAAGATTATCCGGCTAGTACTCCGTCCGGGAACAGGATTGTGTGAATAATTCTTGTTCTCATCCGAGAAGTAATTACATCCACTCTACATAAATCCGTTCATATGACCTGCGAGTTATCGTCTTGGAAAAGCGAACCAAGAAACTGCATCCACCTGACTATGTCCTGATTATGTTACAGCCACAGAAAGCGGTATGTTGGTTTGTACTCAGAGTATTGTACTCTAATAAGCGGTACAGGAGTTCGTTCCTCAAGTTATGCTCAGCTTCACAATCATAAGCACCTGGCCTGAAATACTCACGGAGAAAACACACCATCTATTTGCTGCTGGCCTAATCTACACACGCAGACCACTACGAGTTATTTGTCCCTGCCCTTATTTCATCTAACAGGCAGCGGATAATCTGTGGATCAGACTTCAAAATAAGTAAGACCCCCTAGTAACCCACATAAAACGTAGAAATTCCTCATTTCATGTGATTTTTTTTACTAAATTCTACTCTATTCACGGATATGCGTTTAATACTAAATACCATTTTTACGTGCTGTCACAAAATTTCGAAACGCGAATATTAGCGTCGTCATGCCTGTATGTTCATCCGTCCATTTCCCGTCTGTCTGTCTGTCTGTCTGTCTGTCTGTCTGTCTGGTCATATGCAACAACTCTACTTCCAATGGACAGATTTGTATTATATTTTGTGGTTGACAATTTTTGTCAAGTTTGTTGAGAAAATCCAAGTTTCATATAATTATTACAAGAATAATGGGTAATTGCAATGAAGACCTACGTACATTTTATAATATATTACTAAATTATTCTTAGAATGAGAACTATTTCAGACAAAATTTGTAGCCAAAATCGAGACACAAATTTTATGTTAAATATTTTTTTCGAAAATCTTGCCGTTTATGAAATAATGTGGAAAACTGTGACGGAGAAAAACAGACCACAAATCTTGACATAATATGGTGAAGAAAGGATGAAGTGGGCGGGCCGAATAACTAGGTAAAAACACAAACACGTACACAAAATATTTAATAATAATTGCTTCATAAATGATTAACTCCGCCTGATCTCTTAATAAGTTTTACAACAATTTAAAAAAAAACTGAGAAATTACACAACGATTTACATGTCATTAAGATCTGTTTAGTCAAACTGTACTTCCACGTAAGGCCGTGAACAAATGAACATTCAGACGAACACAATTAATTTGAACATTCTGCTGTTTCAATGCAGCGATTAAATGAAATGTGTGAAGAAAGTGCGAATTGGTTGGAATAAAATTATATTTTAAAGTTGGTACGAATAATTTACATAATTCCACTGCCTTCTAATGAGCGTTGTGAATTAATAGATATATTAAGCAGTCGAATGTGGTCAGTGTATGTAATTTCATTAATCACCTCTGGTTTACTGGGAAATGAACACGGAATTCCTGAGCTTCCACTGCAACAATGGTTACGCGAACGCGCAGCAGTGTTTCTTTATACGTACTTCGCTTGTCTTGTTATTCGTAATAGCACGATGCCGTGTGTACCTTCATGTCTACTTTACTGCGCGCATCGCAATTGTAATATTTTGTCATTCCATGTCCTACGTGCATAAAATATTACGACGCCGGTTTTCTTACCCTGTTTCTCTTGACGTGCATAAACGGAAAACCTTCATAATTCCAAAATTTAGGACACGATTAAGGTTTTATAAAGTTATAGAAAATTCTGCCTAGAAATGGCACGTAATTTTTTTTTCAAAATGTTTACAGTATCTCTTCTGCAATAAACATGACCCTGTTTCACGATCGAACGGGTAGTTCCTCCGGAGCTTACTGTGGGGTTCCCAAATTCCAGTCATCGGTCCCGAGAATAATTAAAAATTTTAGGCCTTTTACAACCTCTGCTGGCACATGTACACCAAATTAAGCCACTACCGCTAACTCTACGCAACTTTTCCCATTCGTCATTGACTAAAGCTTGTTTCACCTTATTTGTACATAAATCTAATGTTTATTGGACCGTGCATCATTGTGATAGTTGAAGAATAAAAACCAAACTAGATGTCACTTGTTATATTTACTTTACATCTTAGATACTCAACATGTTTCAGGCATTAATATGTCCATCTTCAGGAGTTTGCGACTATGTTGTTGAACTACCACATTGGCTGTATTGTTCTTGGATTGCTGTACAACTTGTTGTGCTTCAGCCGGCAGCCCGGATATCACCCCAGCCGAACCGCACCCTGACCCCAACACACAGCAATCCAAGAACAATACAGCCAATGTGGCAGTTCAACAATATAGTCGCAAACTCCTGAAGATGGACATATTAATGCCCGAAACATGTTGAGTATCTAAGATGTAAAGTAAATTCAACAAGTGACATCTAGTTGGGTTTTTATTCTTCAACTATGTACATAAATGTTCGCCTCAAATTATGCTCTCGCTAAGGTATGCGTGTAGAGTATTCTCACTGGAAGCTCTTGCGGTCCTTCAACCCCATTCATTTTGCTTGAAACATATTCAAAAACTTACCCAACAAAGGCATGGCGGTAACAGCACTTTTTTTTCTTTAAACTGTTCCTTCGAATAAAACCCGTGCTCACTTGAAGGCGTCGTGAGGTCAGTGTTACCTTCTTATGTTCTTTGCATTTAAATACAGGAAAAGAACAATTTTCCTGACCGTGAGCTGACTGGGAACGCACTCACAGTCCACAGCAAGCTTTATCCTCCTAACAACTGACGTCATATTTCTGAGGTACTAACTGAGTAGTCAAATAAAATTGATTACCTACTAAGCTATGAAGGTAAAGAAGGAAAGGAAATAAGCTCCGCTCATTCCTAACGTTTTGACTCGATGGAAGAGAGTGCAAACTTTCACCCTCCAACCTATTTAACGTGAAGAAAGATCACCATGTACCCACTGGAAGGGAGAATGTGTGACCCCCACAGAATCGGTCCGGTCGTTTTGGAGAACACAAACATTTCTTATTGCTTCCGGAAGAACCTTGACAAATCGGGAATAAAATAAATCATTATGAACAAAGAAGAATGTTCCGGAATTTTTTATGTGTGGCGCTAATGTTGTGTGCAGCTTTATGCGCTTGCGTGGTGATAGGCATATCCTATAGCAACGTTGCTGACACAGTGGCAGTGCAAGCACGAGAGAAATAAGCGGTATGTGGCCACAGTTCCACTAACGCAGAGGTCATCAAGACCAGTACGGTACAGCCTGTTTGTTTAATCGCACCAATTGCGTCCCAACCGTCTTCCAAGAACATTATGCCCGCTGATGGAAGTGCATTAGGACGAGTGGGAATTGTTTTGGCGGAATCAATATATAAAGAGCACATGGCCTTTAGAAAGCACAATTCATGACAAATATCAAACTCGTACATGTTTTGGCAACGGGGAAATTATCATAATTTGGAAGGCGTGTCAACAAATCGTAAGCCCAGTTATTCATCTAGGAAATTTCCCCTGTTATAACTACAGTAATTCAGTCATCACTAATAGGCAAATAAATAAAATTGGATGGCATTTTTAAGAAAACAAATGCTTTTGAATCCCTACTGCATGCACGTAATTACCAGTTCCATTTAGTTCTACAGATATATGAACTGAGCATTAAGGATGCTAGTGTTTATCCTTCACATGTTCGTCTTTACCCCTAAAGGCTAACCGTTACTTTATGTATATCCAGGCCTAGTATTCAGACACTCTATATTCTGCCGAAAGATTGATTTTGTATTTTATGGTTCTCAGAAGAAATAACCATTATTTCCATAAACATCATTAAGCAGCTGGATTTCGTAGCCTAGTGGGGTGTTTTAACTGCGCGGTACAGGCTGTAGTTTTAAATATAATTCAGGTTAACCTCAGTTTTTAAAGAATTAATGCGTACCTCAGCACCACGAGAAAAGCAATCTGATTTCAAAATTACAATGTTTGAATTACTTGTTAACAACGACCGCCTTATTCATTCAAGTGTGCATGTACTATAACGTACGTTTCGGTGTCAGTATATTTTAGATATTTTAGAGAACATTACGTACAAAAGTTTCTTGTGAGTCCCATCGCCTTTAGGAGCATATGAACAGTCCCCTTCTGTCTCTGAACACAAATATTTTTACCTTCCTGGCTCTAAACGTTTAACAAATTAAAAATGTGTTACGTAATATACAAGCCAAGTCCATCGGCAACCGAGTGTGTATATTATATATAAATCTAACGGTACCACCACACCAGCAGCAGAAGTTACATAGCCTGACTGCCTCCGGAAACACTGGCAGAAACGGAATACGTGCGTCCTATATATTATTATTTCTCTGGCCATAAAATATCATATAAATCACACAAACGGTTGAATCTCCTACTATTGTAGGGTGTATGTACGTTTTGTTTGTGTTCGTGGGGTGAGGATATAAGCCAGCAAAGCTCGCAGTTTGCGGAAGACTTTTGTTGTAAATGTGGCCAACCAAGAACGGTATATATGGTAGCTGACCGCTCTTCGGTCACGAGGTCGTACCCAGTACAGTGTAACATGCATTTTTATGAGGCTCGTTCGCCTAGCTGTAAAAAGTAACTTTAGCTTTGTCACATCTGTCCGTCCGTACGGAACAACTCATGAAATAACTGGAGTCATGGGTCACCGAATACCGGTAAATTGCTTATTGGCAAATATATTGCAATTATTCGAGAAAACTCAAAATTTTAGTCACAATCGAACAAAAATCAGTCACGCTGCAAAAAAAGCTTTACGAGGTTTATTATACAATCTCGCAAAATTGATTATAGAAAGAGAGAGGTTTCGGACAAATTTTGTGCCCAGAACCAAAACAAATTTCAGATCAGCTACATTTTTTATGGAAATCGTCACTTTTATGAGATAATTACGAAAACGTCTACACAGCTAGGCAGAACAAGGATAATCGAACATAACGTACTGCAAAAAATATTCGATTTGCAGGCAAAATATTAAGACAATAATATAAACACTTGATCAAATCATTTAATGCGCATTGCTGTAACAGTGTCACATACTGAAGATTCAAATTTGCTGTTTTGTGACGTAAAAGTGTAACACCTAACCTCCATTTGGTGATGTAACAGTCCCACACAGTTGTAAAACTCTCTTGTCCTTTACATGACACATAATTTAGGCAATAAAAATGTGAGATTATAATATTTAATGTTTATTTCTTAAATCCAGGCTTATGTAAACTGGACTGTAGAAAGATTATAAACACCCATATATACCGCGTATTAAAATATTGGGTGTAAGTGAGAAAGTAACAAACCTTTTTTTCCAGCCGAAATTTGGGAGTTATACATGAAGGATAAATGTAACAAAACTAAACCAGAATGGATATACATTAATATATTGAAAGAAATATTACTGCATAACCATAATCAAGAATTCACAGTATTACATCTAAAGTGGCCTTTAAATTAGATAGTGAAGCCTGGGTGTTGGAGGAAAGAGATGAAGAAAGAGACTGGTAGAAGTACAAAAGAAACTTTTAAGACACCAATTAGGAATTACCAAATTAGATGGGAAAGGAATCAATCCGTCAGGGCAAACTGGATGTGCAGAACACTGTTCGGGAAATACATTTTCAACAAAATTGGCTACAACATTAAGAGAGAATGGACACAAAGAGGAGGAGAAACACGGGACGCCCGAGGAAACGATGGAAGGACAACTTCACCTTGAGGGTTAGAGAACAGGCACTACGCCTATCCCTTCAGAGTTCATGATGGTGATGATGATGATGATGATCAGTACATACCCTAATAAAACTAAAAGTTTTTCAAAGAAATATCACAACATATCCAATAACAGTAACATTATATAACATGCACACCGCTGAAAACAGCAACAAAAATCATGGCCAGTCAAAATTAACATTTTACAGCCTACTGGTTACGTGTTGCAACAACAGTTTTAACATTCAACAACTTTACGCTCTGCCCACACTCTATTTATGTGTTTTGTATTTACCCGACAACAAACAGTGACTTGTGCATCTTACATCATAAACAGATTGGTTTTTACAACAGATAAAAGTGTTTACAGCGCGGTACGGACTGGACCTTTAAATAAAGCGGTCTGCGTTTCGTCTTTAAAGGGTTAAGTTATACTGCCATTTGCTTTCTTGTTTTTTAATACAAGTTTGTTCCGATAATTCATAATTCGTAGATGCCAGAATACTTACACAATTTATGTAGATTTGCATTTATTTCTGCTCATTGTGGTAATGAATTCGATCATGGTTCCGACAGTAAACTTCGAGAAATATTTAAATATCACGAAAGATGAAACAAAAATTATACATCTTGTCCCCGTCGCAATACAGCAGCATTGCGCCATTAAATCATGAATCTCTTTATTTAATACTGTCCCTATGTTCATTCCGTTCCCTGTTCAAAAATTCTCCTACAGTTTGATTTTATTCATTCTTCAATAGCCCCGCGTCACCCTATGTTCCGAATACCAAACATTTATTCTACAAAGGACTATTTTTGCTTGTCTGTGTTATTTAATTTATTTACTGCAACATTGTTGCGTATTGCATTTGGAAACAATTACGCATTATTAAGACAATTGAAATTCTAAGCACTTGAAACTTTTTATTCTAGAAACAATTTTAGCAATAAATTATGTATCTACTTTAATTAGACCATTATGTATTCTTATTGTTATGTATGTTCCGTTCTAGTTATTGTGTTTCATTGTGTTGTTGTGTGTATTGTTCGTGTGTAAATGTGTACTGTACTACTGCCACCGGCTGTCAACCCAACTGCAGTTAACAAATATATCATATCATATCAATTCAAATTAAATTTAAAACTGAGTAAAAAATTTGCGTTCACCGACTCATATTTTACCACGATTCTTCACGCGTAACTATATAAAAATGTTAATAAGATCTCACACATGTTCTGTCATGTTGCATACTCAGAGCGTGAGGTTAGGATTTATACACGTAAACTTACTTAGTATTCCTCCAATTGAAATAAGGGCCATTATTTACCCAATTTTAGGTCTCCATGATTTTTTACAACAAAACAAATATAGGCCTACTTGTGAATAAGAAGAGTTTAATGTCAATAACCGAAACTGAACCTTACAACACTCTGCTTCTAAACAAAGAATATGCTTTTGAATACTTATCGTTGTAATAAGACACCTGAGTCTCCACTTAAATGATTCTCTTACCGATGGATGAACTTTTTCCATGTATCGTAAAACTTTCCATTTCGTGTATTTTTTGTGTATCAATCATATCTTCAATATTATCAGCAAAATTCATACATATAGTTGAATATATATGATTTATTTATTTACAATTATTAAATTCTAATTATTGTAAATAACATTTTAAAACCCACATATTCTATATATCATGCTTTATAACCTCTGTAACAACATTAAAATAAGCAGATAGTTTTAAGCAAGAGACAAGGTTTCTCCCCGAGGATGAAGCACTATGCGCCGAAACACGTAGGAGAGATCTGATAAATAATAATATATATTTACTCAATTATTATACCAACTACTGCACATATATAACATTTATAACATTTACACATTAAAACATTAAAAAGGCTCCGACATGTTTCGGTCCTAGGACCATCATCAGGGAGCCGTATCGTCCTTGCTTAATTTACATTATAAAAAGTCACAGATTAATTTCGCTGTACCAGTTGGGTGTTGTGGCAGCATGCCGTGTTGTGTAATGTTATGTTGCGAAGAGTGCCCTGCCTAGCTCCCTGATGATGGTCTTTGGACCGAAACACATAGGAGCGTTTTTAATGTTTTAATGTGTAAATTTTATAAATTTTATACATGTGCAGTAGTTGGTATAATAATTGAGTAACTCAACAACATGCACGGTGTAACAACGAAAATAAATAATATATATATATATATATTCAACTATATGTATGTGCATTTAGTTTGTATATTAAAAATGATTGCTTTTCTTGTGTATATTTTTCACTGCAGTTTGAAGATGATTAACATAATCAGTCTCAAACACGTAGGTGCATATACGGAAGAAGGTGAGTGTTAACAAGTAGCTATAGCCTATTTGACTGTCTTTTACTATGTGCATGTGACAGGTTTTAGGCGCGTTAGCAGCAATACCGGATAGTGTCCATTAGTTGCTTCAAGACTGTCCGTCTGACCGAACGAATCAGCACGGCTCCCAAAACGCAGATTTCCTTTAAAGCTGGTATTGGGGAGTTTTACGAAAATCTGTCGGGAAACTTGTTAAAATCGAAAAACCGTATCGGGTACTTTACGTGATGACTGATATTTTTAATTATATCGTTGACAGATATACGAAAAACTTTGTTGCTCGACAACAGAAAAAACATAAACCATTGTTTCTTTTCCACGGCCACAATAAGTGGGCTTTTATTTTTCACTGCCACACGTTTTGTCGTAACCCCAGATGTTGGCGGGTAATTCTGAATTTATTAGCCGAACGGTTAGCTTAAATTCAGGAGTTTATGAGACGGCATAATTGGAACCCTCTGTAGGCAGCCACAAAGAGCAATTACTCACTACAAGACAGTAGAACCTTTATTAACAAACAGATAAAAATGCTACAAATCTCAGACATTCGTCTGATCAGTCTACACCCTACAAATACCCAGATAAAACTGTGTGGTTACGTGACACAGGAAACTGTAATACCATTTCTCAATCTAGCCCTCCAGTTCACAGTACAGAATTCCTGTCTTTACAAAGGAGTAAAATAAAAGGCCGAAACAGCTGGGTTTTGTCTTAGGGAACAGAAGAAAGGCAACAGAATTATGTATATATTTATTGAACACAATGTCAAGCAACAATACCATCAGCAATTCAAAATTGTTAACAGTTTCGGCCTTCTATTCAGGCCAACATCAGACCGTGCATTACTTTGAATTAAACAAAACTCATACATGCGTCTTAATGCAAAAACTGGGAAGATATCTCCTTCCCTTGACATAAACTTGATAAAACTGTTAAAACATTATAAGATACGTAAAAAAACTTGTATAATAAAAAACAAAATTATTATTAATAAATAAAAAAGTATGTTCAATAAAGGTATAGACTGATTTGCACAACGGAGATTTTTCACTTCAGAAAAACCACCTAATTTATGGTCTTCTGAAAGAGAACTGGTAAGACTCTATCCAAATGTTAAGTATGGGTTGGCACTCGAAATGACTATAAAATTAAACACTATACTGTGAACAGTGTAGTCGTTACGACAGTGGGTCAACAACAAAGAGAACTATTGATGCGTACCCATGGCAACAATGGTTACAAGAAGGTGCCACATTTTGAAGAAGGTACTGTACACGTCATATTTGTTGACAATTTGCTATCGAAAGTCCAAAGGGATATTTGCTAGTAATTTAATATTATACTCCTCAAAATTCTGTATTGATTAATTGTGTCGTTTTGAAAAGAATTTGACCATTTGCATTTAGAAAGTTCTGAGCAAGACTGTAGATAGTCACCAGATAGGTAACTGTTATTACGTAACGTTTGTCTACAAACTCGATCTCCAAAACGTCTAAAAATACATCAAGTTGCGCCATATGTACAGTAACGACAAAATTTCAGTAGCACAACATTTTATTACGAGGACTGCACAGAGACTGCCATAGGACCACACGTTACGGTGAAATTTACAATCACATTGCTTACAGATTTCTAGGAGCACAGCTTATTTGTACTTTACTGGAACGAAATGATTCCTTTCACAACATAACTTGACACAGTTCTGTAAAATAAACCTACAGATTAAAGAACTATTTCATTTAAATTATTAATCGGTTTATTCGATAAGCCAGATTCTCTCTGTACTTGAAAATTACTTACTATCATAAGTAGGCTCCAAATTTTCGGAAAACCTACTTGCACCTTCAGCGTTGAAAGTGCTGGAGGCAGGTTTCTGCGAATTATCAGCAACCAGCCGGAAAACGACGTTGTTTCATAATTACGAATACCGTAATCTGAAGTAGCGACATGTGTGTAAATCCAATCCCGGTGGCCGCGCCTTCTAAGACGTGGGTCCGCAGTCGCTCGCTTACTGGGAATACTGGTTCGAATAGCACCGGTGGAATGGATATCTGTCGCCTTGTGTTGTGTGTCTCAGGTTGAAGTCTCTGCTACGGGCCAATCACTCACCCAGAGGAGTCCTACTCAGTGTAATTTCGAACCTCTACAGTGAGAAGGCCCACTAGGGCTGTCCAGCCGTGAAAGGAAAGCGTGCGTAGAACAAAATACGGGCATTACTCATAAGGAATTTATTGAACAGCTCCTAAATATTGCATTTCAATAATAATGGTAACCACATACAGTTCTATAACCTGCACAGAATTAAAAACTCTAATTTTTCCACACTGTAGATATGCGTTCCGAACGATTCTCACACTTAGCAGCAATTATTTCCTTAAGAAAGTTCTTTGTAACGTCTTCGTTTTCGTCCTACTTCTACCACAAGGACGAGCTGGAGAAGCCTGGAAACCTTCCAAACCATCTATCCCCTTTGTTCTACCTGCTAAACAAAAGTGTCTGTCACTTCTCTCTTGTCTTCTCCTTTCGTATAGTCTTATGCTATGTGTTACCACCCCAACACCCACCCCCAACCCTTCTCACGCTACAAGCTGAATCGCCAGCCTCTCACAACGGCGAGTCCCATCGGAATTTCTGTTGGACAAAGCGGCACTGGTAGAGGTTTTGCTCCGAGCGTTTCAGTTTTCTTGTCAGTATTATTCCACCAATGCTCATCTTAATCTGCAGAGACGCTGCTACAAGAAGGGCAAACAGGCGAAGTCTGAGGACCTGCCATAAGAAATGGTGTTATTGCGCAAACAGGGGAGGATCAGGAAAGAAAATAACTTCTGTTGTGTATTCATAAAAGATTAACACCAACTTGTTGCACAATATTGTTTAATGTTCGTTAGCTCTCCGACATATTTCGACCTGACTTAGTAGGCCCTGGAGATGACCTATTAATTCCGGCCGAAATATGTCGGAGAGTTAAGCAACAAATGAATGGCATAGCGCAACAATGTGGTATTCATCCTTGGTGAATGTAATATAGTTGCACGAACAATGTACAATATTAAATCCTGTTGTGTAAATCCGATGTTTATTGGAACGTGCATCATTGTGATAGCTGACGAATAAAAAACCAACTAGATGTCACTTGTTACTTTTATTTTACTTCTTAGATACTCAACATGTTTCGGGCATTAATATGCCCATCTTCAGGAGTTTGCGACTATGTTGTTGAACTGCCATATTGGCGGTTTCATTCTTGATTTGATGTGTGTTGGAGTTAGGGTGCGGTTCGGCTAGGTTGGTATCCGGGCTGCCGGCTGAAGCACAACTTGTGCTTCAGCCTGCAGCCTGGATACCACCCTAGCCGAACCGCACCCTAACTCTAACACACATCAAATCAAGAACAAAACGGTTAATGTGGCAGTTCAACAACATAATCGCAAACTCCTGAAGATGGGCATATTAATGCCCGAAACATGTTGAGTCTCTAAGAAGTAAATTAAATAAAACAAGTGGCATCTAGTTGGTTTTTTATTCGTCACCTATCACAATGATGCACAAGTTGTGCTTCAGCCGGCAGCCTGGATACCACCCTAGACGAACCGCACCCTAACTCCAACACACATCAAATCAAGAACAAAACGGCTAATGTGATAGTTCAACAATATAGTCGCAAGCTCCTGAGGATGGGCATATTAATGCCCGAAACATGTTGAGTCTCTAAGAAGTAAAATACAAGTAACAAGTGACATCTAGTTGGTTTTTTATTCGTCAGCTATCTGTTGTGTAATTTTGAAGGGATCGAACTATGGACTATTTCTTACTGGAGTTTGTAAGAGAGATTATATCCTTATTTCATCTGTACACCGATGTTCGCGGACATGCAGCTGTTAATGTTGTCACCCCCAGTAGCTTCTGAAGAAGAATGGCCAAATATGAATAAGGAAACAGCAGTCAGGAAAGTACTCACTAGTAACAAGGTCACAGATCTGAAAAGATTAGGTACCCTTGCATATAAAATCAAATGTAAATGTGAAAAACAGCTGAAGAAAATAACCGAAGTTGAAAGGAATGTAAGAACTTGGGAGGGACATAGGCCTACAAATGACAACCCATGCTGAAAGACAACAACTAACATAAATGAGTGACAAATAATATGTAATTTAAGATTAACATTTGTTTAACAGTGTAGAACTTAGGATTATTATGAGGGTCGAGCACTGCAGAAATCTTGGTTTTAGCGTGCACATCACTATTCCATAATATTATTCAGCAAATAATTTTTTTGTATTTTGCTTAAAGCAAACAAACAATTCGGCATACGAACGCTGTGGTTCAGTAGTCGGTAGCCATGGTTGATATCTTGGAGGCCTTGAATTCAAATCGTGTCCGGCAGTCAGGCTATATTAGGTACAGTTCCCTCGTAGCTTTCCTTGCACCCAATAAATGGCTCAATTTATATAACCGACATTGCTGTCGGCACCTCACATTACCAACTGTTTAAACGTTCATTTCAACTGTGGCTTCCCTGAACGCATTTACGCCACTGGCCATACAGTAGCTTTACCAGATCCTTAGGAACTTTGTAAACAGTTTCCATTCGTCTATACCTCAGTCAAACAGGTATAAATTAAAACTCATTCACTCTTACTGCTTTTTGCTAAAACACATATCTACAGATAAGAAGAAATAATTATTATATAAGATTCAATTTAACCCTTGGAAGTCGAAGCTTCTTCTGCATAACATCTAAATATTCTTCTCGTAGGAGCAGAAAACCTGTTTTCAGAATTAGCAGTTACAGTTGTTTAGAAATGCTGTAAATTCCGCGAATCGTAAGAAATACATAAGCAAGTGTATGTGGGTCAAATGTAGAGCATTCAGATGTTAAAGCTGTTGGTAGGCCTACACATAGTTTATCTATAAGAGTGCATTTGTACCATCTTATTTTGCCATTCATCCTATCACCCTTGTTGTTACATACATGTTCTCAATACGAGATGCTGAAGTCGAGGAACGGGCAACGGGCAAAGAGTTGTGCTATGGGTGACTACGGTGTCACAACATGCAATCTGACCAGCGCTGAAGCTACCTACGAAAAGATAAGTCTGGACTTAAGACTGGCTGAGGGTGAAATCAGTGGTAGATGTCTTTTTCTAGCGAGTCCGGCGAGGCGGGGGCACTGGTATGAGCCTTTCTCTGGTCGTAAACAGTAAATGTGAGGGACGTTTTCAAGGCGCTGTACTCAACTATTGCTCTGACCCAACTTGCCGCCATTCGCTGAAGTCACTGTTACAATTTACAACATGTTAAGTGGAGCAAGTAGAAGCAAAGGCAAAATAAATTGGCAATTTTAAAGTAATATTTTAACTACGTTAGCTAATAAGGACTTTTATAAAACTTTCTGTCATCTTGTTGTTAAAGGTAAGGTACAAAATTTATACCGCACAGTCCTATGTTCTGTGAACTTTCAGTACTGCTTCAAATCTGTCGTTGCTTCGGAGATATTTATTTTCTAACATCAAACATATAAAGGTGATAATATTAAGAATTAATGGAGCTTTTTTGGAGATTTAGATATGCTATAATCTGTCAGAATGTCGGATGAATTGGAAGGATCATTGTAATAGAATGCACAAAATAAGAAAATTAATTAAAGTATATAACAATAATCCTCAGTGACGTTGATTAAGAGGACGACCAAAGAAACAGATGGTGTAAATGTGTACAAACAGATATTAATATATGCAAATTTAAAAACTGGATATAAAGGTAAAAAAACAAAGCTGACTGAGAGAAATTCAGGAGGCGAGGGTCCGCATTGGAATGTAGTGTAGTGTAGTGTAGTGTAGTGTAGTGTAGTGTAGTGTAGTGTAGTGTAGTCTGAAGAAGAAGAAGAAGAAGAAGAGGAGAAGAAGAAGAAGAAGAGGAAAAGAAGAAGAAGAAGAGGAGAAGAAGAAGAAGAAGAAGAGGAAAAGAAGAAGAAGAAGAAGAAGAAGAAGAGGAAAAGAAGAAGAAGAAGAAGAAGAGGAAAAGAAGAAGAAGAAGAAGAGGAAAAGAAGAAGAAGAAGAGGAGAAGAAGAAGAAGAAGATTATGATGATGATGATGATATGATGATAATGATGACTATGATGATGACGATGATGATTATGATGATGATGATTTCTATTATACAAATCCGTTCAAAACGTAGACTTGCTTAATGTTAAAAGCGTGTCATTTTGCTTTATGTCCCTTTCAGTGACACAGAGAGCAACCGGAAATTTATGTGTGCAACTCTAAACATAATTCTTTCATCGGGAACAATTTTATTGTACGATACCTAGAGGCACGTCCGACGGAATATTCATCCTTTCGATTATTAACTCGCAAAACGGGATACCATGTATTGCAGTAAAAGAAAAACAGCGATGCCCTTTCGCCTTAAACATTGTTCACTGTCATAACAGAACAGGGGAATCACGCACTTCACTGCAGCACACATATTTTCGAAATATAATCTCTTTTATTCTCTCCACTCTTAAGCAGTGATCTCCATTTGTTGCAGAAGTACACTTACTGCTTTTGTTGTTGCTTTGATATTGCTTGGTCTTTTGTTTCACATAAGAGATTGCCAATTTATAATATTACAAGCGCCAATGGCACGAGTAGATGGAAAAATACGAGAGTGGATCACTGGGGGAAGAATAGCGTCAGAGCAGAGTGAAGCAAACAGAAAAACCGCTCGTAATGTACTCTGTTCACTTAAAATCCCATACCGACTGTCACACACACACAAGAAATATAGATATGAAATAACCAAGAATACTGCCTTTCTAAATTTCAGGCAATCCTTACGATCCTGCATGTTGGTATAATATCTCAATGATATCTATCGACCAGAAAACCTGGGCGACATAGTTTCGCTTGGACTTTAATGCAACAGGAACCCTGCTAGCGATTTAACCTTTAGGCACCATGCATCCTACATATAGGACAGCCGTACCGCTACTACCCAGAGTACGCTTTTCATATATTTAGTCAACAACTATATTATTCAATTTTTTTAGACTTTCACCATCTTCGTTTATTCCTCCACAAAATGCCGTGTATTTCCTAATATCACTCTTTTTGGTTCATAAAATATTTACATTGTACATAAATGGTGCGCTAAGCTGTAAATGTCCAGCTCCAGGGCCAAAGGGTTAACAAAGGGATATATCTAAGTCCACATACTTCTTATCATGACTTTTGACCATCAATGTTGATCAACAAGCAGGATTTTGCAAACTGTATTCACAATAGTAATGGAATATACGTTCCTATCTGAATTAAAATAAAGCACATGTAACAAAAGATGGACAAGATATGAGCATAATAATTGCCTTTTTTCCATTAGAACATAGAACTTCCCATATAACCTTCTTCTTGTATGTGTGTTACCGAATGGAACTAATGGGATATAATATTCTTGTTTTATTACGTGGAACTGACACAAACCAACGAGAAAATTGTTTATAATTTGAAACCGCTTTTACTTATAAATTTTGCATACATTTTAAATATATTTTTGAAGTAAAAGGGGGGATCACCAACTTATGCTTTCAGTTTCTGTGTATGTTTCAACTTCTTGTGTTATGGCCTGATGATGACCCGAGTTTAAGTTCGAAACTATTTGCCTTATAAATAAAACTATTTTCAAGTTAGTTGGTTGTGATTATGAATATTTAGAGATATGATGTTCACCACTGTCTTCAAGCTTATGCAAAGAGCTTTAGAATTACTTACTTACGTACTTACTCCATGGTGCAGAGTCCTTCTTGGGAAACTGACTAGTTTGCAGTTAGTCAAGAAATTCCCCGCATTTCACAGAACCCGAAGTTTCATTACCGCACTCACAAGCGTCCGCCACCTGTCTCTATCCTGGGCCAGCCCAATCCAGTCCATACACCCAAATCCCACCTCCCGGACATCCGTCCTAATATTATCCACCCATCTACGTCTAGGTCTCCCCAGTGGTCTCTTTCCCTCCGGTTTCCCCACCAAGACGCTATACACCCCCTCTCCTCACCCATACGCGCCACATGCCCAGCCCATCTCATTTTAGAATTATTTTTACGAAATTCAGCCCTCAATTTGTACGAAAATGTAATAGAGAAAGTTTGATAAACGTAAATACTGTGCTGGTTGTTTAGTTTTTGTGGGCAGTATTCATGAATTTAACTTCCAGGGACAACGACAGTACGAACAAGCCAGAATGTTAGGGTCTGTGGACACTTGCTAATTTATTACACAGTTTTCTGGGGCACGAAATGCCACCTCTTGTGATTGCCAGGTACAACCATGAATAAAGTTTAGGTTATACAGTACAAGTAAAGTAGCGAAATCTTTCAGGATTCTCCCTGAAGTGCAGCAGTCACTGCTGTGCAGTTTTCGGATAAACTGCATGCAGTCGTTGTGGCAAAAAAAAAAAAAAAAAAAAAGGAAAGGCACTGTACTATTCGTAACATTGAGCAGCGTTCGCGTAACCGTTGTTGTTGTGAAGAAAGCAATAAGTATTACATATTCTGAGTGTGTGTCTGTAGCTTTAGTTATCGAGCATTCACAAAACTTGGGCCGTATTACGTACTACCATCCGTGGCCTTTCTGGCTCTAAGATATTTTTCGACATAATCTCATAAACACACGATTTTCAGGAAAAAAAATGTATTTCCCATAAAAGTGTGTTCTGATTTTTTCTACAAATTTTTCTAAAACATTTTCATTATAATAATAATTCAGCGACATGTTATCATAAATGTACATAGGTCTTCATATAGAGTACCTGCTATTCTTTTCAAATTTTAATGAAACTTGAATCTGCTTGAAAGATTTCTGAAAACTCCTCAAATATCAAATTTCATGAAAATCGGCTAGTGAGAGATGATTTTTTCCAGACAGGCAGAGATACATGGCGAAGATAATAGTCGTTTTTCGCAAGTTTGCGAAAGCTCCCACAAAATGTTCCTTGTGTGTTGAAAAACATATATGAAAGAGGAGTGGATAACCTGTTTTGGTTCTTAAACAATTTATTTTACAAAAGAAGAAAGTTAGTGGCCTACTCATCAAGAAAGAGGGAGATTTACACCTTAGGCCCTATTTTTCCCCTCCTGTCCATTTTGTGCAGTCAGAAATGAAGGAAAAAGGCTTTGTGTCTAATGTGAACAAGGCGCCGGATTCAGACTGAAGAATGGTTTCCACTTTTTTTTTCTGCTTCCGATAAATATATCATCATCATCATCATCATCATCATCGTCGTCGTCGTCGTCGTCAGCTTGGCTCTATCCCTTCATGTGTTGGCCGTCCTCAGTTTCTGTAGCAATCCCATCCTCCCACTCCCCACCCCCCTATATCCATCTCCCGTAAGTTGGTTTTCTTTACGGACTTAACGTTTCTGTCCAATTACATGTAGGTCACAGTTTCTATAATCGTCCTTCCGTTATTCGTTGAATTTAGCCTTACTATTTTTAGCGCTGCACTCACTACGCTGCTTACCAATGCCAAATTAATATACACTTCTTACTACAGGTTTATTGCTGCCTCTATACTGCACGTTTCTTGTCACTGAAGAAGTAATAGCAATTTATTCTAATAACCGTAATTTCCTCGCTCTTTTCTCTAAGTTTCTCATCACTGATAAAGTACAATCAATTTTGCCATTACTTTTTCTTAGGTACAATCTCTTCGTCATTTATCACTGATGAATTACATAAATTTTTCCCACACAAACTGCATTCCTTTCTCTATTTACCCTTGCCACCCTAAGTTATTATCTTGAATAATCGAAAGAAGCCATCCTTATTATACTTATATATTGCTCATTATATGATCATATTCTACCCCCAGAAAGCAGAGAGTATTCAAATGTTTTGTACTACTATTTTCAATTTTAAAGAAATATCTTTGCATAAATCAAGCAAAACATTTCTCCTTCAATTTTTTATTCATGTATTTTCTTACAAAATCTCAGACCAAACAATGGTTCAGAAAAAAAACTCTAGACGTAGACGAGATGTAGGCCTACATTCCTGGCTGCATCGTGAACCAGTCTAGTGCGGGACAAGTTTTGTTTCAAATCGAAAAAAAAAATGTGGTTACATCTCCTTTTGAAGACTGGTTATTCCGGACCTAATTTTACCTACGAAGTTTTAGTGTTGAGTGTCAATAGTCAACAAACATTCAGCAATGCCGGAAGTAAAGCACGAAATGGGCTGGCAGACGGCATCGTCAAGTCTGTCTGCCCGCTCGAAATATCCAGGATCACACTGGAAGAATTTCCGCGAAACATAACATTGGTGATTTTAGTACAATCTGTCCCGCAAATTCAATTTTGTTTAAAACCGGACATATATAGCAGCAGGCACTGAACGTGACTACCCCGATTACTAAATCCTGGAGCCGTAACACCCTAATCAGCACATTTACTAGGTTATGGACAGGAACATTTGGAGTTCAATTACCAACAGCGAAAGCAACAAGGTTGAGGCACACTGAATAAAGAAGTGTTACGGGAAAAGTAATAACACCACAGCTGGGAATAGATTAATGACAACTCATCCCACTTGAAAATTCTACTCACTACATATCTGAATTATACACATAAAGAAAGGAATTCGGGTACTATGAATTAAAATACATGTCACGAATTTTCAAGAAACACTCGGACTTATACCGATGACTTATCAACATTGGATTAAAAAATTGACTGTAATTTGTAAAGCAATTGACATATTGCTTCAGATCGAAGTTTTTATTCCATTTCGTTTTCTCAACTTACACAATTGTATTTGATTCCATTCCTTTCGAAATCCAATAAAAACAACGATTAATTTCAATATATATTATTTCCCCCAACGTGTTTTTAAATTTCAAGGGCCTGAGTATGATCTAATTTAGGTAGACACGTGTTATTCAATTAGACAACTGGACTCTATTTTCTAATAAAGATAGTTATGTTGAGACAGATATTGGTTTGATTATTCACATATTGGGTTATACAATGTAAAAGCATAATTTAGATCAGTTAGCTCAAAATACTCTCAAACATCAGATTTTTCTGGCTGTAGGTATGCAGTTTTTGTTCAAATTAAAATGTATTATTTGGACAATTGAAAAATATTCTCTACCGTGTGAGGGCGACTTTGTTACAAGGACTTGAATTTTTCCGTTAATTGACTATTTAGTTAGGTATTTAGAACTACGGTTGGTTATTTAGTCAGTCAGTGAGAAACTTGTTCGGTTAATTAATCAAGTTGTTAGAATGTTGGTTATTTGTGAAATTAATTTACTAATTGTCCGGTCCCAGTGACCGCCAATCACTCATCCAGAGGAGTCCTACCGACTGTGGTGCGTCTTTGTGTGATCTACAAACCTTGTGAGTGAGGAGGCCCTGCCCCACTGGGGACCTGTTGCGCCAAAAAAAAAATCTATTTACAAGACTAATTTTTCAGTCAGTCAATTACTGCTTTTTTTGGTTCTATTCAAACTTACAACCGCACGAAACCACACTTTCAGATAAAGAGAATGGAGCTATCAAGGCCACTAATAATGTGTTATTGTACGTGGATAGTTTATTGAAAACTTCGTACTTCGGGCAATTTTTTTATAACTAGCTAAGCAGAACCCTTTTTGAGAAGCTAATAGTTACTCATTCAGTGAAAAAAAATCCTGCATTTTATGGAACAGTATTCTCAGCCGCTTTTTACATTTCCCTATCCAGAGCAACAGAATCAATTCAGCGCCCCTCCCTCACGTATTTGTTCTTCAAGGTCCACTCCAATACCACACGTACTCCAATCTCTGCCTAAGGGCACGGCTATATTGGAGCCAACCAAGACAGCAAGTCAATATTTATCCGGGCATACATCACCAGACATGTGTGGCTACTTTAATCCGAAGTGTCTGTCCAGAATTCTAGCCACAAAAGGAATTCTTATTCTCAGTCTGTTTATTGTAGGCGATACCTGCGCTACCTGAGGTTTGCGTCTGATGAAGAATGGGACAAACTTTTGCTGACGGATAGTAGCCTTTTCTTGAAGTTAGTACAATACTGTACTTCACTAGTGTTATTATTTCAGTACTTACCCGTACAGCTAATTGCTCTCGTATTTCATCCCAACGTTTCAGCTTATATCTGTTGTGGTATTTTTGGTCTCTTTGGTCCCAAAAATATGTGTCAAAAGTTCCATCACGTAAGTTTTGTCCACTGCACGAATACTTACATGCTATTTGCAGCAGGTGTCTGGCCAGACTGTCGGCTCGAAAAAAAACTTATTTTGTTAGGCCAGAGAGTCGGGAGTTGTTAGAGATAACATTCCGGTCGGATCGGTTTCAGTTTAGGCGCTGACGTAAACAATAATGTGGTTAATTTCTACTTCCTGGTCTGGAGTCTGTCCAGACTGTTGTGTTGTGTCGGTTCTAGCTCCAATGCAGCCGTACCCTATGTGCCACACGGCATCCCTTTCTCACAATTCTTCCTACCGAAACACTGCATTCGCCTTTCTTCTCCCCACGCACCTCACATGTCCAGCCTATGCAATTATCCTTGATGTGATCAACCAAAACATATTGAATGAGGACGTGGTGTCATGACTCGGACGTTTAGTCGCTGACATCTTACCTCTGAGGCCCGAATTTGATCCCAGGCCAGTATATGTGGTGTTTGTTTTGGACAAATTGGCAGTCAAGAGTATTTCGGTCCTTCCCTTCTAGAACTATTCCTCCAGTTCTCTTGGCTCATTTATCTATCATCGACAACATATAAACTTTGAAATTAAAGCTCCGTTATATAACACTTCTAACAACATTTTGTCCTTTCTGATGTTTCTTCCTTCAACATACCTCAAAAACATCTTTTCTGCACCCTGTTCCAGATTTTTATAAAATGACGAAAGTAAAATTATTGTTAACATCAAATTACTTTCATAGACAGCAAGTGATGAAGCGCAGCCGTGTAAGGTGGTGCATCGTTTTTACTGAGATGCATATTTATAGCACAAGTAAGCTAAAGAAAAACTGGTACGAAATAACTTGAAATACCAACCTAATGCAACAAGGTAATTTTATTAATGTATACTTAGCTCGACATGTTTCGGTTACATACACCCATCATCAGGAGCATTAGATGTTGAGTTGCAGCATATGGTTTTCTCCACCGAGTTTTTGGATGGGTGGTGGTCTTGAGAGCCGCTGCGTAGGTCGTGTGTACGGTGCGGATGGTGCCGTGCGACACACGGCACCATCCGCACCGTACACACGACCT
>Ga0131853_10004106_pt1 | contig 26147 bp, 12 predicted proteins | sample TergutLab28metaG_FD_92764 | JGI IMG/M metagenome (GOLD analysis project Ga0131853, IMG submission 92764) | Labiotermes labralis P1 segment gut microbial communities from Petit-Saut dam, French Guiana - Lab288 P1 (version 2) (version 2) | ecosystem: Host-associated > Arthropoda: Insects >... | reverse complement strand
ACATCATTATGGGACTTACACTCCTTTGGTGCCCTGCAGTACAATTTACCTAATTTCAAATAACCCCCTTGAAGTGCCAGCCTCCAGCTTCTGAACAGCCTCGCATCTTCGAAAAGTCATTCGTGCGATATTAGCTTTTTTCTTTTAAAATTTCCTTCAATTTTTGCAATGGATATGTATTATTATACTCTGTCTCTAATTCTGCTAGTTTCTTGAAATGTGTTACAGTTACTTGAAACCAGTGACAAGAATTTGGTTTCTCGGATAACGCGGGGACTATGACGTTTTGCGACTCCAACTCTAAAGACAGTAAAGCGACTTCACGAATTGCAGCCTGAATTCTGGAACACCATTATCTCTTATTTTTGTTGTTTAAGTCCCGCCTTAATGCAAATCATACCTCATTCGATAAACTTTTTGTGTTTTGTCTCCGTGCACCAATATACCTATCGTTCGAAAATTTCCCACTTTTCTACACACTTTTCTTTGTGCGGCACTATTACAGCGGGACTTGTTTAATACAAAATCCCCACTGACACTCTTTCCGTGACAAACATGCACTTTACAAAAGTATTGTTAAAAGGGAACATACCTTAAATGCACTGCCCATCAGATCGTATGAGACACAACATATGAGTGGGCCTGTCTTAAATTCCCGCGATGACAACAAAGAGAAAATTCTTGGCAGGCTCGCCTTGGCTATGTGATCTCTTGTTTCCTTGTGCTCGGGTTACGATTACTGGGATCCTGTTTGCTTTAAATAACTTAGATAGTTTATAAGAATCGGATACAGATGGAACAGGTTCAGCATCACGCTCGATAAATATCTCTGATGCTACTAAAGGTAAAGCGGTCCCGTTACAGACCCGGAGTGGCCCAGAGGGTTCCAGGAGGTTAAGGTTCCCAGATTTTGTGACAACGGCACAGGATGGTGGTAAGGTTGTCAGCCTTAGGCACCGGCCGCCTTTACCTCCAGGAAATGCTTCTGGTACTCATTTCTATTAGAGGCTGAGTCTACCCCAGGGCCATAGTGCGATCGGAAGGATTTGATGTCAATGAAAAATTCTAATGACACCAGCTGGGATCCAATCAGCGACCTTCCGATTTGTAGCACAGCACCTTAACCACTGTGCCAACACGATACTGCCTGCTGGTGACCAGCAGGCAGCATCGTCGGTGCTTTATACCATAAGCTGTAAACACAGTCTAGTGCTCCTGAGGATGGGCGAAATTATCGGCCGAAACATGTTGAGCTGATTGAAATTGTTAACAAAATGATTATAGTTGCATCTAGTTGGTTGTGTGTATTATTGTACAAACTGAGACGTATAAACTGAACAGATCTTCTGCGTATACGCAAGAGGAAATAATGCAGGTAGCATTTTAATGATGTGCGACAAAGATTTACGGATACTTAGATAACAGGCAGCAGCCAGCAGTATCAAGCAGTGAACTATAATACATTTAAGTAATAATCTCTAAAGGGTCTCAGAAAAAAAAAAAGAAAAGTAAAAGAACAGTTGGCTTTAGTTTTGATATGTTCAGAAAAATCCGAAAATGAGCAAGTGAAATTGTAAACTAATGCAAAGAAATAAATAAGATTTATATAAATTTGTACAAATTTTGTGGCGCAGCAGCCCAGATCGGCCCTAGACCGCCTCATTGTTGAGGTTTCTAGATCACACACAAACACACACACATACACACTCGGTAGAACTCCTCTGTACGAGTGATCGGCCCGTCGCACAGACCGCTACACACAACGTTCTGTACATACATTACGATGCAGCGCGTTGGTGTAGGCGTTGTTGCCATAGAAAAGCAAGAATGCATTCTGTGTGTGTCGCTGTCAACTATGTGAAAATATTAAGTGTTGCACAACAATGCTTTTATTGCAATTTACGAGGGGGTGCTGATAAGTCCTTAGCCCGAAATACTTCCCGATGTCGTAGGACGGAAACGATAGTGTCGCTTGGAAAGAGGGGTCCATTCGTGTACCGGATTGCAAGGCTTTTCTTGTTACAGAGGTTGAAAGGAAGCATGTCAGGCGACGCTCGCGATTTCAACAACATGGAGACGCGAGCTGTCATCAAGTTTTTTTTCACCCTGCAAGGCAAGGCGCCAAAGGAAATTCACGCCATTCTGATAGAAATATCAGGGGAATATGCACCTCGCCCTGGACGACCTAAAACAGTGATCACCCCGGAGATTATTATAAAATTCACGACCTAATCTTGGAAGACCGCCGGATTTCGGCTAAATCAATAGCTGAGCAACTGGGCATATCAGGTGAGCGGGTTGGGTCCACCATTCATGAAGATTTGGACATGCGGAAGCTCTCCGCGAAGTGGGCCCCGAAATGCCTGAACGCGGATCAAAAACGCCAACGGTGCCAGTCGTCTGAGTAACTTCTGGAATTTTTTCGGCGCGATCCAAATGATTTCCTGTCGCGATTGGTGACCATGGTTATATCGGTATGACCCGGAGACAAAGCAACAATCAATGGAGTGGCGGCATAGCGGCTCACCCCCCCCCCCTCACCCCAAAAATTCCGAGTGCAAAAATCCGCTGGAAATGTTCTCGCCTCGATATTTTGGGATCAAGACGACGTTCTCCTCATTGACTATCTTCCAAAGGGCCAAACTATCAACGCGGAGCATAACTCATCTCTGCTGGTGCAACTGAAGGACATTTTGAAAGAAAAACTTCGCGGGAAGTTCACCAAGGGGGTCTTGTTCTTGCACGACAGTGCCCCGGGTCACCGGGCACTTGCAACCCAGAAGAAACTGGTCTCTGGGCTTCCAATGTCTCGATCACCCACCCTCTTCTCCAGATCTGGCCCCGTCGGACTACCACCTGTTCCCTGGACTGAAAAAACAATTGAAGGGTCGCCATTTTTCTTCCGACGCTTAGGTTATTGCTGCCCCGGATACCAGGTTGGACGGACAAACATCTGATTTTTTTTTGAGTGGCCTGCATAAATTAAAGTAACGGGCTAAGAAGTTTATTGAGCTTCGTGGGGAGTATGTTGAATAAATCCAGAGTCTGTTCGCTGTAGCTTGTTTCCTTCCTGGTCGGGCTAAGGACTTATCAGCACCCCCTCATATGCCGCCGGTCACAAAAAAAAAGTACGGAGGTCTTCAGGTAAAGTGGCCGACGCTGCATCGAAACAAAAGAACATTCGTTTGCTCATGTAGTAAAATTTGTCTGAACACATCGTGTTGAAGATTAGGCAAATTTAATGCTTTTATTTTGACCGTTCTTCCTGATGTATCCGTATAACACGAACCAACAAGATGCACTATTTTCTATTAATTTATTTCAATAGTAAACCTCCACATGTTCCGAGCAGGCTTACTGCTCATAATTAGGAGAATCAACTCTTTATAAACAGCAGCCAGTCAACATAAGGCATGACTATACCAATTGCTGTTTATACAGAATTGATCCTCCTGATGATGAGCAGTAAGCCTCCTCGAAACATGTAGGGGCTTACTATTGAAATAAACTAATAGAAAATAATGCATCCTGTCGGTTCGTGTTATATGGAAATAAGACGTTGCGTGGTATCTAAGGTTTTGTAAGTGTTACCCTACAGAATTTTACGAGATCAGATGAAATTAACAAATTATGAGAAATGTGTTAAATATTACTAATGTGTGCATGTATTCTTATCTTATTTATCCTGCAAGCAAAACGCATATTTTCTACGCTGTATTATATTGTCATCAGTGGCCTGTCTGGTTCTATCATATCTTGCCACATTTCCTCATAAATAGCTCGATTCTGGAGAGGGTTGTTGAACACAAAATATGTTTTTTGAATTTCTCTACAACAATTTAACCGGAAAGTTTCTCGTTCTCAGAAGAATGGAACGAAATATTAACACAAATGTTTATAGGCCTTCATGTCAATTACCTGCTGTTCTTGTCATATTTTAATGACACTTGAATTTTTTTGACAGATTTTCGAAAAATCCTCAAATATAAAATTTCATGAAAATCCGTCCAGTAGAAGACGAGTTGCTCCACGCGGACGGACAGATATGACAAAGCTTATAGTCGCTTTTCGCAATTTTGCAAACGCGCGTAACAAGAGGCGAACATCCGTGACCTCAGCGGAATTCGAAACCCGTGATCCCAAAAATCAAATGCGTTCAGACCTACGTCTTAGACTGCACGGTCACCGGGATCAGCCAAAATTTATTTCTAAGTAAGACATCCCGTTGTGATCCAAATACACAGATAGGAAGAGTATCGTCAGTCACAAAAATATTGGTATGGTATGTGGAAAATTATTGAGCTACACGTTTCGGCTCACGTATAAAAATTTATTACATAAATATTACATAAATAATATTTTATTCATTAAGTGTTCCTCCCCGAAGAAGACCCAGTACGATCCAAACATGCAGGACGTAAAATAAAACAAAACATGACCTAAAGATTAATAAATACCGCTCGAACACAACATATTTTGTTAATTCTCCACAACAAGTGTGTGTGTGTGTGTGTGTGTGTGTTTGTATGTGTGTATGTGTATGTATGTATGTATGCATGTATGCATGTATATATGTATGTTTGTATTTATGTATGTATGTATGCATGTATGTATGTATGCATGCATGCATGTATGTATATATGTATGTTTGTATTTATGTATATATGGATGTATGTATACGCTTATACGCCTCCCAGTTTGGCAGAATTTTTCCAAACCTGCAGGATTATATGAATATTTTAAATTTATTAATTAATTTCAAATTATGTTTTGGTCCTGCTGCATTTAAGTTCTGACTGAAAGACACAACAAATAATGGTATATTTCAAAAGCTATCAGCACTTCCTGCGGTATCTGCAGTGGAAAATAACATGGCGCAATCTTACACGCTGCATTGTTCCTGTCTTGTAATAACAGTTCTGTTAGTTCAGAAAAACTGAACATTAATATATTTCCCTATACTTCTCTCACACACGACATTTACTGCGAAACCCATTTCTCTTCTATGTACTCACAGCTTACTTCGCTACGATCTACCATTCCCACCTAACACACCTCCCTTCTTATTATAAATCCCTCTACATGCGATGCATGGCTGTAGCTATTATTGTACAATCATTGTTAAACTAATAATTCAGATATCAAACCCGGCTGTGTGCACTGCACGTGTCAATGAAGTGACTTAAAGAGATTAATCACAATCTGACAATCAGTTATCTCAAGTTGCGTCCAGCGTTTACGGATACTGCGTAACACCTTTTTTCAAGGTCCATCTTTACTGTACTAGTTGACAGCCATGCTGAGGACCGCTGGTTAAAGAGTACCTTAAATTTATACAATTACATTTACACTTATGTGACCAGCCTCGTGGTCTAGCGGTCAGTCTCTGACTACTTATCATGAGGTCCCAGGTTCGATTCCCGGCTCTACCGTGGGAATTTTTCCTGAAGGGGAGGATTCCCACGGTGACCATGGTCTGGGTAGGTTAGTAGAACTTAGGTTTAAGGGCCCTCTTCACACTACATCTTCCTCTATCACCACTCACATCATCGGGACAACGTAACTGCGCCTCATGGGCGTCCCAACCTCGGAAGTCGGTTACATTCCTGCCACGCCCAGGAGGGACGACCACGAAGTCCACAAGGACACGTGGTGGCATTGGACAAAAAAAATTACACTTATGTTTATGAAGGTAAATTGTATTGTGGGACGTGTCTCTCGCTTCCAAGGAAGAAAGAAAATTAATTGCTTTTGACAACAAGATGCCATGGAAAATATTTCCGTCATAGTAAAGGAACCAGATTTCCATTGGTTAGGACGCTCAGGATATGGTAAAATGAAACCGAGATGCCTTCATAGACAATCCCTGTCTATGGCGGAATTTGAATCTTCGCCATAAGGAACTTTCCTCATCGAGCATGGAAGGCATGTGATATTATAACACGTTCACAAATGCCATAAGAAAATTAAGGAAATTCTTAATCTCATCATCCAGCAAAAACCGAAACAATTCTTTTTTAGTGTGTAACTGACAATTCTAAATATAAATAGGCCTCTTCTAGTGAAGCTTTATAGCAGGGCAACAATGCATACGGAATGGAGCAAACATGATCCATTTTAAATTAACATCTCTGCATGATCTAACTCAAGTAAGGAATGACTCTACCGGTACTGTGGCCATCAGAACATCACCATGAACTGACCCGAGAATGAAGGAAACAGAGGCATCACTTTTTCGACGGCGTCTAACCGCGTGAGCAACTTACATATAACCTAGAGGCTTATAAATAATTAATCATTCTAATTCAATCCCACTCTACCATTTCTTCCCCGCCGTGGCTTTCACTAGTTTTCCAAGCTCTTTGCACACAATAATTCAGCCTCTAACATGCAAATGAATTTTCGGTTTATTTACAGTTACCAGAAACTAATATAGAAGGTACCATTGACTTCGCCAATGCTTTTCACTTATTATAATGCCCGAAAAGCTGAGGATGACTTACCGAATGCGTTTCACCATACTATTATAAGATAGGGAAAAATTACACGACTATATTTATGGAAATTGTTAATAAATGAAATATATTTTTCCTACGCCAAAATACAAGACATTTTCGAAAGGATGCAGAATTATTCGTAATGCTTGTTAGAATGAGAGACAAAGACAAATAGACTATTTTTACAAATGCCGGAATGGGGCGTTACTGGCTCTGTGTACTTACATCAGATCACCTCATACGCACTTACAGCGCAGCCGTCATTTGTTCGGTCTCAGGCCACAACCAGAACGTCACCTCGCCTCTTCTCGTACGACCACTTCGTCATACAGTCCACTGCCTTTCTGGGTTCGTTCATCTTGTGCCTCTGTTTATATCGCGGCCAGACAGCAGGCGCGGAGTGCAGCCAGGATCAAATTGTCTGTGGCCGGGACTGTCGAAACTCCCTGCACTTCACTCTGGACAATCGACATATCGCGGCTCGATTCCCGGGAAGGGCAAACAATTTTACTGTTTTCCAAAACGCCCAGACCGGATCTGGGGCTGACCCACTTTCCTATTTACAGGATACCGGGGGCTTTTCCCCAAGCGGTAAAGCGACTGTGACATGAAGCTGACCATTCACCTCCATATAGTGTTAAAGTTCAGAAATAGTGGACGTTCCTCCACACCTCTCCTGTGCCGTCATGACAGAGAGGCAATTTTACGTTTTTTATTTTTCACGTTTCTTCTCTGTAGCTACACAAATCCTTTACCTAACGCATCCAAACTTTACCACTTCATAAGTGTCGGGTGGCCACAGCATCCGAAACAACCACAAGATAAGTCATTACTTACCATCACGCTTATGAGCACTGGCATTTAATACGTAATGAGAAATAAAGGGCATGTAGCACAGGCACAGTTTCAGTGACGAAGGATGTTAAAAGTACGATTGGCAAAACATGATGCACACGAATTGGCTTCACATACTGCCGTCACAGTGAGTATGTGTTGTTGGGTTTGTTGAGAACATTTCCTGGGTCTAGGAAGTGTGTCATCCCCGTTGTGTGTGTGAAACTAGGAATAGGTATGTAGTCAAACACAACTTAATCACTGAGGTGTATTTAATGACTGTGATGGAAACAACTACATGTTTCGGCCTGTAATGGCCGTCATCAGGTTAAGGGCTAGATATATGCATGCGCGCGCGCGTGGTGTAGAGATCTAGCTAGCCCTTACGTTCCCTAGACAACCATATGATGGCCAATACAGGCCGAAACATGTAGTTGTTTCCATCACAGTCATTAAATACACCTCAGTGATTAAGTTGTGCTTGACTACATACCTTTTCCTACATTTTCTGGATGATTTTAACGAACTGAACTGTGAAAACCAAACGAAGTTTATTTAAAAAAAAAAAAAAAAGACCTTATATTGTGTGTCAGGCTCAGTATTACGGTGTCAATTTAAATTTTATAACTTTCACATACGAACAATAATACATAAGAATATAAAAATATACAGTCTAACACAACTCTTTGTATAGTAATTATTATTAAAAGACATTACTAAACAAATGTGGGCCCGGTAGCTCAGTCGGTATAGCGACTGAGCTACAGGCTGGACGGTACGGGATCGAATCCCGGTGGGGGCGAGATTTTCCGCCCGTCCAGACCGGCCCTGGGGCCCACCCAGCCTCCTGTAAAATGGGCACCGGGTCTTTCCCGGGGGTAAAGTGCGGCCGGGGCGTGCTGCTGACCACTCACCCCCTTCTAGTGCCGCGGTCATGGAAGTGTAGAGCTATACCTGTACCCACCGTCTGGGTCACACCGGGCCTGTAACGGGATCGCTTTACCTTTACCTTTACCTTATTACTAAACAAAGAGTTGTGTTAGGCTGTATATTTATATATTCTTATATATATATATATATATATATATATATATATATATTACTGTTAAATGACCACAACGGGGATGTCTCACCTGCAAATTCACATATGAAAATCAATATTTTATCTGGTTACTGTAAAACTGCAGCGACATCTCCCTGAATAGTTCTTATGTTTCCCGTACGATGGCAGTTAAATAGTCGAACATATCGGAGACAATGGTTACATAATAAATAATGGAGGTGCGGAAACGTCCAGTGCAGGCCTAATAAGATGGTCTTTTGTCCAGCTGTCATAATATCACTTACTTCAGGGGCCAAAGAATAGGTTCCACGTCGGAAGTCTAATGAACTTGGTGCAAAGGCAATTGAGAAATCAACAAGGAGAAAAGCGTCTGGATATGCAGTGCACCTTGTAAGTAGAGAGAAAGAAATGTAAGAGCAGCTATTCTTAAGCGCCTTCTCAAAAAAAGCAAAAAGCGACTATTAGCTTTGTCATGTCTGTCTGTCTGTCCGTCTGTACATCTCTTTGTCCGTCTGTCTGCATGGAAGAACTCGGTTCTCACTGGACGGGTTTCCATGAAATTTTATATTTGCAGTGGCGTACCCAGGAATTTTGTTCGGAGGGGGGGTTCAACAAATTCAGTTGGGGACAGAGGACAGAGAGAACGGAGATCTGGGGGCGGTAGCCCCCTAGTCAGGGGTTCTGGAAGCAGCTGTAATTTGGTACAAGAAATTTCATTCCATATAGCAAAATTTTCTTAATTTTTGGTACTTTAAGACTATTTATGATGACAACCTATTTATTTGTCATTGCTAATGTAAAACAATTGCGAACCGGCAGTAGTCTTAGAATTTTACTGCCTTTTTTCCGAATATCTTGGGGTATTGGCTTCCTAAATTCAGCAATTTTTAACAGTTTTCACAATCGGGTCGAGTTTGGCACTGTTTTGGAAGGCCTTCGGAATTTCGAGGGGGTTTGGGGGGTCCAACCCCCCAAACCCCCCTCGGTACGCCACTGTATATTTGGGTATTTTTCGAAAATCTGTCGAGAAAATTCAAGTTTAATTAAAATTTGACAAGAATAACAGGCACTTTACATGAAGACCAGTATAAATTTATATGATCATATCTCGCTCAGTTCTTCTTATAAAGCAAAGAGTTTCAGACAAAATTTGTATAAAAAAATCAAAACACACGTTTCATATTAAATACTTTTTTTTTCGAAAATTATGTCGTTTATGAGATAATGTGGAAAAATACTGCACAGCCGGACAGGCCACAGATGACAATATGGCGCATGCACACTGTGTGCTGAATACACAAGGCTACAAACACCCACTCAGAATAAGTAATGCTAATTTATTTTCCACCGCAACAACGCTCCCACGAACGCGCCTCAATATTACGCAATAGTACAGTGCCTTTTCTTTACGTAAAACAGACACACAAACATATCGCCCGTTGTGTGTCGTAGATTAATGGAGAAAATTCTCTTAATTGCGGTGTGAATGCACATTCAGGATTATTGCCGCGATGTCCACCGTAAAAGTCGTCTCTGCACATGAACGACTCTTCGAAGACTCTTTAACAAAATGTACACCCAGTGAACTTGAGGACTTCTCTAAAGGCACCTTCATACAGTAGGGGTAATTCAATTCGATTCAGTTATTTGTTTATTCGCGTAGTGACTTCTCAGTCTATAGGCCGATTACAAACACGGCATGTGTTCTTATGAAGAGTTCGATTAGAAATACAAAAACGAGAACAAGAAAGGGAAAGAAGAATGGCACAGAACGGAATTGGTTTGTCATTAGAAGGGAACAAAAGACGTCTCGTTAAAGTTAAGTTTCCTAAAACCGGCGGTGCAACAATCAAGACTTGATATTACCAAAATGAAGAAAAAATTGTGATGAGGAAACGTGTCTCTCGGTGAAAAGAAATAATAATCTCAGAGATTCCTTCCTTCAGAAAAAGAAACAGTGCTGTTTTATTCATGAACGTATTTGTTTGTTTTTTGCGCGACAGCCCCCCCCCCCCAGTGGGCCAGGGCCTCCTCATTCACGAGGTTTCTAGATCACACACACACCGACGCACCACAGTCGGTAGGACTCCTCTAGACGAGTGATCAGCTCGTCGCAGAGACCTCTACCTGACAACACACAACACTCACAACAGACAGACATCCATGCCCCCGGTGGGATTCGAACCCAAAATCTCAGCAGGCGAGCGGCCGCAGACCTACGTCTTAGACCGCGTGGCCACTGGGACCGGCTATTCATTAACGTGTGATCTAAGTTAATTTCATTCTATTCCTTAATAGCACACCAACTCTCCAGAGAACTATCACGGTCTTCCTTAAATGAGCGTAAGGGAACGCGGCAGGAAGGCACTGCTATTTGTAATCTAGAGGTCAATAATTCTCGGCAGTGATTGGCATAGTAATATTCAGTGCTGTTTATTGCTGCCATGCAATGGTGTTCTCGAAGTTAACAGAGGTTTTAGTTTCGTTTCGTTTCCACGAAAACGGGCGACGAACAAACGCACACACAATATCGTGCGGGGATTAAATGTACAACAATGACAAAGGCGTGTTTAACCCTTATCCTGCTAACGTGGAGAATATGGTGAGTTCCTAATAATGCCAGCAAATTGCAGATTGGATTTAATTCGGCGTTTGAAGGGTTGAAATCGCTACTCCAGAATCCTAGAACATGAGATGCCGAAGCAAGATTCAGCACCCGCACATTTCGCCCTTACTTTGCACTCGATTGGTCGCCGTTAACCAACACCATCATCGTGGACGTCACGTAGCGCATCCTACCCTACCGGACCACTTATCGTGGCTTATTATCAGGGTCCAGTGACTGCACACTCTTGTCGCAAGGATTTCTGTACCGAACTCTGCAGCGGGCAGTCACCGCTGTCACGACAAAGTGGGGGAATTCCTTATCATTTGGTCAATCCCATCGTTGCCACGTCTCCGAAATATGAAACATCTGCCTAAGATGCAAGCGTTAGCAGGTCCATTGACGAAACACAGGCCAATCAAATGAGATTAGTGACACCGGCCCACAACACTGGATGAGGCGAGCCATGTTCCAACTCAACTGTAAAGTGCGAAAAGTATTTGGTTAAAAACATTCTATCACTGGTTAATGCAGTAAAGTCTGGCGCTCGTCGGCGACCAGATGTGCTGAGAGCCATTCCATATGCGGGAACAGCAATGAGGAAGGCAAGATGCATGTCACGGGTCGAATGACGTGAATGTCCTAGACACAGTCTGGCGATAAGACATTTTCGACCTTCCTTAGCCATGTCTTACAGGCACACGACTGACAGCGATCACACACTACGCACATCCGGGATTCACAGAGTATTAAATGTATACGGTGTTGCAGACCCAGATCAACATGGTAGATTAAGGTTAGGGGTACACTGACCTTTCGGCCAGTGTATAAAAATTCCGAGCCAGTTCCAACCACCAGCCCTCTTTTCTCGCCACCAGCTCCAACGGACAAGTGTATCAGACGTGAACAGATTTCGGAGACAGTGCCCTGATGACGAGGACGGAGATCTTAGTAATTAACCAACTTAATGCACAAATTCTTGTTTTATAATAAGTTTATTCTACATGTTTCGAGCACTATGTGCTCATCATCAGGAGGTCAAAATTGTATTATACAGCATCTGGTATCATTACACCTGTAGGTGGCCGTCCGGTGCACCGGTTGAGGGAGGACTCTCTCAACCTGTGCACCGAACGGCCACCTAGAGAGTGCGACAATAGTATAATACAATTTTGACCTCCTGATGATGATGAGTACATAGTGCTCGAAACATGTAGAGTCATATAACAAACTTATTACAAAACAAGAATTTGTGCATTAAGTTGGTTAATTGCTAAGATTATACTGAGATGCACGGTCAGCAAAACATCAAATTTTGAGGACGGAGATGTTTCTCGAAGCGTCTGTTTACTCGCCTCTCAACCATCTGACGCGACTGCAAGTCCGGTAATATTTTACTAAATTTAGTAGCCGTGAAAGCTGTAAAATAAACATAACTACATTCCTCACAACTTATTGACTCGTAACTGATCATGACTTTACCTTCCCAAATCTTCACGTTCCCCTGAATGGTCGTCTGTCAAGAGCAGTATCTTCTTGGATTCTTGACCCTTGAAGAAGGGACTGATAGGTTGTCCCGAAACGTCTGTAAGACGCCGCGTAATATTTCAGAATATCGCAGTTCTTATCTACTTGGCGGCGGAAGCCTGAAATCACGCAAGAGTAGGTAAAGATAAAGCAGTCCCGTTACAAGCCCGGAGTGGCCCAGAGGGTTCCAGGAAGTTAAGGTTACCAGATTTCGTGACAACGGCACAGGATGTTGGTAGGTTGTCAGCCTTACGCACCGGCCGCCTTTACCCCCAGGAAATACTCCTGATACTCATTTCCGTTAGAGGCTGAGTCGACCCCAGGGCCAAAGTGCGATGGGAAAGATTTTATGTCAATGAAAAATCCACTGACACCAGCTGGGATCGACCTTCCGATTTGTAGCACAGCACCTTAACCACTGTGGTACCGCGGTCCCCACACAAGAGTAGTTGTCAAAATTAAATACGCAGCCGTCACGTCCTCAGGTTACCCACCTGTTCATGTTCAAATCACGAAATTTCTCATTATCTATGCCTGTCCAATCATGTTGACCTCTTTGTACTCTTTCTGTGCACCCTACGCTACATTACTCAAAATTACACTCCGTTAAGAACAGGGTTTGCTGCTCTCTGAGTTTGACTCTGTTTTTCATTCAATGAGCACAACGATGAATCAACGTTTTCCGCCCTCACTATAATGTAACCAAAATTTCCTGGCATCCGAATGACGCAGCACTTCTGTAATAACACCAAGGAATTGGTTTCGCATTTCGCATCATGAGTCTGCATGCAAAGCAAACAGAATATTGCGTAACGTCAGTGGTATGTTCCTCTGTGGCCATGCTCTGAATGGTTGACCCTTGACAGATTAGAGGTCAAAGGACCTGAGTCGCTCATTCATGCAGTATTACGTCACTAAGTGCGTTGCCAGAAACCCTCTTCTACGAAAATGACTTGCTAAAGCTCTATTTGTAACGAGATTTTAAAAGTTAAGGAAAGGTGAAGTTCATCCTACAAGAGGCCATGAGGGAGGGAGTTGAGGTATCGCTCTACTCTTTCTTTAACCTCGGCGTAACATGGGGTTGGGTGGTCTACGCCACCCACCGGCCGCTTTACCCCCTGGAAGCCTCCCATAAATCCAACCCCTCTTCCGTATCTCAAGGTTACGTGGATTCATACTCTACCCTACGTCACGTGGGAGGCGGTAACAGGTGTGGAGTTTATACCCTGTTGAGTGTTACTACGACACACGCTGCCTTACAGGGCTCTGGTCTACCCAAGCCTAGGTGGACGGTATCGTGCTGAAGGATGCATGGCACTGGGGTAGTGACGGCAGTGTCGTTAACGATCCCCTTGGGGAACCAGGCCGCACCCCGCTGTATGTAAGCCTTACGTCCACGTGGGGCTCCGAGGGCGGTGACTATATGTTTTCCCCGCATTTCGTGAGGTGGCTCCCTTTTGGGGACTCCGATAGATATATACGAATGAATAAATCATTGGCTCTGGAGACGGAGCATCTCTCACCATAGGGACCCTGCTGGGGGAACTTAGGGGGGCTCCCTTACCAGGGACTTTAATGGATTTTCTTGACATGCATATCTGGGTTCCTTCTTTTTGGACCCTGAGGATGTTGCGAATTTACGTATGGGGGCCAACTGGAACTTTGGTAAAGGGACAGGACTCCTTTAACCTAGTATCAGAATATGGGGCACAAAGGGCCTGTTTTAAGGCCTAGGTGCATCGGGCCCGAAAGGGCTCGAACCCAAATACTATTCTAAAAGTGCCCCCTGGAAAGACACATGGTACCCACGTACAGGAGGCTGGGTGGGCCCTAGGGTCGGTCTGGACGGGTGCGGAAAATCTCACCCCCACCGGGATTCGATCATCGACCGTCCAGCCCGTAGCGAGTCGCTACTCTGACTGAGCTATCCCGACCCACAACTGGATTTTAAAAATCTAAAATGTATAAGCTCCAAGAACACTTTCCTACAAAATTCCGAGCAACGGTTCAGGCGGTTAATCGCCGACCTCTCACTGCGGAGGCCCTGGCTCGATCCCAAGCCAGTCCACGTGACACGGGGACATATTTCTCCGATCCTTTGAAACATGCCGACCGAATCTCGCGCGAAATTCTGGGGGGGGGGGGGAATCTGCCTTGTTGTGTACCTTCAACTGACACTTCGATTGCAAAGAAGAGAAAATAAAGCAAACCTTTTACATTTGTGGTAAAGAAAGTCCCTGTTTCTATCAGTCCTGTACCTATATGTGTCTTGTGAGTACAAATAAACATGAGAAGACAGATTTAACTCAGGCACCACTGCGTATCACGGCTCTTTTGCCACGTCGAATCATATATGATGGTTTCGAATGACAGCCAGATACAAGAAGGCACGCGGAGATAATTTCACAGCAGGCCACTTTCCTAACATTCTACCTGTAGGACTTACAAACCAGGAAACATAGGCATAAACCTAACATTGTGGCGCTTTCAAGTCACCACTGTTGCCGTAGAAAAGCAATAACTATTACATATTCTGAGCGCGTTTGTAGACTTAGGTACATAGCATGCAATGCGCATGCACTATATTTTATTGCCATCTGTGGCCTGCCCCGCTCTACAATATTTTTCCACATTATCTCATAAACGGCACGATTAAAAAAAAAAAGCTTTTGAACATAATTTTTCGATTTTCTACACAACTTCTGTCTGAAACATTTCGAATTCTGAGAAGAACTGAGGAAGATGTTATCATAAATGCTCATAGAGCTTCATGCAAAGTACTTGTTATTCTTGTCGGGTTTTTATGAAACTCAAATTTTCTCGACAGATTAAAAAAATTACTCATATATTAAAGTTCATGAAAATGAGTCCAATTGGAGCCGAGTTCTTCCATGCGGACAGACAAACACGACGAAGTTTCTAGTCGCTTTTCGCAGTTTTGCGAAAACGCATAAACAGTGACGACGAGACTGTTTGCAATGTGCGTCTTGAAGCTTTACACAACACACACTGTAAGTTACCTCCGTATTTAAGAGACAGATTGACAATAGATTAAATCAATATCTCGGAAATGACGAAATGTTGATTATGCTCGATTGTTACGTTTAGACGGTCAATTTTTCTTCGACCCCAGATCGTACCCCATACAGAACATAGTTCGTCTCAGTTATAAAGATCACTAAGGGCGAGATCCCATACAAGTAGGCAGGTCTTCGCGTCAAGCATCTGTTGTTTTTGTTAGATATTTACCAAAATCTGAATGTGTTAACATACACCAGTAAACGTAGTATGGGAGTCCACAAAAATCCGTCTGCTTGGAGTCGACTTCCTTGCCAAAGGACGGAGAGGCATGGCGATGATACCGGTCGCATCTACAACCGCTTGACAAACGAGCCTAAAAGGATAAACGTATAAGTACGGTATATAGCTGTTGGTAAACACCCGAATCGAACCTGGAAGTTACAAGGTGAACCGCTCTTTTCAATTGCAACTACGCGTTCTTACCACAGTGCCTGACCTTGTATAAGTTCTTTCCAAACAAACGGAAAACAGTCTTTGACGTAGGTCGTGCCTGGCCATCCATCTGCGAGCCAGTATCAGCGCCTATACCCTTCGATAGATTTATTTTAAATTCGACATACGGGAGCAATTACAGTTCTGAATTTCAGCCCTCTTGATCCCTATCAAAATACGCTTCACTTAATAATGGTACTGATATTTTGGTAAATTCCTACACAAAAAATCTATGCACAATATTAGTCGGTCATCTGACATCTGACCGATTATAAAGCCTACTTTGCACAGGCATTTTCATATGCATCATAAATGTTTTTAAAGTTTTCTGTTTTATAAATCTACTGTGTGACAGTTTCCATGATGTTGGTCAGCAATTTTATTTATAGCGATATTGCTCCACTACAAGAGGCACTTTGCTGCACATAGGGTTATAAATCATTTTTTGGCAACTTATATTTTTTCAGGTTCTTGTGAAACTGTATATTAGAGACATTTGCCTAAAGTAAGAAAGATTTTTGTTCATGTGGGATTTCCGCTAAAAGTTGCCATCACTTCCGGCTGTCGGCCATACCAAATTACTCGGGTGGTGAAAACGAGGATGATGAGCTGGGCGAGACACCCGACACCCGTGTGCAGATGACAAATGCATATAGAGTTGCGGTGCAGAAACCTGAAGGAAAGACACCACTTGGAAGACCTTGGCGCTGATGGGAAAGTAATATTACAGTGGATCTTCAAGGGATAGGCTGGAAGAATGCGGAATGGAGTAATGTGGCACAGGATAGGGAAAAGTAGCAGGCTGTTGTGAACACGGTAACGAACATTCGGGCTCCATAAATGTGGATATTTCTCGACTTGTCGAGGAATGATTAGCTTCTAGAACAAGTTCTGTTCCATCGACTCGGTCAGTCGGTTGGTTGGCTGGTTGGTCAGTCACGGTGCATAATTTATTGAACTCTCCCTTAAAACCAGAAAATTTAGACCGAGTTTGAAACCTGAAATTTTTTAAACGTTTTGCATACGATGAACAGTCAATGAAAAGCAAGGGAAAACGCTTTTGGTATCCAACGTCCTACATTTCCAGTGAGGTTAGCTTTCAAGGAGCAAGCTTGTATCTGCAATAAATGATAAAAGCAGCACCACTTAATTGCAAGTTTATTTGGACAATACTTGCAATCAAATGGCTAATAATTTTGACACTTGATCCTATCGCGAAAGCTACGATATAATAGGCATTCCTCCTTATATAATCTTGCAGTCATGTGTCCAGTCTGTCACAACGCCCATTACACATTCAAAGCAACATATCTATAATTCTTGCATCATGATAATTAAATTCTTAGACCACGTAATGTGTTACTAAAGAACAACAGCTTGAATTATATTAATACCGTTCAATCAAAGTAACAAAACATTCAATGAGATAATAACGTTAACAGCTTGAATTATATTAATACCGTTCAATCAAAGTCACAAAACATTCATTAAGAGATAATAACGTTATCAGCCTTCGTGTTTTTAGTCAAGCGAAACGTTAATCGGCACACAAGTAGGCAAATAATGTCCTTTTGTTAAGAGTGACAGGCATTTATTGACACACGACTCCATTCTGGGAACTACTTATTATGGACGGCTGCAATTAAGAAGACAGAATGACTTCTCAATCTTCTTGAATGGGTGTGCGAATCCTGATATTACTTCTGAGTCCATATAAATTGTAAGGGTATATTCATATCCCTTCAAAATATTAAAAGTGAACAGTGGCGTACCGAGGGGGGGGGTTGGGGTGTTCAACCCCCCCCCCCCCCGAAATTCCGAAGGCCCTCCAAAATCGTGCCAAACTCAACCCGATTGTGAAAACTGTTAAAACTGCTGAATTTAGGACGCCAACACCCCAAGGCGTTTAGAAAAAAGGCAGTAAAATTCTAAAATTACCTAGGTTCGCAATTGTTTTACATTAGCGATGGCAAATAAATAGGTAGTCATCATAAATAGTCTTAAATTACCAAAAATTAAGAAAATTTTACTATATGAAATTAAATTTCTTGTACTAAATTACAGACGCCTCCAGAACCCCTTAACAGGGGGCTAGTGCCCCCAGATCCCCGTTCTCTCTGTCATCAAAAGAATTTGTTGAACCCCCCACCCCCCTCCTGAACAAAATTCCTGGGTACGCCACTGAAAGTAAACATTTTGTTATGAAGAAAATAATGGGATTGGCACTGTATTTTCCATTCCCTTGCACTGTAAGTGCTCTCTGCTTTGTCAGGTCTTTAGAAAAACAAACTGCCAATTAGCACAACAGTTTCAGGAAGCATACTGACTCCATCTTTAGTGCAACAGAATTTCATACAGGCATACACAGTCATTTAAGAAGAAAACAGCTTTGTTACAAACATTGGTTGTTCTGGGCTTATCTGCCAATAGGGTTGGAACAACATCTATTTCGTCTCCCCTTTCTGTCATTCTACTAGACCACATTCAGTGCAATCCACTCACATCCTTCCCTGAATCACTGTAGCAAGTCTCTTGATGAAATTTTGTCATCCTGAAAACGACAGAGCAAGTTCCACCAAAATTTTGGTGTCAACGCACAATCTTACACTATGTCAAAATCCTGGAGCCCATCACCTGATTAATATCTGCCATAGAAGCCCATAATCTTATCCAGTAACTGCGTCCTACTGTTATATGCCCATGAAACTTTGACAGCTTCAGACAGTCAATTGAAAATGCTCAGCATTAAGTATAGCTCAGTTTATTTACATGCTATCTCACCCTATTTCTCAAGTACATGTCTTGCTGTGTGCTGCAACATGGAAGTACCAAGGCTACAGCGATTCATGTCCATATGACAGGCAGATCTACAAACCACAAACTATCACAGCTTGGTGCAACCTAAAGCTGTATTCATATTACAGTCAGTTTATAATACAACATATTATTATTACCATTATTATTCACATATTTATTGTACCTAATGCACAGTAGGTAACCAGCTGCAAAACCATCAACTTTATACAAATACATACTGAAATAATATAAAAAATAATACACTGATGACTATGGTAGAAGTGATTCAATTACCTTCATAAAATGCCATAATGAAGGTCAAAGTAAACTGGGAGGGATTGAAGCTGAATGGGACACACCAGCTTCTGGTTTATGTTGATGATGTTCATTTGTTGGGTGAATACATACAAGTATGTACCATAAGACAGCATCAGAAGCTGCCAGCTGCACAACCAGTAGCCTTGCCATGCCAGTGGGCTGTCATAGTTCCACTTGCAGCTGGGTTGTAATTTGATAACACACAAACTTCTCACAGGGAGAAAATACAACTTAAGAGTGCATCAGGCAACAGCGTGTCACTACTCTTACTTGTTTGCATCTACCAAATGTTGTATCAGGCAGAGTTAAAATTTGTTGCCACTTTCCAATCATTGCTGCCTTTTGGTTATTTTAATTTTTCAAGAAACACTTATTAATATTTTGTGAACTCTACATAACTTAGCGTACAGGTCTACTGGTTACCACAATTGAAGATATGCTGTTCCTAACTGACAGGCAGTATCAGATGGCACTAACTTTCATTCAGATAATTTAACACAAGTTCAACATAAAACTGTAAAAAATAATCATTATTAAGTCTGATGACCAACATCATGATGTTAATTTCCCACAGTCTGAAGGTGAGGACAGATGTACTCTATATGTACAGTAAACAATACTTTTGTATGTTCTTTTGTATGAGTGTCAAACTTAGTCTCATAAGAGATAAACCTACAAGTGTTTTTGACATAAAAGTATGCAGGACAAAATCCAAAATAACAACAAGGGACTGAGCAATTTACGAGCAGGATATTATATAACCAGGAGCTACATTGCTTGTACAGATCATCTAGCAGGGGCAGGGTAGTATCATCTGGAAGGCTATGGTCTCACTTGCTGCTGGGATGGGAAGGTTAACGAATAAATTCAGAATAATGGTCGAAAAATCTCCTGGAAGGTCAATGATAAGAGCATAGGAAGGTAATTTCAGAATGAAGCTGAGTGCAATGGATTGTGAGGAATGTATGTTGACAGAATGGTCTCAGGATTTTGTCCATTGGCAGGACTGAGCATCAGTAATCCAACTTCAGGTTTTATGACCAGACAGGCAGTTAACTATCTGCAAAGTGATAGTACTCATTATCAATGACCACACATAACTTTGCCACACACTACGAACATAAAAGCTGAAATGTTTTACTTTTAGTACCATGTACTAAAATCTTTTGTCACTTTTACCAGGAAGATGAAATACTACAGCAGCACAGGAAAACTATGAACTGTATGAAGCACTCTACTGACTCAATTGCACAATGCTGTATCGTTCCAAAAGGTACTTGTTGGCATTCACATCGAGGTTATACATCAACGCAGACATTTAATTTGGCATCAGAATGTATGTAAAAGTAATTTTCTTGTATTGTAGCTGATTCCAAGGTTTAAAAAGTAAGTATTTTTGATTTACAAGCAGAAATGGGCACACAACAAATACAGACAACCAAGGTCCTGCACTAAAACACTTTACTGTACTTTACAAACAGACACCTTTTCTCTACTTGTCATATTTCTTTGATTGGTTCATTTCAAGTTTGACAGCTCATACTGGAATTATTGTTGTTATTATTATTATTATCATCATTATTATTATTACTAGCAACTCAAAAAACTGACTTTGACCTTAACAGAGTCAGTATGGTCCATTATTTCTGCACTTGCAAGGTTAAAGCAAATTTTGTGAGGCTGCCACAGTACCATAAATTAGGGTACATATTTCTGTCAAGCTATTTAAAATTTTGAAAATTGTCTGATATGTCCCACTTTTAGTGTCTAGTGTGTAAGAGTAAAGTAGGAAAAATCTGATCCTATTTATCACATAACAGGTGTTCATGCAGGTAAAGATACATATTTTGGTCTTATGGTTATGGCACCATTAGATCTGCCCACCTACCGGACTGCATGGTGTTATAACCCACAAGACAACAACATGAACCTGTTGCATCATATCACACTGGTAGCTCACTGTACATATAATGGAGTTTATTGTTACCTTTACATCTTATTTCTGTCTAGGCAAAATCTGACCAGATGCATTCCTATGTGTCATATATTTTGTTTTATTTCCAACGCATATTGTCTGTGAATAAATTGTAGGCATCTCTGAGTACTTATGAGTACCTTAGTGAGAGTTATGTAACTGCACAAGAATGCAAGTGTACGTATGCTAACAGATTGTAAATTGAAACTCTTGTTTCACATTATAAAACAGAAAGTTATGCAAGTCAGTTTTGGTTTTTCTTTTAAGAGACCTTTTCAAAAAAGGCTCTTTCAGATTCGTAATATGGGGTAACTATATCTAAAATGATAAATAGTCATACTGTAGGTACAGCAATTCAAAAATCTGTTTGTGAACAATAAAAAAATTACAATCCATATTTTAAAAAAAACATTATCTCAAAACAGGAAACTGTATACAGTAATTCCTTGTTTAGCATGTGTTTAACAAACAACATAGATAATGACATGCCTATTAACATCCTCACACAAAAACACATATTTAACTATACACAATTTGTATTTAGACACTCATTTCCCATGATATGCGGTCAAGTTTCAATTAATCTGTAAGTCAGCATGTGTAAATCTGTATGGACCTGAGATCACGGCTTACTCTGTCCCACAGCGATGTTGCAATTCTTGCTGTAAAAACGTATCTATTAGGTTGTGCAATGCACCATTTACAAATTCAGAATAACATTCCTTTTGTTATGCACTACTGAATAGTTTTGCACTCAAATATGGCGTGAAAGACTACAGGGAGTGATCCTAATGCAAAGAAAGTTAGAAACGACTCCTCAACAGAAATCTACATACTTAATAAACTAATGTGACAGAGTGTAGCATCTGTTGAAAGGTATTTTCATGTCAATGACTCTTCTGGCAGAACTATTAAATGAAGTCTAACCGCCATTCAGGTAATGTTCAAGCAAGCACACTGCAGAGTGTCAAAGTCAAAAAAGCAATAATCCATCTATATAATCAGCTGAGAAAGCAATTTATTTTTGGATTAAAGGTATGGCACAAAGAAAAGTTAAATAAAGTAGCAACATTATATATGAGAAAAAGACACTCATTTGCAGTAGTCAGCACATCAAACAGTGTAGTTTGCACACACAACATTGCTGATTGACCATAATGTCCAGCTTCCAAGAAATTGAGAAGTATTTGAAAACTTTAAGAAACCAGACAATCTTCAGACACAGCACTAAAGTTAATTCAAATAAAACATGTACTTTCTTTGTTACTGTGTAACTCTAATTTCTAGTGTTTATGTGCATATGCAATATGTATAAACCAAGCTGTTTCTTACTGTGTGTATGTACATGCTATACTTGTTTATTTTGCACATTTAGCTAATGCATACACATTTCAGAAGCTGACTGCCCTTCCCACTTATTTCCCACATGAATAGTCCCTACACACATGGCTTTAAAATCCAAAGCATAACTGAATAATTTAACTTGAGTGTTAAACAAGGGATTATTGTATGTATTACCATGGGGTCTTAACCTTTGAGCAAGTGTGCTGGCATACAGAACATAACATGTTCACCAATGTCAAAATGGAGACACAACTGCATGCCTGACAACCATTAGACTTTTAGTATTCCTTTATTGTCTTGTGACTGCTATCCACACCAGTGTGAAGGGAATAGACATCGTGGTTGGTAGAATGAAGTTCACACAAATAAAATGAATGAAATAAAAAAAACAGTTAATAGCTGTCTTCATTATTTTAGATTTAGTCTAAACCACAATTTCAATCATAAGATAAACCCCAACAGTTCACTCCTTCTCTGGACTAAATTCTGTAAACCAAACGCAGTCCACCAAGAACACCACACCACCTGCCCAAGGGTTAATTATTTCTACTATGTCTGAAAAACGTTTTTTGCAGTTTCATAATGCTACTTTGCTGACAAGACATCTATATTGACAGAAATATGAATATTTTTACAAGTAAGAAGTCTATCACAGTATTACAAGTTGCTTCCAAGTTAGCGTAATGCAATGTCTCCATGTCCAGCAGTTCAAGAAATAACTGACAGCACTAAGAGGCATATTAGGACTCATTCAAGCACAATGTCTATTAATCTTTCAATGTTGGTTCTATTTTCAGGAAAGAAGGGCATACATACATACATACATACAAACAACAGGAAACTACTTTTCAGTGCTCCAGACAGTGTGTACAAGAACCACTTTAAGTGTACATGATCATACTACAATATATTCCAACATCACGTTTATTTTCTAATCAGACACTGTTCGGAACTTATAGTACACTAGAAAAGCAATTGAACAAATGTATGTGCATTAGTTGGTATCAGATGGTCACTCTGCAATATAAACCATTTATCACAAAAAGTATTAACTCTACATACACATTTTTAAGTTACCATTGACAGTACATAGTGATATATACAGTATGAACAATGCCAGCTCTCATATATACAGATGTTATGTAACGTGGATACCTTCATTATATACAATTAATGTTGGGAAAACCTGAAAGACATCACTACTTGAGCAACTCACAACCAATTATACACAACAAGTATAATTACTAAGGGTTATTTATTGCTTGGTTAAGCAAATGGAGCCATCAGAATTCAAAGTAGCAAGGTTATTTATTATTTATTTTTATCATTTCACCGTGCATTCTGTAGATTATTTAACTACACACATCAACACATGCATATATATATATATATATATATATATATATACACACATTATTTAAGAAGTCTAAAATTTACATTAAAACGCTCCTACATTTTTCGATCACACGATCATCCTCAAGGAGCATATATTGTTCCTTGTTAAAGTTATAATTTGAAACATTCTGTGAATTACTTCATTATGTTAACTTCGGTGCTGTGGCAGCATGTCATGTTTTTGTGTGTGAGTCATAGGCTGTTTAGAATGAGCCTGTTTATGTTAACTTTGGTGCTGTGGCAGCATGTCATGTTTTTGTGTGTAAGTCGTACACTGTTTAGAATGAGCCTGGTTATGGCTGTGCATTGTACGCTGTGCAGCGTGAGACTCAGTCTCAGTCTCAGTATACAATGCACAACCATAACCAGGCTCATTCTAAACAGTGTACGACTTACACACAAAAACATGACATGCTGCCACAGCACCGAAGTTAACATAACGAAGTAACTCACTGAATGTTTTAAATTATAACTTTAGCATGGAACAATATATGCTCCCTGAGGATGATCGTGTGATCGAAACATGTAGGAGCGTTTTAAGTGTTTTAATGTAAATTTTGGACTTCTTAAATAATATATATATATATGTGCATGTGTTGGTGTGTGTAATTAAATAAGTTACTTATTTGTTATGTACTGTCACAAACAGTGTAACATGACCTACTTAAAACATGATTGTGTTGTTTATGCAAAGGCCAGAGTGTCAATAGTACAGCTGAGATGTGTTGGAAGTAGCCTCACTATTAACAGAAGTGTGCAATATATTGCAACATATTGCAATACAATGTACAGGCTTTGTGAAATCTAAGGTTCTAACAGAGGCAAATATCCAGATTATGGTCTACTGGCATGTGACACCATTCTCTTTGGTACACAGGTACCAAAACTTTGGAGAAAACTGCTGGCCTCCAGAAGGCCGTAACCACAACAGTATCCTCATAATTGAGATTCCACTGGTTTTGATATGTGCAGTACTTTTTGACATGGTTTAAATTTCTTGTTTACACAAATTTCCAAAACATTTACACTAAAATTACAGATAATTAAATGTCCAGTTCGAAGTATAAATCATTCTGAAGCACATTATTTGTCATTCTGGGTCACTCACTGGTCATTGATTTCTTTAGTCATCAAATCTGATTATATTATGATTACAGTAACTACAAATTATTTAATTCACAGAAGCTGTCACATACATTCTTGTATGTACAATCATGACACTCACTCATTTCATAAACAATTCTACTGCTGACAGCTAATGAATAATATGTAAGATACACAACACACAGACATAAACTGTTTCTCAGTTGTACCCTGTTACAATTACACTATATTCAAAAATGTTTGAATTGCACAACTGAAAGGCCTCTCTATGAACCCATTTTTTGGGAAACTTATTAAATTTAAGTTAAACTCTGTATTGTGGACCCATATCAAGAAGCAAAATTTCTCCAACATACATCTCCACTCCCCCATACACCTTCATGGCTTTACTTTACTTCTACATTTTGTGCATTCCTCGCACATGAAATTTCATAAAAACTGTGTACGTTGTTAAGCTAAAGAAACATGCTAACAAACAGGGCCCTCTTTTACATATTCACTGTATGCAGTGAATATCGAGAACGAATACAAATCTTGAGTGTCAGATACTATGTAACATTTCAATGCAATAAATTTGAGAATCCTCCAGTCTACATAATTAATATTTAAAGCTTCTATTTGTACCACACAGAAAACATACTCTACCTCCTTTACAAAGGCCACTCTTCATTGTTGCACCGTGCATTTCGTAGAATCACTTTAATTATTTATCCAACAAATGCACTATATAAAATTTCACATTAAAATACTTAAAATCACTCCGACATGTTTCGATCCTAAGATCATCCTCAGGGAGCTACGTTGTTCCTTGCTAAAGTCATTTTAAAACATTCACAAAATAATTCCATTATATTAACAGGGTGTTGTGGCAGCATATCATGTTGTGTAAGAGTACGTCGTTAGGAATGCGTCTGGCTATGGTGTGTCGTGTGTTACGTACTCTTTCACTATGTAACACACGACGCACACCATAGCCAGACACATCCCTAACAATGTACTCTTACACAACACGATATGCTGCCACAAAACCCTGTTAATATAATGGAATCATTTTGTGAATGTTTTTAAAATGACTTTAGCAAGGAACAACGTAGCTCCCTGAGGATGATCTTAGGATCGAAACATGTCAGAGCGATTTTAAGTGTTTTAATGTGAAATTTTATATAGTGCATTTGT
>Ga0131853_10004104_pt1 | contig 26148 bp, 21 predicted proteins | sample TergutLab28metaG_FD_92764 | JGI IMG/M metagenome (GOLD analysis project Ga0131853, IMG submission 92764) | Labiotermes labralis P1 segment gut microbial communities from Petit-Saut dam, French Guiana - Lab288 P1 (version 2) (version 2) | ecosystem: Host-associated > Arthropoda: Insects >... | reverse complement strand
TCAAATCGTAGCGAAAGCTAAGCAGGCCAAAGACATCGCTTACTTCAAGTGCTGCCGGACCCACATTGTAGACACCGCGGTAGCCGCATTGCATGGGAATGTCGTAACAGGCACTGGCGCCAGGGTCAAGGTTGACGCTAAAGTGTGTCCACCGGGTAGGTGGAGGCATTTGCACAGCAACACACATTGCAGCAAATGCGAATGGTTTGTTGTTGAAGATGCTGATTTTAAGTACGGGGGAATCCCCCTTGACAACACTTGTATCCGAAAGCTCCTGTGAGTAGGAGAAGGTAAAGATCGTCCACAGATTCATGGCAAAAGCAAAACAGACCAGCAAAGCAAGGGTTGTGAACAAAAAGTAAAACTCCCACCTGCCTGAGCCTAGTCCGGCAACTAGAAGGAGAGTCATCGAAAGGTAATACCCCACTCTGAACCGCTTCATAGAGGTCATTTGACCGCGGGAACAGCCACCTGCTGGCAAATTTCCTGCAGGATGTCCCGGGTGGTTTTGCTTTGCATGTATGCTTGCGAGCGAAGGATAACCCGGTGGGTAAGCACAGGCTCAAGCATGCTTTGCACATCGTCCGGCAGAACGTACTCGCGCCCGCTCATCATGGCTTGCCCCATGGCTGCGCGCATAAGCGAAATAGAGCCGCGCGGCGAAGCGCCCAGCAAAACATCTTTGTGCTCGCGGGTTTTCCGCGCGATTTCAACAATATAGTCTATTATCAGGTCTGTGCATGTAATATTGTCAAGTTGCCTTTGCAGGCTAAGTACGGTATGCGCACTTGCCACCGGCTCAAGGACCTCAGCGCTTTTTGCTTTATTGCCCTCGAGTATTAGCTTTTCGTCGGGCTTGCCGGGATACCCTATGGAAATACGCATGAGGAAGCGGTCAAGCTGTGCCTCCGGTAGGGGGTAGGTGCCCGCAAATTCAACAGGATTCTGCGTCGCCATTACTATAAATGGGCGGGGCAGGCTGTAAGTGTTTCCGTCCACGGTAATCTGTCCCTCCTGCATGGCCTGCAGCAGGGCCGACTGCGTCTTAGGGCTGGTGCGGTTTATCTCGTCCGCGAGCAGTATCTGCGCCATCACGGCGCCGTGGTGGAACTGCTTTTCGCCGGTTTTCATATCAAACATTGTAAAGCCCGTTACGTCCGAGGGTAAAACGTCCGGCGTGAACTGTACGCGGGCGAACGAGCAGTCAATGCTCTTTGCAAGGGCTGAGACTAAAGTTGTTTTGCCAAGCCCCGGCACGTCCTCAATCAAGGCATGTCCGCCACACACCAGGCAGACGAGCACCAAATCTATTACCTTTGTTTTGCCGATAATTACTTTTTCGACGTTGTTGCGTATTTTGCATAAAAGCTCTTGTACTTCAGCGGCGTTCAACACATGCAGTTCCTTCCGTTTGTAGGTTCTTAGGTTGCATTAGCTTACTGTCGCTTAGTATAACATTTTTGGTTTAGCTTGAAAAGTGCCAAAACCGCTAAAAAAATCTTGGCGGCGTTTAAAAATTGATACGATTTTGTAAACCATTGTTAGCTTATGAGTGCACCAAATTGCTTGACACAATAATTGGCCATATGGTAAGATGTGCTAAATGACGAAACAATGGCGCTGTTAGCGAAGCATGTTGTGCAGACTGTATCCATTTCATAGCCTTGTGTGCCGCGCATTGAGCAAAATCGCAATAATTCGGGGGGATATCGTTGCAAATTTTATCGGTTTTTGACCCGGACTTTACACCCTATGGCAAAGTAGTAGACGGCTTGGATACTGCCCGTTTGCTGGAGATGTTGGAAAGCACCACCCAAAAGCCCGAGGACAGCGTTACATACCTGCCCAGCGACAAAGCCCTGGAGGCTTTAGATATCTTTAAGCAGCTGCGGGATAATGCGTACGGCGGTATGCCTATTCAAATAGGCTACTGCAACGGCAACAACCGAAAGCTTAATTGTTTGGAATATCACCGGGACAGTGAGATAAATATCCCCGGTGACGATATTATTCTCTTGCTCGCCAAACTACAAGATGTAAAGGACGGAAAGCTGGACACCAAAAAGGTTCAAGCTTTTTTAGCGCCTGTGGGCACACCTGTGCAGCTCTACGAAACAACCCTGCACTACGCGCCTTGTAACGCGCCCGGCAAATCTGGGTTCCGTGTGGCGGTTGTGCTGCCCCGGGATACTAACACCGAGCGGCCTGAGATAAAGATAGGCGGTTTCGAGGATCGGTTGCTTTGGGCGCGCAACAAGTGGCTGATTGCCCACCCGGATTCCGGCGAAGCGGCCGCGGGTGCGTTTGTGGGTTTGACCGGGGAAAATATCACGCTGTAAAAATATATAAGGGTGGTAGCAAAATGAAGAATATTCCTGATGTAAAGCTGGGCCTAGTCGCGGTGTCTCGTGACTGCTTTGTCATTTCCCTTTCCGAAAGGCGCAGGGAAGCCCTTGCAAAAGCTTATACGGCTGCGGGTGGCGAGATATTTACAGCCAAAACCACAGTCGAGAACGAGAAAGATATGCTCCGCGCTATAGATGAAGTTAAAGCGGCGGGTTGCAACGCCTTAGTTGTGTTGCTCGGCAACTTTGGGCCGGAAACGCCGGAAACGTTGATCGCCAAGTACTTCCCCGGCCCGGTCATGTACGTTGGGTCTGCCGAAGAAAGCGGAGACGACTTGGTGGACGGTAGGGGAGACGCCTACTGCGGTATGCTCAACTGCTCGTACAACCTTGGGCTTCGCAAGCTAAAGGCTGTCATTCCCGCGTACCCCATCGGCACTGCAGACGATATTGCTGAGATGATTACAGACTTCGTACCGGTAGCAAGAGCGCTGCTGGGTGTTTCCTCCCTCAAAGTGATTACATTTGGGCCAAGGCCGCAAGATTTCTTTGCCTGCAATGCCCCCATAAAGCCGCTGTACGACCTTGGTATTGAGATACAGGAAAACTCTGAGCTGGATCTGCTCGTCGCGTTCAAGGCGCGCGAAGGTGACCCGCGCATTGCCGATGTCGTCAAGGATATGGCCGAAGAGCTGGGAGTTCAGGGCAATACATATCCGGATATTCTGCCCAAGCTGGCTCAGTTTGAGCTTGCGCTGCTAGACTGGGCGGAACAAAACAAGGGCGCGCGAGACTACGTGGTCTTCGCCAGCAAGTGCTGGCCGGCCTTCCAAAGCCAATTCGGCTTTGTGCCTTGTTATGTCAACAGCCGCATGGCTAACCGGCTGATGCCGGTGGCCTGCGAAGTGGATATTTACGGCGCGGTTTCGGAATACATAGGCACCTGCATAACCGGGGAGTCGGTCACTCTGCTTGACATCAACAACACGGTGCCGGCCGACATGTACCAATCGGGCGTGCAAGGCAAATTCCCTTACACTCATCAGGATACTTTTATGGGGTTCCATTGCGGCAACACGCCTTGCTCTCGCTTGAAGAACGGCTCGCTTAAATACCAGCTTATCATGCACCGGCTGCTTGAGAGCGACAAAGAGCCGAACATCACCCGAGGCACCATGGAAGGCGATATCGCCCCTGGGGAGATAACTTTCTTCCGCCTTCATGGCAATGCGGATTCGACCCTGCAAGCGTATATTGCTCAGGGTGAGGTGTTGCCTGTTGCCACCCGCTCCTTTGGGGGAATCGGCGTCTTCGCTATCCCGGAGATGGGGCGATTCTACCGCCACGTGTTGATAGGCGACCGCTACCCTCACCACGGCGCCGTGGCCTTTGGGCATGTAGGCCGAGCACTTTACACTGTTTTTGATTACCTGGGGGTTGGCCAAATCTCCTACAACCGGCCGAAAGGCTTGCCCTACCCCAACGAAAATCCGTTTTAGGGCCAGTTTTTCAGTGTCCGGAAAAGGAGTGTGTGATGGAGACTTTGGTAAAAATGACGGGGATGTCAAAAAGCTTTTACGGCGTGGAAGTGCTTCACGCGGTTGACTTTGACATTAAGGCGGGCGAAGTTGTAGCGCTATGCGGTGAAAATGGCGCGGGCAAGTCTACGCTGATGAAGATATTGTCGGCTGTTTATGTCCGCGACGGGGGAACCATAACTCTTCAAGGTAAAGAAATCCCCAACGTGACACCGCGCCAAATGCAGGAGGAAGGCGTGTCGATGGTTCACCAGGAGCTAAATCTCCTGGACGATATGACCGTGGCACAAAATATCTTTCTTACGCGGGAGCCGAAAAATAAGTTTGGCATTATCGACTTCCCCAAGATGAACAAGCAGACCAAGGACATCTTGGAAAGACTTGGCCAGGACATTGAGCCAACTGCCAAGGTGCGCACCCTAAGAGTAGCGCAAAAGCAGATGATAGAAATCGCGAAAGCGGTATCCTTTGATGTTAAAGTTATCATAATGGACGAACCCACTGCGGTATTGACTATCAAAGAGACGGAGATATTGTTCGAGCTTATAAGCAACTTGACAGCCCGCGGTATTGGTATTATATACGTAAGCCACAGGTTAAGTGAGGTTAAGCAAATCGCCGACCGCGTTACAATTCTTAGGGACGGCAGCCTTGTGGCAACAAAGGACGTATGTGATGTCACCGAAAACGAAATAGCCAGCCTGATGGTTGGGCGGGAAGTAGAGCACACCGTTGCCGACGACTTTGAGGGCGACCCTGACGACATTGTCTTAGAAGTTAAAAACGTTACCGGAGATATTCTTAAAGACGTGAGTTTTTCGGTAGCCAAGGGTGAGATTTTAGGCTTTAGCGGCCTTGTTGGGGCCGGACGAAGCGAGCTTATGGAGATGATATTCGGCTTGCGCAAGTTCGATCAGGGCGAGGTTTTGCTGTACGGCAAGCCGGTAACGATAAAGACGGCTAAGGCCGCTATTAGCGCGGGGGTTGGCTTTGCCACCGAAGATCGCAAAGGCACCGGGCTTATTCTGGACAGAACCATAGCTGAGAATGCGGATTACGCTTACCGCGTCAAGTTCAAGGGCAATGTGATATTGTTCCCGAAGGGAGTACAGTCCCGGGCAGAGAAGATGATTAACCGCCTGCGTGTTGTATGCAGGGGTCCGGGACAGCTGGTCAAAAACCTGTCCGGCGGCAACCAGCAAAAGGTCGTGCTGGCAAAGTGGCTATCATCCGACCCCGATATCTTTATCGTTGACGAGCCGACACGCGGAATTGATGTTGGCGCAAGAGCTGAGATTTACAATATCATTAAGGCCCTTGCGAAAGAGGGGAAAACCATCGTTGTGGTCTCGTCCGATATGCCTGAAGTTTTAAGCATCTGCCAAAGGGTAATAGTCATGTACGAAGGGGCTGTGACAGGGGTTTTGACTGGGGACGAGCGAACCGAAGACAATATCATGCAGCACGCTGTTAACGTGATGCAGAAGGAGGCATAAAATGTCAGCAGCCAAACAAAATATGCCGGTACGCGTTCTAAAGCACATCTGGTCCGAATATAGCATCATTGTGGTAACGGTGCTCATTTTTATTATAGCAGGCATGTTAGCCCCGCGGTTTATCCAGTTTTCAAATATAATGGTAATCCTGCGTCAATCCGCCATTATCGGCGTAATCGCTGTTGGCATGTCTTACGTCATTATTACCGGGGGTATAGACCTTTCGTCTGGACATGTGGTGGCAGCCTCCGGCGCCGTGCTAATGCTGCTACAAGGCAACCCCGAAATACCGCTGATAATCGCGATTTTGGCATGTTTCGCGGTTGGCACAACAATCGGCGTCATCAACGGTTTCGTGATTACGAAATTTCGAGTTCCAGCGTTTATTGTGACGCTGGCGATAGGCATAATGGTTAGGTCTATCGCATTATATCTAGTGGACGGAAGATCAATTACAGGTGATCGCGAAGATTTAGTATTCCGCAGTATTGGCACCGGTTCTATCGGCTTCTTGTCATACCCCCTGCTGATATGGATTGCGCTGGCCGTTATTTTTGGATGTGCGCTAAAGTACACAAAGACCGGTTCTTACATATACGCTGTGGGCGGCAACGAGCAGGCTTCGAAGTATTCTGGGATATCGGTAAACAAAACTAAGATTGTAGCTTATGCGCTGACCGGCTTTTGCGCGGGTCTGGCGGCGTTGCTCGACATATCCCGTACGGTTACAATCGCCGTACCGACGGCGGGCCATATGTATGAGTTTGAAGCCATAACGGCGGTAGTAGTGGGCGGGGCCGCTCTCAGCGGAGGCCGCGGTAAAATACTCAATACCTTTTTTGGAGCCATTATTATCACTGTTGTTGCAAACTTAATGGCCATGTTGGGCTTATCGGTTTTCCTCACCGGCTTTGTCAAGGGTGCGGTTATTCTAGTTGCCGTCTTGCTTCAAAGACGCGAGGCAGCGTAATCGTTGTTGGCTCTCATCATTGCCATGAAAAGCAGTGATTGCAAAGTAATATAAAGTCAGCTAATTTATTAAGGAGGAAACAAAATGAAGAAAACATTACTGGCACTTATCTTGGTACTTGCGCTTGTTATGGTAGGCTGTGCAAATGGTGCTGCTCCGACTGCAGAAGCGCCTGCGGCACCCGCAGCACCTGCAACACCCGCAGACCCGGCAGCTGCTGACGCGACAGACCAGACATTCAGAATCGCCATTTCCCTGCCGCCGATTCTCAACGACTTCCATTCTACCATGGTAACAGAAATCGAGAATGCAATCGCCAACGCACCTGCTAACTTCGATTTCACAATTCACGGCGGTGGAACTGTGGCCGACGGTGCAGAGCAGCTCAACGCCCTCGAGAGGATATACGAGCAGGGTTATGACGGCGTAATCATCTCGGCTTGGGACGGCAACCTAGTTGGACCGATTGCAGAGCAAATCTACAACGCGGGTATCCCAGTAGTTGTTGTCAACCGCATGATTGACCCCGAAGTTTTCACCGCTTTCGTAGCCGGTGACAACCCGGGCGGCGCACGTTTGATGGCACATTATATCGGCGAGTTGCTTGGTGAAGAAGGCGGCAACGTGTTTGTAATGCGCATGGTCGCAGGAACCCCGATTGACGCAGACCGCCAAGAAGCATTAGCGGTTTGGGAGGCGTATTATCCAAATATCCGGATCATTGGCGAAGCCGAAGGCTCCAACAATGCTGAAACCGGATACGAAGCTGCAATGAACGCCATGCAGGCACACCCGCACATTGATGTAATCTATGGCCACGACGAGTTTGCGGCACGCGGTGCTTTGCAAGCATTCGAAGATGCTGGCAGAACTGAAATCAGGCTTGCGACCGGTTTTAGCGGCACCCAAATCTTCCTGCGCGAAGTTGAAGAGAATCCCGACACCCTACTGCGCGTCGCCGCCTATCTGCCGGTAATGGGCGCAACAGCTGTCCAGACGATGATGGATATCCTAAACGGCGAAAGTGTTCCGAGATACGTTATTGACCCGCCGATGGTGCTTGGTCCCCACAACGTTGATGAGTGGAGAGACTTGGCGTTCTAAAAATGGCTTTTCTTAAACAAAAATCCAAGGGGAGCTATGCTCCCCTTGGATTTTCAGGCTGTAGACAAAGTTCCATATTGTTGCGAATTAGGGTTTTATGGGAGGAATTTAAATGCCGGATATTAACGTGGAAAAAATAGTTGGCGCCTTAAAAAGCTCAAACGGCAAATGCCTTATGTTGGCGGATGGCTTTGTTGATGAAGTGTGGGAAATTGTCAGCTCTCGAGCCAGTGCCAAAGACTATGTAACTTATAAGCAAATGGCTCAGTTTGCTGACCGCATCTTGGGCAGCGGCACAGGCGGGGTTGGGCTTGAACTTATTCTCAAGCGCCGCTCTTTTGGCGGCTTTGTGTCCAACACTAGCTACGCGACTTCGCACCTTGGCGTAGATACTACCATGGTTGGCGTATTTGGCGAGGGAAGCCTTGACCGTGCCTTCGACGAAATAAGCAAGCTGTGCCATATCTTCTCGGTCGGCGCCCCCGGCGTTACGCATATTTTTGAGTTCGAGGACGGCAAAGTAATGATGTCGCATATAGAAACCGTGCAGGACTTAAGGTGGCAAAGTATTGTTGATAGACTAGGCACCGAAAAGACCCTCTCGTTGCTTGTAGAGTCGAATATAATCGGCGTTGGATATTGGTCGCTGCTGCCAGGTTTCGACGAGATTGTCGAGCAGATCTGCGCACATTTGCCTCAGGACAACAAAACTCGTCGCTTTTTCTTCGATTTTGCTGACTTTAGAAAAAAAGACGAGGCATCGCTGCTCAGCACGTTGGAAAAACTAAAAAAATTAAATGAAAAGTTTCCGATGACGCTGAGCGTCAACGAGCATGAAGCGGCGGCGCTGTTTGCAATGTACAACCAGACGCTGGACAACGAAGGCAGTTCTGTACAGGAAAAAGTGGAATATGTCCGAAAGCAAATAGGCTTGGACGAATTTGTCGTGCATACGCCACACTATGCGGCTTCGGCTTCGTCTATAGAAAAGCCAGCGTTTGCCACATGTCTCTTCTGCGAGAAGCCTTTGCGGACCGCGGGGGCGGGCGACACATTTAACGGCGGCTATATGGCGGCTGTCTTGGCCGGGCTAGACGCCACCGAGCGCTTGCATGTGGCGAACGCAGCCGTTGGCTACTTTTTAAGAAACGCCGCCCCCCCTGATATAGACAGCCTATGTAAGCAACTAAACGCGTAAGCCCACGCGCTGTTGTATTGTTTAGCTAAGTTACTCAAAAAGAATTTGCCTTCTCCCACTGGTTGCGGGGAGGGTGATTTGTGTTGCTATTGCGTTCGCTTAAAAACAGTATAGTCAACGCGGGCAAGGGTAGCATCTGCGTGGTTATACTTATTTCACTTCAAAAGAAGACCGCTTTTGAAACTGCGGCAGGGGTAGCCGCAGTCAGCGCGATAAGCTACCTGTCAAAAAGGGCGCTAAAAGGCAACGTTCGGGATACCGTATCGTATATAAGCCCTATCAGCGCACTGTCCCACTGATCGATGTTGATGAACTCGACGTCTCCAATTTGCGCTCCAGGTGAGGCCGCAATCTCGAGCATCAGTGACTGGCGCGGGCCAAGCTCAAATGCATCAAAGCGTAAACGGAAGCCGCCGTCCTCCTCTATAACAAAGAGGCCGGCTATGCAGTCGCTACCCCTGTGTGAGATGACGAAGCTGCCGCTATCCGGCGACCAGACAGTTGTGAACGTGGAAGCCGTGTCGTTTCGATTAGGCCAGCCGGTAATTTCCAACATGTTTTCAAAGCCTGCGGGAGTTTCGCTAAAATCCCACTCTAAGCTGACCTGCTCTCTGCCATACCTGTCGCTCCACACAAGGTCGAGTGTCCACGGATTGTCGACAGCTAAGCCGAAATTAAAGCTCGCACGGGTATCTATTTTCTCACTGTCTATTTCCAAGTTAGAAAATACCTTTGCCTGTAGCATCCGGCTGCTGCGGTCGATGTAAAATTCCAGTGTGATATCCCCCAGAGCATAAAGCTCGAACTGCCTTATCGCGTTGCGTAACTGCAAAAAAAATTCGTCGTAATAAGGTGTGAGCCTGCTTGTCGCCGCTATGTACATGTCAAAATATGAGCGCATACGCACATCGTTTTCGACCAGTGCGTGCACTTCACCCAAAAGATTCGCGATATCGGTTTGCGTAATTACTACAGTGATCCGCCTGGCCCTTATACTTTCGCCGTCAGATGTGATCTCCACCCGCTCGGTCTCGAACGACAAGCCGCGGATAAATGTAGCAAGCAGCCTGGTGAAGTCCTCAAAATGCTCACCGAAAGAGATATGGGGTGCGTTCATATATCCCTCAAAGGCTTCAACAAAATCCGCTATTGCCTCCATCTCGTGCTCGCTAAGGCCGATCAAGCCGCCCGGACCCCGAACATCATCCCTGAAAGTTTCGTATGTAATTCCAAAGAAGTTGCCGCCCAAAAGCCGTGAGCCAATGGCGACGCGTTCCCGGTTTATATAAGCTTCGAGATCAACGGCCATACCCATGCCGGAAAACTCCAGGTATATCGCGTAATTATTGTGGCGCGTATCCGTGGAGATAGTGGCGGTGCCACTCGCGTTGGGACCCAAGCCCCAAAGCAAATCGTAGCGGTAGTCAAAGTCGGCGGTTATAATCGCGTCCTCGGCGATATTCATTAGCATTCCGTATGCCCGCAGAGGGGAGTCGTCGATACGCTGCGCCGCCTCACCGCCCAAATTTGAGAAAGCCCGCATTAGCACAAACCTTGGGTATACCTGGGAAAAGAAAATTCCCAAGCCAATAACAACGACCAGTAGAATTAAAATAACCGGCAGGGCAACTTTCCAGTGTTTTTTAAAAAAGGGCGGGGTGTTCTGGGCTTGTTTTGCGGGTTTGGCTTGCGCTATCTTAACTGTGCACACAGGGCAAAACTCATAGTCTTTATTTATCGTACTTTTACAATTCGTGCAGTACATATCTAGCACTCCCTGATTCCGAAAAGGGCTGTCGAGACTAACGGAAACACCCATTATTTTGCCAAAAATATAAGATATGTGGTGTCCTTGGCTCTCTACAAAATATATCTCCCGCAGAGGTATAGAAACCGGTGCATCCTTCTGCTTTAACACGAGGTATGGTTGTTTCGCGTGTGGTAAAGCATCCGCTACCTTTTTGAGATTCGCACGCAGAAGATCAATGTCCACGGGTTTAGTCAGCAGGCCGCTCGAATTGGCGCGGCGCAAGAAAATCTGTTGCGAGAACAGCTCTACGTATCCGGTAGTATAAATGATTTTTGTGTCCGGGCATAACTTGAAAAACTCTGCCGCCATATCCATGCCAGCAACTTTTTTGTCCCACTCAATATCCATAAGCACAGCGTCATAACGTTTACCGCCGTCTATAGAAAGCAAAAATGCACCGAGGTCGAAAAACGAAAAGATGTCTTCTGTCATCCTCAGCGTTCTAAGCTGTTCCTCGATTACATATTAGAATAAGTTTGTTATCGTCGCAGACGGCGATATCCATTTATCTACCCCTACAAAAACGGCGATACCGTTAATTGCGGGATTGTACAGACAACGGCAAAAGGTAAATACTGTACTGGCACTTCGACCATACTTGCTGACAGTATATCACAAAAATATAGGATATTCAATCTTCTCTCATTGTGGGGTATTGAGTGTACAGAAAACGTAAAAGTCGGCAATATAGGTTCTTTACAAGTGAAAACTTTATCCGCTATGGTATATAAGCAGCTTATTTAGATCACACCCCTGATGGTGGAGAGTCTGTCGGACGATGCAGTGCATTTTAAACAAAGTTCTTGCAACCCTCGGCAAATATCGCTATACTATATGATACAATATGGCGATCTGGCACAAAACTGGAGAAGCGGGGGGTGGATGGATGAAACAGTCGAGGCATAGTGGGCTACCCTTTATTGGGGCGGGAAAAGTAACCCTAAAGGAAGTAGAGAAAATTGTAGACGACCTGAGCATAGAGCCTTCCGACAACCTGAACATTTGCTCCTCGGCCGCTGTAGGGTTGGCCGCATTGCAAGTACAAGTTAAAATTTATGATGACCTTGCACAGTATATTGCCGATATGAACAGCTATTTAGTAGACGCGGTCAACCGCAGAGCGCAGATAGTTGTATTTCCAGCACTTGCCGGGTTGCTGCCGATATCCACGGCGCCACAGCTGCGCACCCATTTGCAACGGCTTACCCTACCCGACGAAGACGAAGGCGGTGTTCTAAAGGTGGGCGACGCAAACATTGACCCCCACGCCCTTAACGATACACTTGCTCATCTCTCCGATTACACATACGACGCGTACTTTTACACTATGTCCACCTTGGCGGCCAGGCATCGGGTTTACATCATGGCTGGCTCCACCCTATACTTCGAGGAGGACGAACTCTGCCACCGCGCTTTCCTTTTCAACGATGAGGGCGCCCTTGCGGGATACCAGGACAAAGTCAGCGAGGGGCCTCTCGAGCTTGCACTGCAAATTCCGCCGGAAAGCGAGATAAAAGTGTTCTCAACGCCCATAGGGCCGCTTAGCATACTCACAGGTTCGGATGCCCACCACTTTGAAATTGCCCGAGTAGCAGTCAAGCTGGGCGCTAAAATTCTGCTCTGTCCGGGTGCTTTCGCCGACAACTACGAGCCGGTAGACTCCACCCTTGGTCCCAATATGCGCGCCCAGGAGAATCAGGTTTATGCCGCGTTTAGTAGCCTTGTGGGGGAGACCGGTCTGGGCTTTTCGGTAGAGGGCGGCGCGAGAATCTTCGCGCCCAACGAGCTATTACGCCACAAAAATGGCGTAGCCGCCAAAACCATGGGCCGCCACGAGCCGGATATAGCCCACATTTCCCTCAACCTTGATAAGCTGGAAGATATCCGCAACCCATACACTGGGGACAGCAACAGAGAGTTTATGGACAAGAATATTGATAAGCTGTATTAACGCAGATGGTATAAAAAATTGATAACGTTGCGAGTAAAATTAAAGCTCGGCTTAGGGAGGTAATTTGACAGATGGCAAAAAAGCAATTCAAGGCCCAATCCAAGCGGATGCTCGACCTGATGATAAACTCTGTGTACACCCATAAGGAGATATTCCTGCGGGAGATAATCTCAAACGCGAGTGATGCGCTGGACAAGCTCTGTTACAAAGCATTAACAGACCAAAGTGTTGGCCTTACCCGTTCCGACTTTTTCATAGAGATAAAGCCGGACGAAGCAGCCCGCACCTTGACTATCTCAGACAACGGCATAGGTATGAGCAAGGACGAGCTCGAAGAGAACCTGGGTACCATTGCCAAAAGTGGTTCTCTTGACTTTAAACAAGGGCTGGCAGCAGGGGAGACCCCTGAGGATGAGACATCACCAGGTGCGCCGGTCGATATAATCGGTCAGTTTGGGGTCGGTTTTTATTCGGCGTTTATGGTTAGCGATAAAATCACAGTTGTCTCCAAAGCCTATGGCGAAGACGCGGCTTGGAAGTGGGAAAGCACCGGTGCTGACGGATACACAGTCTCCCAGTGCGAAAAAGATAGCGCGGGCACCGACATTATCATGAGCATTAAACCGGATGGCGAAGAGGAAAGTTACTCCCGGTTTTTGCAGGAGTTTGGTCTCTCTTCACTGGTGAAGAAATACTCGGACTACATCCGCTACCCAATTAGAATGCAAGTCGAGCGCAGCCGCCCCATCGAAAAGCCGGAAGGCGAGGACACCGACACCCCGCCCCAGACTGAGACCTACACCGAAATGGAGACCCTTAACTCGATGGTGCCTATCTGGCAGCGCAATAAGAGCGAGGTGAGCGCACAGGAGTTGGCCGGCTTCTACAAAGAGAAGTTTTACGACTTCGAAGATCCGATAAAGTCCATACAGATGGATGCCGAGGGAACGGTCAGTTACAAGGCCTTGCTGTTCGTCCCCGCCAAGGCCGGCTACGACTACTACACCAAAGATTACCAGCGTGGCCTGCAACTCTACTCAAGCGGTGTACTTATAATGGATAAGTGCGCCGACCTAGTGCCCGAGCACTTCCGCTTTGTGCGCGGGGTGGTAGATTCCCCTGACCTCTCCTTAAACATCTCCCGGGAGCTTCTGCAACACGACCGACAGCTGGGTGTGATAGCTCGCGGCATCGAGCGCAAAATCAAGAACGAACTGCTGGCCCTGCAGCGTGACGACCGCGAAGCGTATGAAAAATTTTATGCCCAGTTTGGGTTGCAGCTCAAATATGGTGTGCTCGCGAACTTCGGCAAGGACAAAGACAGCCTGAAGGATCTGTTGTTGTTCGCGTCCTCAGGTTCGGATAAACTTACCACTCTGGCCGAGTACCGCGCCCGGATGAAGGATGACCAAAAAGACATCTATTACGCCACCGGCGACACCGTAAAAATTATCGAAAACCTGCCCCAGGCCGAGCGCCTGCGGGAGAAGGGATTGGAGATTCTTTACTTCACCCACGAGGCCGACGAGTTTGTTGCCCAGACTCTAGGTGCCTACGACGAAAAGGCTCTAAAATCGGCCAATCGGGACGAGCTTGACATTGAAACGGACGAAGAAAAGGCCGCCCTTAAGCAGTTGCAAGAAGAGAACAGCGGGCTGCTCGACTTTATAAAACAGTCGATAGGGGAGGGCGTGGGAGAGGTAAAGCTGACCGGCAAGTTGCGCAGCCAACCAGCTTGTCTTACCGCGGGTGGCGGTCTCTCTTTCGAGATGGAAAAATACTTGGCCACACTCTCACCTGAAAGGCAGGCAAAGGCCGAACGTAATCTTGAGCTGAACACCGGCCATGCCGTCTTTGAGAAGCTCAAGACACTGTACGCTTCCGATCAGGACAAGGCTGGAACGCTCGCGAAAATCCTTTACAGCCAAGCGGTGTTAATGGCCGGGCTGCCACTGGAAGACCCGGCAGAGTACTCACGCTTGGTGTTTGAATTGCTATAGCCGCAAAATATACACAAAAAACGCATGAGTAATGTTGTCATTGCAAATGCGTTTTTTATTGTCTCGCGACAAAAATTAATACAACATTTATTATTGACCTTAATATTATTAAATGATATACTTAGTATTATCGAACAAAGAGTGAAAGGCAGGTACGAATATGGCTATTGAAGTTGTGCCAGAATGGATGGCAGGCCTTGAGGATGAGGATATTAGTTTTATTAAAAAATTTCTGCAAGCTTCTGGTTCACTCAAGGAGATAGCGCGGCAGTACGAAGTCACATATCCGACCGTGCGATTGCGGCTCGATAAGCTGATACAGAAAATCCAAATCAGCGAGGATATTTCAAACGATGCGTATATAGCGCTTATTAAGCGTTTGGCGATCAACGACAAAATAGATTTCGATACAGCAAAAATTCTGATTTTCGAGTACAAAAAGAGTGGGAGAAAGGCCAATGACAAACCCAATAATTGAAAGGACTTTATTTATGATTTTCGTGCTTGCCGCTCTTGTAGGCATAGTGATTTTGCAAATACATCTCTCAAAGAAAGAAAATAAATGGATGGGGCTGGCACTGCCTATAGTTATATTTGCCATTTCGCTTTTGGCTGTTGCGGGTATGGCAGCTTATGTTGAACACAGCGCTACCACTCAACTAGAGTATATAGACGGGGATTGGGTCACAACCACAATTCCCGGAGGAGGAAACCGAGAAGCGATTCCCGGCGCGATAGCAGGCGTTATCTACACATTCCTGCTCATGAACATCCCCACGGTGATTTTACTTGTTATCTACAAAGCAGCAAGGAATAAAAAAAGCCAACAGCGCGAGATAGAAAAAATGAGTATGCAGGACTTGGAATAATTAATAGTTTTTGAAATATATACGGCGGCTACAATAATGTAGCCGCCGCAACTGATATCTTATCTAGCGAACCGTAGTACCGGGGAAGTAGTGCGTGAGTATATCGACATAGCTCCACCCTTGCTGCGCCAGTACGTTTGCCCCGGTCTGGCTCATGCCTACCCCGTGGCCGTGGCCAAAGGTAGTGAAGACGAACTGGTCGCTGGCGCGGTCAAATTCCACGGTGAATGAGGCGCTGCGCAGATTGAAAACGCTCTCACGCAGCATCCGCCCGGTAATGCGTGCGCCTGTCCTTTGGTTGGTTGTGTTGCCGTTTATGCTTATGTAGCGAATATAGCCGCCGTCTGTGTATGAGATAGTCTGGAACCAGGTTTCCGGGTGAGTGGCAGGAATGATATTCAACTGTGTCTCCAGCCGGGTTAAAATCTGTGTGATAGTGAAATATTGACGTCGCTCAAAGCCGGCAACGCCTCGGTCGACCGAGCTGTCCACAGGTATGAGGTATGGGTAATGACCGCCCCAAACATCGCGGGAAGAGTTGGTTCTGCCGGCGCTGGTGGCGTGATATGGAGTAAAAGCCACCTGGCCATTAAAGTATACGGCCTGCCCCAAAACTTCGGCCACAAGGCTCTCAACCCTGGGGTCAGCGGTGGGGGCAAGCAGCACCGAGGCGGCTTGCCCCTGGTCGTTGAAGTAGCGTACAAAAGAGTAAGCGGCCACTGCCTGAGCTCTAATAGCCTCTGGGTGGAAGCCGGGACCTACTTCTATCTGGGTAATGCGGGAGACAATCTCAAGGGCGCTTGCGGTTACCTCGCCGCCGCCTGCGCGCACTCGCAAAGTCCCTGAATATGTACTGCCAGGTCGATTCTGAGAGGGGGGAGGTTGCTGGTTGGTCGGAGGCTGAGCTGGTGGGGAAGGAGGCGGTGGTGGTGGCTCAGGCTCAGGGTCGTCTTCAGGTTCTGGCTCTGGATCCGGCTCGGACTCAGGCTCAGGGGGTGGCTGTGGTGCAGGCACCGGATCAGGCTGAGGCGGTGGGGTTGTATCAATTTGAACGGATACAACGGCTAGCCCAGAGTAGCCCGCCGTAGCCACCGGGAGTTGGTAGATTTCCTCAGTTAGAGGCGGATTTGTCTGGTGAGAGAAACTCAGCAACGCAAGCCCCGCCGCCGGCAAAGCCCTAGTGGACGCAGGGGCGATTACACCTGAATATAGATAGAGCCCCCCAGTGGGCACGTCACCAAATGTATGGTGCCAAATATCCGGCATAAGCGGCTCGGGGTTTAGCTCTACCAGGCTGCGGTTAAGGGTCGGGATTTCGCCTTCGCGCAACCGCCGTGCTACCACCACAAACCTTGCGTCGTCGAACTCATACGTGCAGGTGGAAAGAGTCAAAAGCTTGTCTCCCGGCTGGACGTCAACGCCGGTAATAAATAAGCTCCTTGTCTCAAGTTCGTCCACAAAGTGAACAAAGTCCGCCTCGCTCTCGGCTTCGATGAAGCTATGGTACTCAAAGACTGGACCATGGTCGGGGCTTGCGTTTGCAATAAATACCGAGAATATCTTAAACTGCTCGGTTTCTCCGAATAAGGTAGTAAACTCGATTATGTGGTTCTCCACAAAGAAGTCGAGGGCATCCTCACCGTGTTCGGGATCAAAGCGGTTGAAGTAAAGCAGCCCGCCAAACTTAAGACCATCCTGCATGTTATGTCCGTAAACTACTGTATTGTCGGATTGTTCGTGCATATTTACTCTAAAGTCCACAAAAGGCACACCGTGGTCGCAACTCTCTCCGTTAAAGTTGCGGCGTAGGTAGAAGTCGTTGTCGCTGGCCTGCACCACCGGGTAACTGACTGTAGTACCCGGTATGTTTATAAAGGCTACTATGTCGCTGTTCTGGGCGTGTAGATAGGCAAAGCTGTACCCACCGGGCAGGGTGGTGAGCGGAACTGCATCATTTTCATTATCCCCGCGGATAAACATATCCTGCGGTTGGGCGGAAAGCGCGACTGCACGGAGGGTTTCCCAATGTTGATAGCCAAAGTAAGACGCGCAGGCTACCAGCAAAAACATCGCCGCGACCAATACCGCTTTTTTCACCCTCCCTCCCTTAGAGAGTCTGGTTTTTCCGGTCGGGTCATCGCTCACATCATCGTAAGAGGCAAGATCGGTGACGCAACGTCCTTCCAGTGCTTCCTCTAGCGGGATAGCGGCCATATGCCATTTGGGGTAGTAGTCTACGAACAGGCGTATCATATTCAGTGCTCGTGAGAGCGCAGTCTCCAATACCAAGCTGTGCTCTTCCGGGCTGCCGCTGCCGATAACCAATTTCTTGACATAGACATTATCCTCGGCACAAACAGCGATATAAACTAGGCCAGCCATGCCTGCGCCCTCGTTGTCGTCCCCTACCAGCAGTGAGACAGCTATGGGCGCCCCGGATTTTTTTCGGGCGGCGCCAGCTATCTGCACAGCGGCCTGCTCGCTTACTGGGCCATACTTTTTAAGCAGTGAAGAAGGGATACCCAACCGCGACTTCTTTGCGGCGTTGTCGTCCACAAACACGCTGTAACGCAGCACATCCGAACTTTCCGGAACCTCGCTTATCAGCCGGGTGAGCTCTCCGTTGGTTCCCGCTTCGGCTAGTGCAAGCCCAAGGTCTTTATCTCTGAGCTTGCCGACAACAGCCGCCTGCAGGGACTGTACATCCAACCCGTAGGCGCTCTCCCCCAAAAGGTCGACCGCTCTGCGCAAAACAGGGGTACAAATGGTCGCCGCTTCTTCCGGCTGTGCGCCTTGGGCACTCACTTGTACAAGCACTTCTCCACCCTCGGTACAGACGGTTACCGCTGGGTTATGGCCGGTCATAAGCTCGGCTACTTTCCAGCGGACAGCCTCTTCGCTTAGTCCGTAGGTACGCAGAGTGCGGGTAAGTCTGGCTTGTGCGGTCTTGCCCTTGATATGCGGTATTACCATATCGGAGAGTATAGAGAGCGCCTCGTTTTCGTGCTCGGGCAGCATTACTATATGCTGGAACTTTGACGATATCAGAATACCTGGGGTCTTCCCATACTTTCCGGGTAGTGGCAGGCTGCCTTTGGGCAGCTGAGCAAGTGCGCCGTCTCCGGGCAGGAAGGACTCGCCGGTGCGCTCGCAGTAATTTTCTATGGCTCGGTAGCACTCTTTGTTTGTCTCAAGTGGCAGCCCAAGACCGGAGGCTACAGCCTGTTTGGCAAGCCCGCCACTCTCCACATCCAGCCCGCCCAGGGTGATGACCACATTGCTGCGTTTGAGGGCACCCGCTACCGCTTTTTGGAAGTCTCGCTTGCCCTTGCAAACGCTTATTTGCTCAAGCACCTTGACCCCAACGGCTGTAAGGGCCCGCGCAACATGCTGCGCACCGGCCCTTGCGCTGTCCCCTGTGTTTGGCGCAAGAATAAGTTCAGCTATCAAGGCAAAAACCTCCGAGTATAATAGTTAGAAAATAGTATCGACTTCCACTTGCTCCAGCCGCGTACCTGCCAGCGCGTTTTGCATCAAAGTCTCGCAGCTGAGCTTTTCTTCGGCACGCTCAACCGCCCCAAGCTCAGGATTTATCTTGGGCCGCTTGGGTGTGAAGACAGTACAACAGTCGTCGTAAGGCTGCACGCTCAGCTCAAAGGTATCGATTTTTCGCGCTACCCTAATTATCTCCTCTTTGTCCATCCCGATCACTGGGCGCATTACCGGCAATGTCAGCCCCGCTCCGGTGCAGTGTAGAGAAGACAGCGTCTGGCTAGCTACTTGGCCCACGCTCTCCCCGGTGATGAGGGCGGCGCAACCTGTTTGCGTCGCCAAGCGCTGCGCAATTTGCATCATAAACCGGCGCATTATTATGGTAGCGTACTCCTGGGGGCATAGACCCCGTATAGCCTCGGATATCTCGGTGAAGGGCACCACATGCAGTTGAATATCGCCGCAGTACGCCGTCATTTTACGGCAGAGCTGCTTTACTTTAAGCAGTGCGCGTTCGCTTGTGTAGGGCGGTGAGAAGAAGTGTGCCGCACTTATTTGCAGCCCGCGCTTAGCCATCATCACTCCGGCAACCGGGCTGTCTATCCCCCCAGAGAGCAGGAGCATACCGCCCCCCGAGCTGCCTACCGGCATACCCCCCGCACCGGGCAGCTGCCGCCCATGTATATACGCGCCGAAGTCACGAACTTCAACAGTTACCAAAACCTCGGGGTTCTGCACGTCCACCTTAAGGTGAGGGAAGCGCTCAAGCAGAAAGGCGCCCAGCTCGGCGCAAATCTGCGGTGATTTCATTGGGAAGTTTTTGTCGGCACGCTTGGCCTCGACTTTGAATGTGTGGGCAGCCCTAAGCTCGTCCGCCAAGTAGTCGGCGGCTGCTTGTTCGATAGCCGGGTAGTCCTTGGCGACCACACAGGCCCGGCAAAGCGCGGCGATACCAAATACCCGAGAGAGCCGCCCCAGTGCCTTGTCCGCCTCGACGTCACCCTGCCAGCTTACATAAGTGGTGCTTTGAGCTTTCTGGAAACTGAACCGGCCGAGACCGGTCAGCGCACGGCGGCAGTTGTTTATCATTTTATCTTCAAAGGAGCTGCGGTTGAGCCCTTGAGTGCGATTTCCCCGCTTTTGAGGAGAATTACTTCCTTCATTGCCTCGCTTAACTCCTTGCTATGCCGGCCGCTGCCTGTGCCAGCACCCGGAAAAATATTTCGATATCCTGCTCAGTGGTGTCTTTACAAAAGCTTACACGCAGCGCGCTTTGTATCTGCTTTTGAGGCAAACCCATTGCGGTCAGCACGTGGCTGTCTTTGCCTTTAGCACAAGCCGACCCACCTGAGATATACACCCCGCGCTCAGCTAGAAAGTGCACCATGGTCTCGCTTTTGTAGCCGGGCAAGCATATGTTACAAATATAAGGTGTAGCCTCGCTTGCCGAATTGATGCAAAGCCCGGCAAAGTTTTCGGCTTTTTCCAGGAAAATTTTGCGCAAGCGTCTATAATTTTCAAAGTTGCGATCAATCTCACGGGTTACCTTATCGACAGCAGCGCCGAAAGCGACAGCCAGCGGGACACTTTCGGTGCCGGGACAGATGCCACGTTGCTGATTGCCACCGTATATCAGCGGGTGGATTCGCACCCCTCTGCGAACATAAAGCGCGCCGATCCCCTTGGGCGCGTGGAGCTTGTGCCCGCTAACACTGAGCAAATCCACCCCTAGCTTGTCCACCGAGACAGGAACCTTGCCCAGTGCTTGGACAGCGTCGCAGTGTACCAGTACCCGACTGGCCTTTACCTTGGCAGCCCGGGATAGCTCCCCCACAGGGGCAAGGCCGCCAGCTTCACTGTTAACTAGCGCGCAGGAAACAAGGAGCGTGTCGTTATTAACATTGGCGCTCAGTGCCTGCGGGTCGGGGTAGCCCTCAGTGAGTAGCGGAGATAGTGTAAAGGTTGCCCCCTGTTCACCCAAATGCTTAAGCGGACCGAGCACAGAGGCGTGCTCTCCCTTGCTAGCCACTAGATGAGACGCCCTGCGCTTGTGGGCAGAGAACGCCCCAAGAATCGCTAAGTTGTTGGCCTCGGTGCCTCCACGGGTAAAGTAGATTTCTTGCGGCTGGCAACCCAGTGCGACAGCTACTTGCTCCCGTGCCTTCTCAAGGAGCAGTTGAGCCTCAAGCCCCTTCCTATGCAGAGAGGAGGGGTTGCCGTAGGCGGTGGTCATAACCTCTAGAGCAGCCGCAGCTATGTCGGGATCGGTACGGGTGGTGGCGCAGTTATCCAGGTAGACTTCTTGCAATTAGGGGCCTCCCTTTAAAAGAGTTCAAAATACCGCAGAACCGAAATCCAAGCGAAGTTAGTAAGTCCGCCAAAGACGGTTGTGGTGGCCTGTGTCTGGGTGGCTAGCTCTGGGTAGACGTTGTACTTTTGAGCCATAATAGCGCCGGAGTTTGCGCAAGGGGAAGAGAATGTAACCAACAAAGCCGCCAGCGCGGCCCCCCTAAAACCAAAGTAAATGGCGATAGGAACCATGACCAGGGGTACGATAACCAGCCGCGCGCAACTCATAACGACCACTATCTTAGCATCTCGCCTAAGGCCGCCAAAGTCAATTTGAGCGCCGATTACAATAAGGCAAAGCGGTACGGTCATTCCCGCTATGTTCCCGGCTGTTGTGTGGAGAAAGGAGGGCATAATAATGGGGGAGACCGAGACTATCAACCCTACAACGCTGGCTACGATAAGCGGGTTCTTAAGTAAGTTTAGGACAAACTCCCTGACGACTTGCCCGGGAGGGCTGCCCTCTTTGACGCTGCAATAACTAAACAACATAACAGCGACAAAGTTAAAAAGTATCAGCGTAACGGGAATAAGCATGGCAGCTACCCGCATTCCAGCATCACCAAACATGCCCTGGGCAAGAGCAATGCCATACATCGAGTAGTTGGAGCGATAACATAAGTGTACATAAGTGGCGGCTCTGGCTTTGTCCTTTATTGTCGAGAAAAACATCAGGCAAAGCACGGCTATAAGGCAAATTTGCGAGATACCGGCGAACAACACTAAACTGAGCGAGAATTCAGCCGCAAAGTCGATGCTGTAGATGCTGTAAAAAAGCATGGCCGGCAATAAAATTGTAAAGCAAAAGTTGCCCAGTTTAGTCGACATATCTTTGTCTATCAGCCCAACTCGGCGAGAAAGCATCCCCAACGCCATGCAGAGGACAATCGGCATGGTGGCGTTAAAACTAAATGCGAGAATATCCACTAAGGCACGCTCCCTTTCGGCATTGCTAACACAACAATAATATCGCAAAAGGGGGTAACAGTCAAATATCGAAGCTATCGAGGCAAAAAAATAAAGCAAATTGGCCGGGTGGCCAATTTGCTTTATGAAGGGGTTATGCGTTACCGCAGGTAATCGAGTCCGCCTACCATAGGGCGGTTGTTCTGGTGGTTCTGGTAGTCGCGGGCAGCGGTGCCATCGGTAAAGAAACCATCTTGTCCATGGGTTGTGCGACCACGTACACCGTCGTGAACACGGTTTGCGCCACCGCGTACGGCGCCGTCGCGGGCACGGGTTTTATGGCCGTGCACAGCTCCGTCATGGGCGCGGTGGTTTGCGCCACCGCGTACAGTACCGCCGTGGGCACGGTTTTTGTGGTTACGCACAGTGCCGCCGCCATGGGAACGCGTGGTAGCGCCATCGCGCATAGCGCCGTCCATAGCGTGGGCGCCATCCCTTATAAAGCCGCTGCGGTTACCGTCGCGGTAAAGACCGTCGTATGCACCGTTGTATGCGCGGCCACGGGTAACGCCGCCGCCGTATGCGCGGCTGCGGGTAGTGCCGTCGTGGGCAGTGTTGCCGTAACAACCGGCAGCAAATAGCATCATGAGTATCGCCAAGATTACAGTAAGAGTCCTTTTCATAACAACTCCATAAGCCGCGAATATAATACCTCGCGGTTGCCGCTTTTCGGCAGCGGCAAGGCCGGGCTTAAAAACAAAGAGAACAGGCCGCATAGTTAAGAAACTGCGCTCAACTGGTAGTCAGTGTTGAGCGCGCTTTCATGGCCTGCGTCTCAAGTTTATATTTGCCCGAACACATAGCGCTAATCCGCACCGGCGATTGGTAAGTAAAGACTGTAAGTTATACAAATTTTGCCACGCACTTGTAAGCTTAATAATAATCCCTTACGGCGTCACCCAGCAGCATTGCACCATCAATAATCCCGAGTATTGTTGGTATGGCTGTCCAAAAAAAGACGGCGTACCAGAACCCGCGCCGCCTGTTGCCCAAAAAGAACCAGTGAACCCCAAAAGTACCCAAAGTAAAAGCTAACACCGCCGCAATAAAGTTATCCCAGCGGCTGCGCCTAAACATTTTTATAGGCGGAGGCGCACCATTTTGCCCGTTAAAAGCCTGCGAAAACGCGGAAAAATTCCAGTTGTCCCAGCTATAGTTATTATGCGCATATTTTTTTTGGCGCTCGCCTTGGGGGTCTTTGCGTGCGGCGCCAGGTATTAGCGGCTCTTTGCAATAAGCGCAAATGGTTTCACCGCTAAAAAAAGTAGCGCCACACTGCTTGCATTGCCGCATTGTTTACCCTCCTCGCGCTTAAAATAACAATTATACAGCAAAAACTTTTGCCTGGCAAGGGAAAAGCTTTGGAGTCCAGTGCGCGTTCATATTGCGCTAACCAATACTTTAATGATATAATGGCTAAAAATGGCTAAAGGTTAAATCACGCAGAGGAGGCGTTTTAATATGTATGTTCGCAAAACAAAAATTGTCTGCACTATTGGTCCGGCGTCTGAGTGTACAGATATACTCAGTGAGCTTATCACCGGCGGTATGAACGTGGCAAGGCTGAATTTTTCCCACGGCACCCATGAAAAACACCTGATAACGGCTGAGAATATCAAGCGGCTGAGAACCGAGCTTAAGCTGCCGGTCGCGTTGCTGGCAGACACAAAAGGCCCAGAAATACGTATAGGCACGTTTGGGGAAAGCCCGGTAACCTTGGTGGAGGGGGAGACCTTCACTCTGACCACTCGCAAAATAGAAGGTGATAGCGGGGAGGTCTCAGTAACCTATGACGAGCTGCCAGGGGTACTCGCACAGGGCGACAATGTCTTGCTGGACGACGGCCTTATTGCGTTGCGGGTAGAGCAGCTGACCGATACCGACGCTGTCTGCCGGGTGCTTAACGGAGGCCCTCTGTCCAACAGGAAGAGCATAAACCTGCCTGGAATTAAAACCAACATGCCATATATGGATGAAAAAGACAAGGCAGACATGAGGTTCGCTTACGACAACGACTTTGAATATATCGCCCTTTCATTCGTGCGCACTGCCCGGGATGTAATCCAAGTCAAAAATTTCCTAGAGGAGCTGGGACCTAGTCGCCTCGAACTTATCGCTAAAATAGAGAACTCTGAGGGCGTCGACAACATTGACGAAATCATCCGTGAGGCGGACGGCATCATGGTAGCTAGGGGAGACCTTGGCGTGGAGATTCCTTTTGAAGAGCTGCCGGCCATACAAAAAATGCTGATAAACAAATGCTACACAGCCGGCAAAAAAGTTATCACCGCCACCCAAATGCTTGAGTCAATGGTGCGCAACCCACGCCCCACCCGCGCTGAAGTGACCGATATAGCCAACGCCATCTACGACGGCACGAGCGCCATAATGCTTTCGGGAGAGACGGCGGCGGGTAAGTATCCGGTCGAAAGCCTCGCGACCATGCAGAAAATAGCCGAGGAGACAGAAAAATCCATCGACTACAAACAGCGGTTTTTTACGCACAACCACGCGGCTCAAATGGGCAAAAACATCACGAACGCGATAAGCTACGCAACCTGCGCCACTGCCCATGACCTCAGCGCCACTGCTATAGTAGCCGTCACCCGCAATGGCAGCGCCGGGCGGATGATCTCGCGCTTTAGGCCCCAAGCTCCAATTATAGTTTCCACCCCGCTGGAGAAAACCTACCTGCAAATGGCCCTTGCTTGGGGGGTCGTGCCCCTGCTAAGCGAGTATGTCGACTCCCCGGATGCACTCTTTAAATCCGCCGCCGACCAAGCCATGAAGGCCGGCCTTGCCAAAGATGGCGACCTAATAGTAATCACCGGCTCATCCTCGGCGTCGTACTCCGGCATCACCAACACGATGCAGGTGCATGTGCTGGGCAACGTAATAGCCACTGGCAAGGGCGTGGGGGGCGAGTACAGGGTGTCTTCAAGGGTGTGCGTTGTTAGCCGGCGTGCCACTTCCGGGCACTTTGTGGCTGGGGACATACTGGTCATAGACAAAACGACAAACGATATCCTACGCATACTCAAGCGGGCCAAAGGCCTGATAACCGAAGAGGACACGGCGACCTCCGGTGCAGTGGCGGCAGCTATAGCCCTCGACATCCCGGTTATCGCCAACGTCGACGGAGCGACTAGAATTATAACCGACGGCAGCGCGGTCTCCCTCGACCCGATGCGGGGGTATATCTACAACATGGACGCCGGGGAACTCGAGCAATTAGGCCGGTAGCCTACCCGAATACGTAGTGCTTTTTGACCGGTTTTGTCACATCCCACACACAGGACAATCCCCGCGGGAAGGTAACATAGTCTCCCGGCCCGAAGGAGGCGCTGCCGCTATCGTGGGTAACGGTTACCTGCCCGGCCACTAGCAGGCAGGTCTCCTGCTCATCGTAGTGCCAGTTGAATTTAGAGACCGGGCACTCCCAGGTGGGCTGGGTGAGCATCTGGGCTTCCTCGGCGGGTGTGGGTTTTCTTACGATGATTTGCACATGATCTACCTCGCTTTCGGTTAAACCTAGCTAAACGCAAAAAGGGATGAAGGGAATCTGTTCCCTCCATCCCTTCGCTTTTCAAGGGTATGGTAGCAGAAAGCGGGGCGGTATGTCAATGGTTAAGTGAGGGACTCGGCGATTCTGATCAGGTCGTCGTAGTCCAAATCCGAGTTAAAACCATCGAACTCGTACGCGGTGTCGCCAACTTGCAGCCATAAACTGCCGCCGCCGGTTTTACCGTTTTGGCGGCCTAATTTTGTTCTTGCAATAAAACATGACGGCATCCTCCTAAGTAATGCCGCCGCTTGCCGAAAAAAGGGTGCAATTAACACATCCTCCGTTGTCTGATTTTTTCAAATAAAAAACTGCGGCTTTGAATTTATAATCAAAACCGCCATATGGCTTAGTTGCTTATTTTCGGCCGCGAAACATCAACTGCCGTGTAGCTAATTCATTGTCCAGAACAAGAAGCGCAGCTTTGCTTTCGCCAATCATTTCAAGCTTATCTAAAACCTCAGATGCAGAAGCTTCTTCTTCAACCTGTTCATTAAC
>Ga0131853_10004103_pt1 | contig 26152 bp, 15 predicted proteins | sample TergutLab28metaG_FD_92764 | JGI IMG/M metagenome (GOLD analysis project Ga0131853, IMG submission 92764) | Labiotermes labralis P1 segment gut microbial communities from Petit-Saut dam, French Guiana - Lab288 P1 (version 2) (version 2) | ecosystem: Host-associated > Arthropoda: Insects >... | reverse complement strand
CACACACACACATTCCAATATGTATAGATATTGTGACAAATAAAATGTGAATTTACAAATGTTTCTCAGTTCATAGTGTAGTTTATTGTGACAGTGCATTTTCTCGACGAAAAAATCCTAGAAGTACAACAGTTAGCTTATTGGGGTCATACTCGAAAAGCTTGGGAACCGCTGGTCTGCAGCGTAGTCTGTGCTCTGTGTGTGTGTTTTTTTTTTAGTTCTCAAAAAGACAAAGAACTAAAACTGTTTCACATTAACCAATCACGATAATGCTCTGAATAAAAGATAGAGAAAGATGACCTAATTTGAAGGGCAACATCACGAACGTTTAAATTACAAATAGCTCGGCAATGTATAACAAAGAACAACACAGAACTAAACCTTAAACTGCGAAATTTTTACAAAACGCTGCAATCTGCATGTTCATCTACACGTACACAGTTATAATATTTTATTACTGTCCTTCACGTTTTGCGTATGTCCATTACAACGTGTACTGCCAACATTACACTATGGTACATGTCCATTATATGGGCCGGGTAGCGCAGTCGGTATAACGACTGACTACGGGCTGGGCAGTCCAGGGATCGAATCCCGGTGGGGACGAGAATTTCCGCCCGTCCAGACCGGCCCTGGAGCCCACCCAGCCTCCTGTAAAATGGGTACCGGGTCTTTCCCGGGGGTAAAATGCAGCTGGGGCGTGCTGCTGACCACTCACCCCCTTCTAGTGCCGCAGTCATGGAAGAGTAGAGCTATAACTCTACCCACCCTTTGGGCCACACTGGGCCTGTAGCGGGATCACTTTACCTCTTACTTACCTTTATATACGTATATAATCCCCTATTATATATACGTTGTGTATATACATTATGTATGCATCCCCGTAAAAAGCGCCTTTATCAGGACCATAAAATCAGCACTTTAATTACACAGTGCGCTCTGTAACACTGTACAATTTGCTCTACAGATACGCGCATAAACTGACGGTAATTTCTACGCAAAATGTATCATTTTTTACCCTAATTCAACCGAAACTGGAATGTCGTAAATTTTCGTAAAACTCCCCAACATGAAGCTTCTTGAAAAATCTGATCAGCAGTCCTTGACCTGTTACATGCGGAAAAACGGACAGTTATAACCAGCGCAGCACATATGCGCAATTTTGAAACTGTTGCAAAACTGCGCCAAAGAAGGTGTGACCATTTCAGGGACAAAACCTGTTGACCGATTCATTCAAGTTTTATGGTGTGGGTCACTAACAGCGTCGTTAAATGAAACAGAAATAAACTACGAATAAGCAAAAACAAACAAAAAATTATCTTGCTAACTTATTTCAAGGAATAGATTCCTTCGTCAGAAGCCAACGGTTCATCAGATAATCAAGAAATTACCCGCTATTTTACGGCATTCGAAGGTTGAAGGGTCAAGTCTGCATAGGGATGAAACGTTGTGTCCTTAGGCGAGTACGTTCAGACGTAGCGAAGAAATGCAGTGCCTTCATCTTCAGAGGACTGCTTGATCCCGAAGATACAGACCCTATGAACCATCGAAACACCAGGAACTACTCGCCCAACGACATAATGCCACATCCCATTTAGAATTAAACCTTCGGCAACACCTTTGTGAGAAACTAGATTCCCGCAGTGTACGCGGCGGTTCACAAGAATAAGCCACCTGTCCCTGTCTTCAACCAGATGAATCTGGCCCACGCTATGCTATCATATTTCTTCAAGATTCACTTTAATATTACACTCTCATCTATGCCTGGGTCTTCCGAGTTGTCTGCTTCTTTCAGATTTCTCTACCTAAACCCTGTATGCACTTTTCTTCTCCATCATACGCGCCACATGTCCCGCCCAACTCATTACCCTCGATTTGATCACTCCAATAATATTTGGTACCGATCCCGGTGGCCGCGCGGTCTGAGGCGTAGGCATTCGGCCGCTTGATGACTGGGACCGCAGGTTCGAATTCCGCTGACGGCTTGCACATTAATATTTTATCTTTGTTCTGTTTTGTGTAGGCAGCGGCCTGTGCGACGAGCTGATCACTCGATCAGAGGGGTCCTACCGAGTGTGTGTCTGTGTGTGGTCTAGACACCTCAACAATGAGGCGGCCTAGGCCCGATTTGGGCTGTTGTGCCACAGAACAAAAAAATGGTGAGGACTAACTCATGAAGCTCATCATACAATTTTCTCCAGACGCTTCCTCTTACTTTTTTCCTCTGAGACTAACACTTCTTCCTCACACCCCGTTCGCGGACACTATCATCGTATGTCCCCCCTATGTGACAGACCTAAGTTTGCACCCATACAGAACAATAAGCAAAATTACACGCCCTAATGTTGTGATTCTGTCCCTGATGACAAACGTTAATACAAACCGTACTTAGATTCTCTGCATTTACTTCTCAAACTAACATCCTTACTGGCCGACTATTAACGCTTCTGGGTCTCTTTGTAGTGTTTGTGCTGTAGCCCAGTCAAATAGCATAAAATGGTCTCTTGATGGAAGTTCAATATGACTACCTTGAAAGTCATCTCGCCTCAGACAAGAGGGCGACCGTATGTTTCACGACTTGCACACATGCACAGTTGTCAGTGTGTACTTTTCCCTGCACGTCACTTCATAGTACTCACCTGTCTTCTGTAATTGTTCTTCCTTTTTCGTACACCCGCAGTGCAAGCCAACTGAATGATCTGATCCATCTGCATGATATTTGGTTTGAAACCCCCCTGACAACATATTGCCGCATGTTAAGTACTTCCTTTTCCTAAATCAACAAACCAACCATCTAACCAACTACTGTGAACGAGAGCAATTCATCGCTAAAAGTACACTTCAATGGGTATAATTATATTCCAGCTGAAGATGTTCTGCACACACACAGCTCTTTGTAACACGAGAGCGCTAAACAACGTTAAGTCTTCTGTGCAACTCCCCATATTTACTACCAATACATCCGTCGCTTTTTCAAGTGCATTTATCTTCACGTTTTCTTCCAAACATTCCATCGCCTTCTCGTCTTCCTAACCCTCTGTCTTTTTCTACAATTATTTCAATACCTTCGCCTTCTTCCACTGTTTCTATCTTCAACTTTTTTCCAGTACCTTCACCTTCTACAATCCTCCCAGTGCCTCTGTCTTGCACCACCATGTTTCCAATAACATGTCGCAGACGTCTTCAACCTTTGAATATTACCGACTATACCAACCACATAAAGTTTCTATATTATACTACCGTATCTCACAAGAAAGAAGTGGTCATGTCCTATTTAAGACACTGCTCCGACACTTTCTCCTAGGCAGTAAAAAACAGAATAGCTAATTTCCAGACGAAGATTCGAACCTCGGACTTCCCGAATAACAACCATTCGTGTTTGCATTTTCATCACAACTTCCAGTGGCAGTGTGTCGTTTAAGCTTCATTACATTATTTAATATATCCAAGAAAAACGAGCAAAATAAATTGCATGTGAAGAACGCCCACACTACCTCCAGGACCCGAAATAACTCAGTGGGGGCAGGTGAACAAGGGTATGTGTTGGACGACCGAGAATATTGCGGGTGGATTTCCGGCAGCGGTAGCATATCCCTTTCCTCTCCAAAGTGTCCAGAATGGCTTTGAGGCCCACTCAGCTCTTTTTTTTAATGGATTCGGAGGGTCTTCTCCAAGGGTAAAACGGGTAAGGCGTGAAGCTAAACGCTCACCTACATCTAGTACCAAGTCACAAATGCGCAGAACCATACCCTTGCCCTCATATATGCGCTCCAGTCGCGGTGCTTAAGTATGTATAGGAACTATTTTACCTCGACAAAGTTATCTCCAAGCTTCAGTAGGACTGTCTGAGAAAACATTTACTTGTATCAATATAACATCCAACATATGCACCCTGTGATACACCACTTATGATATATATCAGCTCCTACATATTTCGGCACCGAGGTGCCATCTTCACCTCAGCGGGTCATTATAACAGAGGTATATAAGTCAACATGCCAATCTAGGTTCTGTTCCACCGTATAGGAAGGACTAGCATTTTAAATGCTACATTACATAAAACTGATAACAGTAAATTGGAGTATCATGATGTCAAATATTAAAATAAGTAACTAGCAGTTCTTTTTATATGCATATGTTTGTATACATTCTCCACATACTACGAGGGGGGTGGTGATTAAGTTCTTAGCCCGACCTACTTCCCGATGTCATAGGGCGGAATCGATACTGTCGTTGGAAAGAGGGGTCTGTTCATGTGCCGAATTGCAAGTCTTTTCTTCTTACAGAGGCTGACAGGAATCATGTCAGGCGACGCGCGCCATTTCAACAACATGGAGACGTGAGCTGTCATCAAGTCCCCCCCCCCCTTCCTGCAAGGCAAGGCGCCGAAGGAAATTCATGCCATTCTGACAGAAACATGAGGGGAACATGCACCATCGTATGCCACCGTCAAAAACTGGGTGGCCCAGTTCAAACGTGGTGATTTTTCCACCTGTGATGGGCCACGTCCTGGACGACCCAAAACAGTGACCACTCCGGAGATTATTGATCAAATTCACCAGCTAATCTTGGAAGACCGCCGGATTTCGGCTAAATCAATAGCTAGGGAACTGGACATCTCACGTGAGCTGGTTGGGTTCATCATTCATGAAGATTTGGACATGCGGAAGCTCTCCGCGAAGTAGGTCCCGAAATGCCTGAACGCGGATCAAAAATGTCAACGGTGCCCGTCGTCTGAGCAACTTTTGGAATTTTTTCGGCGTGATCCAGACGATTTACTGTCGCGATTGGTGACCATGGACGAAACCTGGTTATATCACTATGACCCGGAGACAAAGCAACAATCAATGGAGTGGCGGCATAGCGGCTCACCCCGCCCAAAAAAATTCCGAGTGCAAAAGTCCGCTGGAAAAGTGTTTTCGCCTCGATTTTTTAGGATCAAGAAGGCATCTTCCTCATTGATTATCTTCCAAAGGGCCAAACTATCAACGCGGAGTATTACTCATCACTGCTGGTGCAATTGAAGGACATTTTGAAGGAAAAACGCCGCGGGAAGGTCACCAAGGGAGTCTTGTTCTTTTACGACAATGCCTCGGCTCACCGGACACTTGCAACCCAGAAAAACTGGCCTACCTAGGCTTCCAATGTCTTGATCGCTCGCCCTATTCTCCGGATCTGGCCCCGTCGGACTACCACCTGTTTCCTGGACTGAAAAAAAAAAAAGGTCGCCATTTTTCGTCCGACGCGGAGGTCATTACTGCCGCGGAGACCTGGTTGGACGGCCAAACATCTTAATTTTTTTTTTTTGAGTGGGTTGCAAAAGTTGGAGCAACGGGCTAAGAAGTGTACTAAGCTTCGTTGGGAGTATGTTGAATATATTCCGAGTTTGGTCGCTGTAACTTGTTTCCTTCCCAGTCGGGCTCAGGACTTATCAGCACCCCCTCGTATATCTTACAATAACTAAGAACTGGCAACTGGGGCGGCTTGTTACGTATTTTAATAATAATATAATACTATTCTAATTTGTGGGTCGGGTAGCTCAGTCTGTATAGCGACTACGGCCTGGACGGTCCGGGATCGAATCCCGGTGGGGATGAGATTTTCCGCCCGCCCGGACCGGACCTGGGATCCACCCAGCCTCCTGTAAAACGGGTACCGGGTCTTTCCCGGGGCTAAAGTGCGGCCGGGGCGTGCTGCTGACCACTCACCCCCTCTAGTGCCGCGGTCATGGAAGAGTAGAGCTATACCTCTACCCACCTTCTGGGCCACACCGGGCCTGTAACGGGATCACTTTACTTTTTTTTTACTACTCTAATTTATGGTTATCAGTTTTATGTATTTTTAAGATTCTAGTCGTTCCTATAAGGAAGATTATAGTCTAGATTGGCGTGTTAGCTTATATACCTTTGTTATAATGAGGCGCTGAGGACAGCAACTCGGTGCCGAAACATGTAGGAGTTGATATATGGCATAATTGATGTATCATAGAGCGCACATGTTGGATGATATACTGATGTAACAACATGTGCCGTAGGAATAACATAAAATTTTCCTTATAATTCGCGTTTAGGCGTCTTCAAGTTTACGTTCTTACGTGAAGAGTTACCAAACCCATAAAATAACGACGGCCTCTCACATTACAGCCACTACATTACCAGTCTGCTACTGCTAATTTGTAACGTGACGACGTAAACAAATCCAGACATAACAGCTGTGCGACTGTCCTTACGTAAAATTATGACAAAAGAGCTGAGGAACCAACTCGGCACATACTAGAAGGAAGGAAGAAGACATCGATTTCGGTGGGTTATTTTTGAGGTTAAGCGGAACCAAAGTCCAAGACACAGTACTTCACACCATGAAACGAGAGACTGAAACTATCAGAATGGTCGTACAGGCCTATGAAGTAAAAAGTGTTGATTTTTAAATAAAACTCGTTTTATAACGACCGATATATGTGTCGGTTCACTAGTGGGTATCACAAATCCTTGAAGAAGGCAACATTCTCTTTGCTCTGTGAAACGCTGAAATATGGCAAGCATAGTTTCAACAGGTGTAGGGGAAATGACGTAACATGAGCAAGTTTTTTTGCCCTTCCGGTGACCTGGTTCGAGGAACAAAAAACATGCGGTGTTAACAAAGCACTATAACTCTCGCGACATGAGGCTTCTTTAAACAATATACAGGCCTGTTTGTCTGCTGGTACGAGAATTTAACAGCAACGGAAGATATCGGATGCGAACTGAGGGCCTCTAGAATGCATGTCAGGTGTAGTTAAGGTCATATTTTAATGGTAATGGGAAAAGTAAAGTTGTACCCGCGCACATCATAAACATCAATGGACAGAGACACAGCTCCACTCATTCTTAGCTTCGGCACCAAATGGAGGTAAGTGATGAGCCTCACCCGCTTTACTCCCAAAGAATGAACCAACGGTACCAATTAAATAGAACACTGGGTGGGACCTGAGCCGGTCTGGATATTTTGAAGGACAGAAATATATCTTTCCCCTCCTGGGAATCGAATCCCGTACCGCCCAGCCCATATCCCAGTCACCGTACCGACTAAGCTATCACAACAGAGTTTCTTGGAAAATGATTAGGCAGGTCAGGCGTTCACAGTTCTGTTTGCCTTCTCAGGTGATATTTTGGTGTAAGAATTAATCTGTTCCTTTTAGTTACCGGTGTTCAGCCGTTCATTTCATTTAATCTATTAGCCATTTGAATACTTGCCTCGAGCAGCTGTCCACAGTCTAGCACCTATCCACACAGGGGAACACAAAATCCGCATCCATCTCAATACACATTCAAACGTCGTCGGAAAACCTGAAGGGAAATTACAATTTGGGAGACCTGGATGCAGTATGGAGTATGAGAGGCAATGTACATATAACGCAACACTGAAGGGCGATCGCATACAACTGCTGCCGTGCAAAAGCAGGAAGTACTCGTATTACGTAATCTAAGTGTGTGTCTGTAGCCTTAGTTATCCAGTGCTGTATTATAGTCACTTGTGGCTGTACTATATTTGTCCACATTATCTAATAAATGGCACGATTTTCGGAAAGAAATTATTGACATGGAATATGTGTTTTGATTTTCCCTACAATTATTTTCTAAATATTTCTCACGCTGAAAATAATTCACCGTGATATTATCATAAATATACATCGGTCTGCATGTAAAGTATACGTTATTCTTGTCAGATTTCAACCAAACTCGAATTTTCTCGACAGAGTTTCATAAAATCCTATAGAAAATTTCATGAAAATTCTTCCAGTGGGACCAGAGTTGTTCCACGCGGCCGGAAAGACAGACATGAATCAGTCAATTTCGCAATTTTATGATCGCTTCTAAAAGGGGCTTGTAGAAAACCCAACTTCCCTGAAGCTCCCTTCTCTCAATTACTAACATTCCAATGAACACCGAAAGCCGCGGTTCAGTGCTCAGCACTGCTGCCTCGTATTCGGGAGGTCAGGAGCTCGAAAGCCTGTTGGCCTAATATGCTTCATTGTTTTCAGTGGTCCCTGTCAGCAAATACTAGGACAGTACCTTAAAACAGCTTACATACATTTCGTTCTATACATAGAGAGAAGTAGCTGTTCAGCGAACACACTCAGGCCGAATAGTCGGACGTTCCTCCCGGAAAGTCGGCCCAACTCCTTCGCATACAACTGCATTTGACAGCTGCTCTGTCTAGGAAACCCACTGCGCCTGCCAAATATTAATTCGCAATTAGCCTAGCATTCCATAATATTTATAGGCTCCGTGTGGGAGAACAAGATTTTTTCCTTCGCGAAACCGTCAAGACCGAATCTTGGGCCCATCCAGCCTCCTACGGATTGGGTGGAGGCGGGCTATTTTCCAGGAAGTAAATAGGTGGGGGTGTAAAGCTAACTACTCACCTCTAGTTAGGCCCGGTGTTAAGAATTAATGAAATTATACCTCCACTCCCCCACATGCCTTCATGACGTGCACAAGGATAACTTTACCTTTTACGTTTTCCACGCCATTAACTACAATGGTATAGAAAAATAGAGGTAAATCAGTCCCATTACAGGCCCGAGGTGCCTAGAGGGTTCCAGGAATTTAAGGTTCCCAGATTGCGTGACAATGGCCCAGGATGGTGGTAAGGTTGTCAGCCTTACGCACCGGCCGCTTTTACCCCCAGGAAATACTCCTGGTACTCATTTCTGTTACAGGCTGAGTCGACCCCTGGGCCATAGTGCGATCGGAAGGATTATGTCAATGAAAAGTTCCAATGACACCATCTGGAATCGAACCAGCGGCCTTCCGATTTGTAGCACAGCACCTTAACCACTGTGCTACCGTGGTCCCCCGTTGGTATAAAAAGCTTCGTCAAATAACCAACGCACGCAACTTAGTAACCGCAGAAATCACACTACTGTCCACTGTAACATACACCTCAGTATTAACATATTACGAGGAAGTCTTGACGGTGGATCAGTAACAGCTATTTTTAAATATGGATAGTCTGTCAAAATAATATAGTTTACAACATATATGTTGTCAGGATTTTCAGAGCTCTGAACATCGGTTCAATTCACTTGGCAAACAAAAGAACACGACTGCCGATGTACGTATAACGCAACGTTGTGGCGCGTTCGGGTAACCACAGTTGAAACGGAAACGCAACAACACCTACCGTGCGTACTGTTGAGTTACATGTCACTGCCAACAATATAATAATACCGACTGTTGCACAACAATGCTATCAAGGCGATTCTATGTCGCCGGCAACAGTACAACGCAATAAAGTCTTCATGCGAAGTGTCCGATATTTTGGCCAGATTTTAACCGAATTTGGAGTCTGTCGGTAGGTTTTCATAAAAGTCCCGAGTATAAAATTTCACAGAAATTCGTCCCATGGGACAGACGCAAAGACAGGCTGACGGAAATGACAAAACTAATAATAAGCTCCTTTCGCAAACACGCCTAAAAAGCGAAGAAAGATGAAAGACATTCACAAAAAAAAATAAATAAAATAAAAGCCGCGTACTTTTCGCAGTTCTGTTACCAAACGAACTCTCCATACCCGACATCAAACGGGCCTAGCAGCGTTCCTAACGCTGCGTGGATTCAGCTGGCAATCTGTACATCGAACTTTTCATCAGAATTCGGTACAAGTACGCGAGTGGTGCACAAACACGCAACCTTCACGACACAAGTCTATTTTTCTTTATAAAATGGGTACGTATGCCAAATATTTCGTCTCGCGTTCCAACATTCTCAACTCCCTCTTCTCGAACACAATTTATGCTCTTCTGGCAGAGTGACTGACGGATTTTCACATCCAAATCAAACAGCCGACAAAACAAGACACAAGCAAATCAGTCCCTGATCAGGGCTGGACATGCCCTGAGGCTTCCAGGAGGTTGAGGCTCCCAGATTTCATGACAATCGGCACATGTGGGAGGTAAGGTTGTCAACCCTATGCACCGGCCGCTTTTACCCCCAGGAAATATTCCTGGTACTCATTTCTGTCGGAGGCTGAGTCGACCCTAGGCCAATAGTGCGGCCAGAAGGATTATGTCAATGGAAAATTCCAGTGACAACATCGGGAATCGAATCCGCTACCTACCGGCTATAGCGCAAAGCTGTATATACTAACACTCTTATAGCCTATTCTAATCTTTAAATCGCATTTATTGTAACTGCCACTAAAAGGTTTCCTATCACTCGCCTGTGCCGGTTTTTTTTTTAAACTCAACAGTGGGCCTGGGCCTCCTCATTCAAAAGGTTTCTAGATCACACACGGGCCGGCACTGACTTTGCTTACTTTAATTCCATACACGCGCAGAGGCACATTCTGGACACCCTTCTCAAGTCCCCCTTTCAAAAGTCCATGTCTCTAGCCAGGAGCATTACTGAAGTCATTGTACCAACTGTGAAAGAAAGCCGCCACTAATTCTGCTGTCTCCCTCGAATTACGTCTGGTTGCCATAACGACTGAACACTCTCGAGCCCACAGAGACCAATGGGCCTACGTACCGGTGCTCCAGGTGCTTACTTAATTTTTTATCACTCCTTTGTGTACGCGCTACGTAAACCAAACAACGACACTTTTTTCAACCTCCGTCAATGACTCAACATTTCCTGCTACTATAACGTAACAGGAGCCCGCGGTCAATGTTTAAAGTTCCTATTTAAGAAACAATTATGAAAGAAAATTAAAGACCTGATAACAAACAAGGGAGAAGCTGTCGTTCCAGCAATTTTAAATATAGATATTGACGCATATCGCGACGCCAAACTGAGGATAAGCAAGGGGTTCTGGTCTACCTCAAATACAACAACAACAACAACAACAACAATACGGGACGGGATGGCGTAATCGGTGTAGCGAATCGCTACGGGCGGGACGGGCCAGGAACCGAACCCGGGGGGGGGGGGGGGGGCAAGATTTTCCACACCCGTTCAGACCGGCCCTAGGGGCCCACCCAACCTACTGTACAATGCGTATCGGATCTCATTATGGGGTAAAGCGGCCGGGGCGTGGCGTTGACTACCTACCCCGATCCAGTAGGGAGGTTTAAGAAAGAGTAGATCTATACTTCTACTCCCCCTTTGGACCTTCGTGGCCTGTTACAGGGCGAATTTTACCTTTAATAATAATAATAACAATAATAATAAGGGCAGTAGTAGTGGTAATGCTACTACTACTTTAAGTAGTTTAGTATTAGTAGTAGTAGTAGTAGTAGTTATTGTTGTTATCCTCCGAAAACCTCGTCCTGTCACAGCGGTAGTCCCCTCTGTATTAGCTATGTGCATTATCTGTACTTATTTTACCTCATTTTAATCAGTTACTTTCTCCACAATATATACCAATAATACAACAAAACAGCGGATACGAATTGTACAGCCAAATATAGCAAGTTTCTCTGAAACTAGGGTACTAAATCGTGTCATAAACCATACACCACAATCAGTACTTCCACTGCACAGGTAACGTCTAAGTACCTCGAGAATTTCTTCGTTACGGCCGCACTACCTCCTACCAAGCTGAACTGACCTATGACATCATGAAATACACAGCAAGTACGTTAATGAGTTTCCCAAAATCCTTATTTATATACATTTTCCGTGTTCTCATCATCAGTGCCAAGAGTGAGCAACATGTGAACTTCAGTAAATGAGGGACATTAACATAACAATGGGTTCTCACTGAGAATTCATGGTAGTGCGCCCGCCACAAGTTGCGAAAATGAGCGTTAGTCGGGATGCGTGACACAGAATCTCGAAGGAACCTAACACACGATATTTGAAAGCCTGGCCAAAAACACGTCTGGACCCCAGCCCTACGTGACACATTTAAAGGCAGCTAGATAAGGACCAGGTGGCATGATTTGGAACAGCAATCTCCTATCCCGAAGAATAAAAGGCACAAAAGCTTATTTATAAACGGAATTTCATGGCTCGAATATACGTTTATAATTCAGGTATGTTTCTATTTTACAGAAATACGCCGAATTAGTCCAAGACCAAGAACTGAGCACTATGTACCACAGGGGTGCACAAATACCGGGCGATTTTTTTACGGCGGCGCCTAATGTTTTCAGCATAATTACTGCAATTGTTTTCCTTACATACAATACTGTGCCAGTTCACGTGCACCTAACACAAAGCGCCAGATAACAGTAAGGTCCGTAGGTCAATCAAGAATTGTGGTACTCTGTGTGAAACTTGATTCTTATCATCTCTCTGGCACTTATAATTTGGACGTCGCTAGGTCCGTAGGTCAATCCAGAATTGTGGTGCTCTGTGTGAAACTTGATTCTTACCATCTCTCTGGCACTTATAATTTGGACGTAGCTACCAAACTTTTGGAAAATTCCTGGACCTCTGGCATACCAAAGCTAGGCCTAGTTCTGGTAACTATCTACAACTTCAGGTGCACGTCAGGCGTATGCTACCGCTACACTGTTGCTGTATGGCAGCTCTATTCTATTTATGTTACGCTTCCTTCCTCTAGTGTTTTCAGTAGTCCAACAATTTATTCTGCGTATAATTTCTTTGCTGCGGTACGGCCAAATTCGTCCCCTTTGCCGGCAGGAATGTTCCTTCTCATACAAATCACAGGAAAGCACAGAATATGGCACTAAATTCAATAAACATAAAACAAGACATATTGAAGTGAGGTACTTTCCATTAAAACGAGAATGACTGCACTTTACATGAAGACCAATATACATTGTTGATCATATGTCGATCAGTTCTTCTTAGAATGAGAAATGTTTCAGACAAAAATTGTAGAGAAAATAAAAATACGCATTTTATGCTCAATAACTTTTTTTCGAAAATCTCTTTTGTTTAATTTTATAAGTTACGTATTTTTATTGTTATGTTTATGTATTCTTATTGTTATGTATGTTCTGATCTGTATATTTTGTTTTCATTGTGCCAAATGGCACTCTTCGGCTACCCTGGCAGAGGTTTTTCTGTGCTTTTTCCTCAGTTGTAAGGCAAATGCCAGGGTACAACTCGTAAAGCCGGGGAGCGGCCCGCACTCTTCCCAAATTGTGTTGTTCTATGTATTGCTTGTGTAAATGTGTACTGTATACTGCCACCGGGTGTCAACCCAATTGCAGCTAACACATATATCTATCCATCTTCATGAGGATAACGTGAAAAAATACCGTACAGCCAGACAGGCAACATATGACAATATGGCGTTCAGCCATTGCACGCTGGATACCTAAGACTGCAAACACACACTCCGAATATGCAATACTTATTGCTTTTCCACTGCAACAATAGTTGCTCGAACGCGCCTCAATGTTATGTTACACAGTATTGCCTGTCTTGTTCCGGGAAGTGGCGCTGCATCACTGAACGACTGGTGCGCGACGTTTCGAAGACGGGGTGTTGGTCTCATCTTCAAGGGTCTAAATGGGGAAAGAAGAAATAATTGGACAGTCTGACCGCTGATGACGAGGCCAACACGTCCGCCATATTAGAAACTTCCGCCAGCAACCAGCCGGAGACGCGCGCCACATCCACAAGAACAGAGACCAGTCAGTAACGTATTCTGAGCAAACGTATTAAAATTACCTTTTCTGTGCAGCATAACGAAAATTTACATTCAGAAGAAACTGCAGTGGACCGAGGCCGAGCCCGTATAATCATGGCTACTCCTCGGACAGAACGCACCCAAGCAGGCTACGTACGACCTGCCGAAGGCTGAATACATTGAGTAATACACACCTCGACTGTAAGTCATACAACACTAAACTGGTCTGAATATAAAGGACAGTACGTACAAAATTAAACGATATATAAAAGGAAATGCTTGGAGGGTTATGTGCTTTTCACGGCTGTGTGTTCATATTGTGGTTCCGGTTGTGACACCAAGCAGTATCCATGGATAACAACCCTGCAGATCGAAGAAGCATATTGCTCCGAAATGTTGGTATAAGCCGTTACGATATGTGTCACAACTCAGCAGACCATCCCAACCGAATAAAGTACGTGTCATTTACACTAACCTACACGTGTTAAAAGGAAACCTATTTTAAAAAGAAACAAGTTTAAGTCCCTTGGGATTCAGAGCATTAAACTATTGCCTCCTCCTCCTCCTCCTCCTTCTTCTTCCCCTCCTCCTCCTTCTCCTCCTCCTTATTCTCCTCCTCCTCCTCCTTCTTCTTCCCCTCCTCCTCCTCCTTCTCCTCTTCTTCTTCCCCTCCTCCTCCTCCTCCTCCTCAGGCGATGTTGCCCCTGTCCGTAACCATACCCCGCGTAAGCGTACAGGAGGTGTGGCTGTATAGCTCCACGCAATCTATACTTGGACACTAGGTCGAGATTGCGTTGTCAGCTGCACCCTCCGGCAGCCGCTGTCGACTCAGCGAGTTCATAAACAAGAACCGATATTATCATTATTATTTTATTAGTAAAATATTAGATACTGGACAGGGACAGCCTTATCTTTTTATCGATCGGTTGTGACAGACGCAACCGGTGAAAGGTCTCGAATGAAGTAATGCCTTCCAGCCACAGTTTTACTATCCGCTGTTTTCCATATGCAATCAGTTTTTTTAAGCAAATACATTGAAGTAAGGAATGTTGCAGGTAACTGAGGTTCTATAGTCTAGGACAAATATTTAGGTCTAGAGCTACGGGTAAAGCAGTTTAAATTAAAACATATGGCATGATAGTGAAACCAGCTGTAACGTGTGGAAGTGAAATATGGCCTATGACAGAGATGGATATGAAATATATGAGACAGGGAAATATTAAGGAGGATATATGGACCAGTGGGAGAACAAGAAACATTGAGAATAAGAAATAATCAGACATTGCGGGAGCCATACGAAGATTCAGACACAGTAACAGACCTATAAAAAAAAACAGATGGAATGGATTGGACATCTAGTAAGAACGGATCGTAACGGGTAGTAAGAAATAAGTGTCGTAATCGGTTATAACGCCACGAAAGGGAATGAATATTTTGTGTTGTTAGAAACGAACGTTCTTCTAACCGATGAGTATTATGTTATAGCTAACAGTGAGGAATTAATTGGTACCACAGAATAACTGATGCTGTAAACAGGGGTCGCTTTAACCGATGTCGTTATAAGTGGGTTCGAATGTATTTGAGAGTAAAATGGAGGGAAGAAGACTGGGAAGACCTAGACTGAGATGGTAGGAAGATGTTGAAAAGAATCTATGGGAGATAAGGTTAAAAGATGGCGACAGAAGGCAGTGGACAGAGACGAATGAGTGTCTGTAATTAAGGTGGCCAAGGGCCTCAGACAACCGTCGAGCGAAGAAGTAATTACATCTACCAACAGCGGAATTAGTTGTATGTACCTGCAGTTTGTAATGTTTGCATATACGGTTCACACAGAAAATCTTCGCACCAAGGAATCCTCGTTCGGGGGAAGGAACTTCGTAATTCAATCCCAAACCTGCTTCTGTATCCCCCTCCACACCACCATGGCGATGTGTCATTCTGTCACTATTTGTTCACGTTCTAACTGACGTTACTTCTTCCTGTGAAGAGTGCGATTACCTTTGATGAATCTTCACAGCTGCCGCAGCTCTACTAATCTCCAATTTCCCAAAAGGCCTTTGGCTTTATCAACCGCAACGTTTTCCGCGAACTTACCCACGATGTCTTCGAGATTCATGAGGATGACAGAATCAAACTAGTACGTGGGTCTGCATATCAGATATCCCGTTCCTTTGTTCACATCTATTCTGGTAGACAACGCATTCGGGTAAAGCACGTGTGACACGTCAGAAGCACGTGACGAAACCAGACAACATATCGAACTATCTCGATCCTTCTTTGCTTACCGCTGAGTATGAAGAGTTCACCGTCACTTGAAGGCTGAAATTTGAAATTAATCTCAGAGAGAACGCACTACTCTTCCTTCAGAAAGACCAATCAGTTAATGTTGCATACAGTAAAAACTGCGGATTATTGTAAGAATCATATGATATACATAAATAAACTAATTGGACAAAATGCACAGTCTTACTGTTAAATCTGGCGATTTCATATACAAACAATTCGCCTTTAAAGGGATAAATAACGTAAAGTCTACGCTAAATGTGAAGTTAAAGGTCTGGCAGTATAGAAGCACTACGCCACAAAGGCGTATAGGAGTTCAGGTACAGCAGGAAGCACTCACACACTTTGGATTGCAAGGCAACAACACGCTAGCGAACTGCTCTGTTCTAAAAGGATGATGTACGCTGAAACCAATGGCCACTGACTGAGCACTACATTGCACGTCGAAAAAAAAAATAGTTCTTTGCTTATTCGCCTTCCTATTAGGTACCCAGATGCACCCACTGAGGTGCGCATTAATGGTCGATTTTCTAAATTTAAAAAATCAGAGGACGTTAACAGAATAAGAGACCCACTAAAAAATTATTACAAGGGCCGCTCTAATTTTGAAGAAACGAAACGTTTTACTCGTGTCTGGAATGTGAAAAATGTACGCGTATAGAGGTGATGGGAATCCACGTTAACCTTCTCAGGATGAACCGAGTACTTGATGTGAAGACAGAGAAAACCAACAAGACGCAACTATCAGATGTTTATTATCAACTTCTGTCTCAACATTTTTCGGGCATCATTACGCCCATCTTCAGGAGAACAAAGACCGTGTGTTACTGCATACGGTGTACCGTGCTGGTTCTGCTGGATGTGGTTGTTGGCGGTTGTGGGGCGCTGCGTTGTAAGGTGCGAGCACTGTGAAGTCGAACAGTAACCTTCACAGTGCTCGCACCCTACAACGCAGCGCCCCACAACCGCCAACAACCACATCCAGCAGAACCAGCACGGTACACCGTATGCAGTTACACACGGTCTTAGTTCTCCTGAAGATGGGCGTAATGATGCCCGAAACATGTTGAGACAGAAGTTGATAATAAAACAACTGATAGTTGCATCTTGTTGGTTTTCTCTCTCTTCGCGCCTTGTTCACGATGCACGGTCACAGGAACATAAAGCGAGTACTTCTCTGGGAATATTTTGGGTCGGATACAACGCCGATTGTTGGTCACACACCGAACTCGACACGAAAGCATACGCACAAAATATCTGAATACGCAATAAATGCAGTTTGTTTACGACAAATTTGTTGTTCGTTTTACTCGTATGTAGCTAGATATACGAAGGTCGGTTTTTGCGAAAACGCGTGATCACGTGGTCAAATCACAGATAATATAGTTCAATTTAAAAGTCTGCTTCACCATAGCCACAATGTCACTCATAAAAAAATAACTACTGTAAGCGTTTTCAGCCCTTATGTTCGAATCGCGAGTTTGACCAACGAAGGAGGGTGTTTACTTGCAGAAGACCCAAAACAGAATAGTAAGTGCGCGAGTGAAGAATGGATGAATGTTTTCTCGTCGGGAAGCTAAAACAGAGTAACACGTGCGCTACAGAAACGCTAATTTAAAAACGCGTCACAAAGATCGCATATAATTCCAATTCTTGCAAGCTGCCGCAATGGTCACGATTCCAAATTGTGTAAATCGGCGTTTCCCAACAACGGTTCCGCAGAACATCGTTGGGGGTTCCGTAAGAAATCACGAAATACATAAGAATTTTAAAATACTGCGAAAAAATAGAAATATGCCTCAAAAGCAGGAAAAGTGCTTCATTTCTTTTACAAGATAAGATTATAATTCTGTATGTGCCAGCACTTTAGAAATTAATTTTCATGACAATAAGTTGCCCGTAATTAAACTGTGTTCTTCGCTCTCAACTTGTTCTGCCCTGTAAACGTTTTCATATGCAGAAGATCCTTTGGATATTAAAAATTATTTTAGGGGGTTTCTCCGTTGAAGGAAGGTTGGGACACTCGTGTACGTGTACAAAGTAGCGGACTTCCTGGCAAAAATTCTACTGGCACAAAACGATACACGTAACTTTGTACTCCCCTTGAGACCTTTTCGGCATATTCAAAAGTGTAACCCTCATTCCACTGCCCTGTCTACACAAAATCTTGGTGTATGCAATAAAATACGAAGTCAAAGGATCGGCTGCTAAGTCCTGCAAGGTCAGGAGGGTATTTAGCCAAAATTCTAAACGATTCGCCACAAAAAAAAACTCCATACAGCTAAATGTTAATTCAATTTGTACATGAACAAAGCTCCGACTCTTACGGTATGAATTTTTAAACTGTTGTTTTTATCTGGAGTGCAAGGTCAAACTACGACAGCAGCATACAACAGGCGACGACAAATGGCTGCTGCCTTACTACGCCAGGTTTATGGCAGCCATATGTTCAGAGAAACGCTTAACAGTAAAGCGAGACGGAAAAAAGAACTATGGAAGGACTGGATTACGCCTAAGGGTGACACGCCACGGCACGATCCACGGACATAAGGATTCCTCTTCTTGCCCAACAACCAGACCTCCCTGGCCGAGAAAAACTACAACAGTAAACATCAGGTACCGATACTGACTGAGAAGTTTGCAGTTGACCTTGGCAGTTGTTTGCGGTAGGGAAAGCAGATCCTCCACTGTTTGTGGCCAGTAACTAATATATTCCCGTTAAAAATGTATTAGGCTCAAATGCAGGTGTGTTTGCGTTTGATACAAAAGAATTATTTTCTGCAGGGTTCTGTGTAGTTAGACCTGTGAGCAAATTTGACTTCAGGCCTGTTGTAAACGAAACATCTGAGATATGGCGACCAGTGGCAAGACTTTCATGGAGCGAAAGAGATTTTTTTTAGACTAGATCCAATGTTTCCCCGACCATCGTCGCGAGTGTTAAGGGATCTTATCCACGCTGTGAAGGTCAACTGCGTTCTCCTGCGTAAGAGAGAATAGCACTGCGCCAGCAACATGTGGTACTGTTTCCTTTGTAACCCAACAGCAGCGATGAGCTAATGCGGCACTCCTAAGTTTGCAGTAGGATCCGACATCTAATTTCAGAAACACGAAACTAAAAGTACAAAATTGGAGGAGTAACTGTTTTATTTAATTTATGCAAAATAATATTCAGTTATGTGATACATTATTGACAATACAGCAGTCTTTAGTTAGATGCGATATATTATCGACAATATAGCAGTCTTTTAGTTACGCGATGTATTACTGACAATACAGCAGTCTTTTAGTTACGCGATATATTACTGACAATAGAGGCAGTCTTTTAGATACGCGATGCATTACTGACAATATAGCAGTCTTTTAGTTACGCGATGTATTTATTGACAATACAGCAATTTTTCACACCAAAGTACAAACAGGAGGCCCATCTCACATAAAAGTAACAAATGTAGTGTCTTTGGTATGAACTTCTCAAATGTCACCACATATTAACATTTGCATGACTAATAAGCAGTGTAAATTTTCTCACTGAAACGGTCAACAGTGAATAACCAGGAAGAAGAGGAAAAATATGACATAAATGCAAAGCAAATAAATGATTATTGCTTAAGACTACGCCATTAGGAGGGTTCAGGTATACCAGGAGGGCATGACATTAAATGGTACTCATCAGTTTCTGGTTCATTGTGATGATGTTAATATATTGGGCAGAAACGTAATACTATAAAGAAAAATGCAGAAGCTTTAGTAGTTGCTAGTAAGGAGACTGGACTAGAAGTAAATGCTGATAAGACTAAGTACATGTCTTGAGATCAGGATGAAGAAAGAAGTCACAGTATGAAGATTAATAATAGTTTTTCGAATGGGTGTAAGAGTTCAAATATTTGGGAACAAACCTTTAAAAATCAAAATTCTATTCAAGAAGAAATTAAGAGCAAATTGAAGTCAGGGAACGCTTGTTATTATTCAATTTGCTATCCAAAAATTTAAAGATTAAGATGTACAGAACTATAATTTTGCCTGTTGTTTTATGTGGGTGTGAAACTTGGTCGCTCACATTGAGGGAGGAACGTAAGCTGAGGGTGTTTGAGAATAGGGTGGTGAGGGTAATATTTGGTCCAAAGAGGGACGAGGTAAGAGGGGAGTGGAGGAAACTACATAATAAGGAACTTTAATTATCTGTACTCCTCACCCAATATTGTTCGGTTGATAAAATCGAGAAGAATGAGATGGACGGGGCATGTAGCACTTATGGGGGGAGAGAAGAGGCTTATACAGGATTCTGGTGGGGAAACCTGAGGGAATGAGATCACTTGGAAGACCCAGGCGTAGATGGGAAGATAATATTAAGATGGGTCTTAAGGAAGTGGGATGTGGGGGCATGGACTGGATCGAGCTGGCTCAGGATAGGGACTGGTGGCGGGCACGTGTGAACGCGGTAATGAACCTTCGGGTTCCATAAAATTCGGGGAATTTCTCGACTATCTGAGAACCGGTTAGCATCTCAAGAGGGACACTCCATGGAGTGAGTATATTGGCACTGACGACACGGTATTATCATTAATGACGCGTAAGTAAAAATAAACAGGTATTAACGCGACCCGCAAATATTTTTTCTCCTGAATTGGCCTCCCTGCCCAAAAGATTGCTTTACAATGCCTTAAATCTTAATTTGTTTCGGCAGGTGCCATCATGCAGTTTAAGCCGACAAAAGAGGGCACAGTGCCGCAACCACAAAACCAAGTAATAGAGATAACGGTGAACGATAACTCAGAATGAATTAAGTAAAGATCAGCCACTCAGTCACCTGCCTCTCGTCGCTGCGGCCCGAGTTCCATCACAGGCCTGTCCATGTAAGTTTTATGGTGGACAAAATGGCACAGAGATAGGTTGTTCTCCGAGTACTACGTTCCTCCTCTGTCAATGTCACTCCACCAATGCTTCATGTTCATTATTAATCCATCTATCACCGACGCTGTATAATCTCAGCAACTGACCGTGTAGAAAAATAGAACACTGAGAAATTAAAGGTCAGGTTACGGATGTCGTGTGAGCTGCGGTCTAGCTCCTGTCTTTCTTAATCTTCGTTATTAGACGGAGATGAATGGTTAGCTACCCGACCCTAAAGCTTCACCCCGTGGCAAGAGATCCTGACACCCACTGAATAGGAGGCTTGGTGGACCAAAAGCGGATCTGGCTACGGTGGCGAAGGAACTTTAGCCCCCCCCCCCTCGATTACGCACCCGTCCAGAATACGTACCTCACAAAATATTGTAAGGGCCTGAAGATGACCAACATTTAGTCGAAACATGTAGCCTTGCTTAGAATAAAAAAGATTGTGCTGACGTATACTGTGTAAGGTTAATTGAATTACAAGCAAATCGTAATGCCTCCATTCAGAATATTTGCGGCTAGTCAAGCCAAAAGCATCTACCTATACAAGAATCTAAGAAAAGGAAAATAATGTAAGGGCCTGAAGATGAGTAAACTTTAGTCGAAACATGTAGCCTTGCTTAAGAATAAAAAAGATTGTGCTGACGTATACTGTGTAATGTTAGTCACATTATTGTACCTACTAAAAGGCTGTACCCGAATTAGTAACGTCGAGAAACGGTACGGAAAAACATTCGTTCTGGCCAAAACAAGAGAATCTGCTTCCTCTGCCCGTAAAAACACGGTATACATGCCAATGTTCCAAACTTCTAAACGCGTCTAATTTCGTGATATTAAATATTAGCGTGTGTGGGATTTGGTTGTTTTCGAAATTACCTGATTTTTCTCGTTAAAAGCACAACACAGGCAGACGTACGTATCGCGTGTTCTTGTGGTCTTCAAAATTATTAATACAAGAAGGGTTTAAGTAGTGCACGTTTGAACGAATACCAGTTATTACTGCACGCTCCTCCACAGTCGCAGACTAATTCCTAACAAAACTGGTCCCAAGGGTACAGCAAACAGTAGTGTCACAGTCCCCAGACTAAAGGCAGGGAACTGATAATGTAGAAATAATTTATTATTACTAAAACGTAAATGACATTTCCACAAAAACAATGAAAACAGTAATTACTGGCTTCGTGTCCACAAAAGAACATCCTGGATAATGACTGCAGTCTCGCGTTTGTAAGCCCCTTTGAGTCACTGCGCTACAAACCGGAAGGTCGAGGGTTCGATTCCCGATGGTGTCATTGGAATTTTTATTTAAATAATCCTCCCGGCCGCACTCTGGCCCTGAGGTTGACTCAGCCTCCAACAGAAATTAGTACCAAGAATATTTCCTGGGGAGGGGGTAAAAGCGGCCGGTGCGTAAGGCTGACAAGCTTACCACTTTCACCTGCTGATTGTGTCGAAATCTGGGAGCATCAACCTTGTGGAAAACTCAGGGCCTGAAAGAGCCCTGTACAGTCATTGCCATGCCTTTTTTTTAAGGAGAAGGGCGAAGGGCATGCGTCATGTCAACCGAAAGTAATATTCTGGCTTGCAGATTACCACTACGGGTGCTACTGTACCATTTTTTGTATATTCTGTGTAATTTATTTTTAAACATCTCCTTATATAGGCTCGATTTCGTGTTTTGTGAAGGAACAGGAAACTTAGCTGCACTGAAATGTGTATTAACAGCAGCTGTAGTGTTCTTCAATAATGCTGGCCTTGGCATTTGGCGAAAGTTTGCTGTCCACTACACTAATAACTTTCCAGCTACGGTTTACACTGCTCTGTGTCCTGATGAGGCCATTCCCAGTGGCCGCGCGGTCTAAGGCGTAGGTCTGCTGATCGCCTGCTGAGATCGTGGGTTCGAATCCTACAGGGGACATGGATGTTTGTCTGTTGTGACTGTTGTGTGTTGTCAGGTAGAGGTCACCGCGACGAGCTGATCACTCATCCAGAGGAGTCCTACCGACTATGATGCGTCGTTGTTTGTGATCAAGAAACCTCAAGCATGAGAAGGCCACTAGGCCCGCGTTGGGCCGCAGCGCCACAGGAAAAAAAAGTCCTGATGATAGACAGGCTTCCAGTTTGCCAACAGGACAAAACGAATGTTTCCCAAAAAAGAAACGTTAACGAGAAGGTCGTCCCGAACAGCTCTTGTTTAACGCCATAAGGAATATCGGCAATATGAATTCGCTGTTCTGCTATGGAGAGCTCTGCACATTATAACAGGCCAGGAAAGGCCATGAGTGATGTGTTTGATATTTCTAAACAAAACAAAAGAAATACACGCCAAGTCACGCCTGTAAAATGTTCGTAAATCAACGAAAAATGTGCTAAGACCACTGTTCCGAGACTAGTCATGGGGCCTGCTTCATATTCAACGTTAACAGGGTTAGGAAAAAATCGGATCCATCAAGGAGTTGGAGGAAGTGGAAGAACATCCCTGCGCATTCTTAACGTCAGACCTAGATGGTGTGTAGTCTACTTCATGTGCCGACCGCCCTACTCCGAGGTAAAGAGCTCTCTGTACCCATTGGACAAAGAGTTGAGCGGTCCTCAGATTAATTCTGGGGACTGTCATGCTTCCAACACGTTGAATTAGTGATTCTTTTGCTACAGAAGCCGAAGGTTCAACACTTCAAATAACAAAGCTCGCCAATGATCAAAATGCTGAGCCAGGTCTCCCCACGTCCCATCTTCAAAACCGACTTCACTAACATCTGCCATAATGTCACAGTACGATATATTTCCCAGGTTTTCAAGTGACCGCTTTCCAAGAAACATCTTTCCCTCCTTTCTTCTTCGGCAGCAGCACATTTGGATTAGCGCTCCTAGCCTGTTTCCACTCAGAATCAACTTCTGAAACGACTACAGCCAACTGGGCTAATGCAAGACCTCGACCTACACCAGGCAGCGCAAACACAAAAAATGGGAAATGCAACTATGTCGCCCATGAGAAGTCCCAGCGTTCGAATAATCCACTCCTCAGAATGCGCCGCCACTGTGATTAGTCTTAATTTCCTGTTAAAGGAACGTGCCGTTTGAAGGACTGGAGCCTGCGGTTTACCTTAGACTGCCAATTCACACTCAGCAACGTGAGACCCTTGGCGGGATCCGATCTAACGAGTTCCAGTACATGTGGAGGGACAATCAGTTTTAACTTAAATTCCAAATGCATGCAGATCTTTTAAGTCCTTGCAGCTGCCTGCCCTCAGTCCTTCTCATTCTCCAATTTGAAAGTTTCCAAACTCATCCCAGTCAGACTGCATCCCATGAACAGGGTGGGTACAAACACCATGTTTTCCAGCCTCAATGTTCTACGAATCTATCCAAATAAGGGAAGCACATAACATTTGTTAATTTTATCACAAGCAAAATACCAAATTCTATTGCAATATTTGACGTCTTCAAGGCGGAAAGGCTTTAGATAGAGACCTACCGGATTGAAACACCAAGCAGTCTTTAGATGGTTAACGTTTTGAAGAAATCAGCTACCTCCATCGGTCTCCTGAGTTTGAGACAGCAGGTTCCTCCAAAACGTACAACATGAAAATTGTTAAGAATGGGAGAGAGAGTTACACAACAATGCACATTCAAATGGTGGAAGCAACAGCATTTCATAAGAACAAGCAATAAGAAACACATGCACTAGAATGGTACTTCAGCAGTTTAAACCTGTTTCAAGACAATAAGCCGGATTTTCTGGCCTCTTGTTCCGCTAGAGGGAAAATCAATCAGAGTAATGTGATGGTGAAGGGGCAGCGGGACAGCGAAGCGTAAAAAATCAACGTTACGTGATACTGGTGACGCCAATACGCATACCAATTTTCAATACAAAGTTAGGCAACGGTTGTGTTAACATGGGCTCGGATTCGTCCACTGGGAGGTGGAATGAAAAATAAAACGGAAACTGCAGAGTGAAGGACGATAACCACATTCCTAATATAAATACGACGCTACTTTACAATGCAAAAACGTCTTGTACTTCCTCACCTTCATCTCGGTGGACAGAGGAAATTCAGGTAACAGTACGGTAGATATCACCGTCATCCACCAATTTGTAGATTTTTTAAAATTCTGACAATATTCAAGTTGAAATAAATTTTACACACCTGCTGATTATTCACACACTCCATAACTCTTGAACGCTTGAATCTCAAGTATCGCCACTCACTTCCACATAGAGCGAAGGTTAAGAACGAGTGGAGCTTTACGCACATTCTCCCTGTACGCCTTCATGGCATGCACAAGGACAGCCTTACCTTTTACTACTATAACCACATTACTGCCCTGTCATATATTAAGTTGAAACAATAGGACCTGACCGTGGAGTCTTGACTGCAACAGTAGGTAACTGCATATATGATAGATGGAAAAATAAAAGCACTGGTGCAGGATTTTCTTTGAGTTCCTTCGGTTTTCTACTACCAATCATCAGTCCACCATTGTTCCATTTTCAATTCTTGTGGTGGAAGAAGGCTCTCAGTGCAATTTCGGCCTCTAATGGTGCCATGAATTACTATAATGTAGCAGCAGAATGACAACTGGCAGGGGAAAACTGAAGTGTTCGAGAAAATCCTGTGTCAGTTCCAATCTGTCCAAGATAAATCCCATGTGAACCACCCTGGGATTGAAGCAGGACCTCCGCGGTAGGAAACCGTTGCTTCACATTCATGTATCGGCGCTCACTGAAGAGCGTAACGGCCCTGTGCAGGCAACACACACACACACACAAGTGTCACGTCCTTGATCCTAGGCTACGGATTCATATCTAACCTGACAACAGGCTGATTACAGGGCACAGAAGTTAAGTTCTGGGGTCATCATAACTCCGTACAGAGGAGTTGTTAAAAATAAATCAAATGCGGAATACGCATCCAAACGTTTAAAACCGAGCAGTACCGCTACTGTACATTTCAATGAACGTGAACACACACCAAGTAAGTATCAAAGGAATAGGGAGCTCATAATTCAGAAATCTGGATTTTTTGTTAACACTCCCATTCATTGTTAACTACGATTTGCACATGATTCATGCAATATTTTATCTGTTATTTAAGAGTATGTACCCCGTAAACTTTACAAACGAATACATATGTAACAAAAATATGACACTGGCACTCTCTGAGCTAAGGAAGGTGTGAACAATACAGATACATCTTATGCGTATTGGACCGTGCATCATCTTGATATTTGAATAAAGGTAGACCAACTTGATGACACTTGCTTTATCACCAACAGCCAATTCCGCTACTTAACACCAACACGCCTCAAGTCAGCACATTACAGCCTACACAATAACGCACCAACTAGTCGCAAGCTCCTGAAGATGGATGTATTAACATCCGAAACATGTTGAGCAGTAAATTGACATAATAAAGCAAGTGTCATCAAGTTGGTCTACCTTTAT
>Ga0131853_10004102_pt1:0-25000 | contig 26154 bp, 17 predicted proteins | sample TergutLab28metaG_FD_92764 | JGI IMG/M metagenome (GOLD analysis project Ga0131853, IMG submission 92764) | Labiotermes labralis P1 segment gut microbial communities from Petit-Saut dam, French Guiana - Lab288 P1 (version 2) (version 2) | ecosystem: Host-associated > Arthropoda: Insects... | reverse complement strand
TGGGACCCTATAGACACAAAATATAATTACATTTTTCTTGTTAAGTTTTAGTTGAAGAGCAGCAATCTCAATATCCTGTTCCTCACAGTGTTTTTGTTGATTGATGTTTGTGAATTTTAAAGTTTCGTGGATGTATATACAAATGCCACCACTTTTTAGTTTCTTTCTGTAATATTTTGCTTCGAGTTTGTAATTGGAGATGGGCGTAGCATCTATTTCATTATTTTTTAAATGATGTTCAGTCAAGCAGAGTAAGTGTGGTGCCCCTATGAGTAATGTAAGCATAAATTCATTTATTTTACCTTTTAATCCCCGGATATTTTGGTGGTAAATCTTAAATAGGCTGTTTGTATCATCATTCTTATTATAAACTTCATGTCTATGGATAGAATATAATTCATTAGCATTTAGATTTACTATGAGCTGAGATTTATGTACTTGTTCTAAAATATTATTGCTTAGTTGATTGGAAGATAGGTTCTTTGCGCTGTGACTGTAGTTGCCATAAAAAAATCCTTACATCTAGTGATAGGACCTTCTTACTGCCTATTTGAAATCCTGCGTAGGGACTCACTGTTTGCCACTTTGCCTTGATTATTATGGAACTGAGTTGGTGGAGTTAGTACTTTTGAGAGTTTATCTTCAGTTGATATCAGGTAGGGTTTATGATTATCAGTTACATTAATGCTCATAATAGTTGCCTCTTCTTTCTAATTTAGGGCAATTACAGGTTCAGTTTTGTAAATGTTATTAATGAGCTCATCAGTTTGGGTTGCAATCAGTTTTGCAAGCAATTCTTTTCCAATACTATTTAAGTGCAAGCTGTGTTTAGTAAAATATATCCTGTTGGAGACCACTTCTACTGATGTAACATGCCTGAATGATTTTGCAGTTTTGTTTAGTTTGACATTGTATGCCTGAATTGCTAGGTTAGTCTTAGAGTCCTTTGCAAGATCATGTCTAGGGGGAATATTTACAACTATGATATTGATATTGATATATATTGAAGTGAACATTTTGAAAGTGGTAGTGTGTAGCTCAGTTTCTGTCCTAAGGTCTTGCTTCCCCTTGTACAGGATTGTGATGGTAGATGTGTAACTGTCTGAAATGGTTCCTAGGGTCATATCCTTGTTGAATATACTCATTCACTGTCTGTAACAGCAGTTGTGGTACTGCTGTGTGTTGTGCATGCTTGCTGTTTAGACTTGCTGCTTTGTTGTTCATGATACATGCCGTGATTTCTGTGTGTTACACTTGGTGGAAGGGTTTAAGAATGGTTTGGAGCCATCTTTCCACTTTTCATGGGTTTGCAATCCTTATTTATCATCTTGCAGAAGTAGTCATCTGGTGTGTGTATTGGAATGTCATGTGGGAATTGGGGTTGCCAAATTGTAACTGTTTGGTTAGGATAATTTTTGGAAACCTGTGTGATTACCTCCCCCACTTTTGCTTATGCTTTTTCTTCTGTTTTATCACTGTTCCAGTTCAGTCAGTATAGTGTCTAGATTATGGGCTGGACAACCAATGAATCTGGGTTTCATTCCCACCAGGGGCACAAGATTCTGTCTCTGGGGCTCACCCATCCTCCTATTCAGTGGGTAATAGGCACTCTTTCTAATGGAGGTAAAGCAGCTGCTACATGAAGCTGACCATTCCCCTTCATCTATTTATGAAGTTAAGAATGCATGGAGCTATACCTACACTTCCCCATATGCTGACGTCCTACAGTGCTTGATTAAGCACAGGAACAAAAATACTTGTACTCGTGTACTCTGCAGGAGTTTACATCTGATGTTCTGCTTGCTGGGTGAAGCTTCAGAGTGCATACTCTTTAATGTGCAGCATTCCACACCAAACCACAGTTCCACTGTCTTCTGAAACTGTGCCCTGCATGCTGCCACATCCCTATTCACTGTTCTCATTCTTTTCCAACATCATTTAGGTGCTCTTCTTGAATTACCTGCAGTATGTAATCTGACCACCTGTTGTCTGCACTATTGTCATTGTATCCAGTTCATTTTGTACCTGAATTTTTGGGTAATTGTGAACATGTGGCCACCAGTATGAAGATTGATTTTACTGGAAAGCTAGGGGTTGTTGGTGTGAATAAAACTGTTTGGTGCTGATGCCCTTCTTGTTACAGAAGTTGAAGTCAAAAACACCTACCCACTGTGGAGACATACATATTCATTTTTGTGTTTTTTGTGAGAGGGTGGCCCCCTTCTGCAGAAAACTAACAGTTGTTTCTGTTTTTTTGTTTGTCCTGTCAATAGGACAATTTATATCTGCTTATAGTAAGGCTTCTCATTTATCAGTTTTTTGGTAGCATTTTATATGTGCAAGGGCTATTAGTTCAGTTTTGATAGCTCATACATTTCATTCTTGTCTGAAGTTTCACATGTGTCTCAATCATGTAAACATTAATTTAGGGTAAATGGATCTGAAAGATTAGTGCAACATTTAGTGAATCACTTGGAATTTAGTCATAACATACAGTTAAAATTGTAATCCATCTGTATTTATCATCACAAACACTGCTGCATACAAGTACATTGACATTAACAGCGTATGTATTTTTGTTATTACAAGCATACATTTTATGCTGTTGTATGAAATAGGTTAAATTTTCTGTTTTTCAGAAATTATAGATTTATTGTTGGTGTTAAAAAATTTCAGATTGTAATAACAAATTATATAATATAGGATTTCCTCATTTTATACAGCACAGATTTATTTGTGTTGGTGTATTTTTCAGATTTTATATAACGGGTTACTTTTTTGTGCAAGAGATACATGATGGACACCATAAGGAGAATGAAATTACAGACCTTACGTGAGAACATTGTGAAAGACCTAAAGGTGGTTGAAGTGTTTGATTACCTGCTGTCTAGAGGAGTCCTGTCTGAAGATGACATGCAGCATATTCAAGGAGAGGTAAGTCTAGAAATGCACTAAACATGTTTAACCTTTACACATTTCTGCAGTAGAAAGAACACACCCATGTTAAAAAAAAAGTATGTTTGTAAGTATATACTCTTGGATTGGGAGACATGCTTTGAAAGAGTCAGAAAAGGGATAACAAGGAGCAGTACAGTAAGAGCTTGGAATATTTTACATGTCAGGAATGGGCTGGTTGAACCATGTTTGGATGGGGAACTTTAGTCCCAAAGATCCATTTGAATAGTAACCTTCAATGTCCTCAGTTTTCATTGTGTTTTTAGACCACATTTCATGTACACTTACAGTGTCTGAATGCCTGCTGTAGGTTTCATACATCTCAACCTCTTGCAGCAAACAAGCATGACAAATACCTATTGCATGTATACAGTGTTGAGATACTCCTGATGATGGACAGTTGACCTGTCTGAAACATTTAGAGTACTTTATCAATAAATTTGAGAAACTGTGCATCTTGTTGGCTTTTATTATAAGAATATTCCATGATACAATTCTCTCTTCTTTCCTTACATTCACTTGTGTTTATGTTTACCCATCCCTGCAACATGTTACATGCGTCTGAACCTTCTGTATTTAACCATTGTTACAGTGCTAGTTGAAGTACAAGTTATAAAACTTCCATTACCAATAAATTTTTCTCTGCTTCCCTTAAGTTCATGCCACTGTTTTTATTTTAACATACAGTCAGTTTCTCTTCATCATGGAAGACCAAGTGGAATATTCTGTCAAAGCCCTTATTGAGTTTGCGTATTATATGCATAAATTATCTGTTCTGCCTAACTATTAACAAAATTATAGTCTGCAAAAAAATTTTTGACAGGCAGGTGCAGAAGTCCCATTTGGCTGATTGAATGTAAAGTTAAGAGAAAACTTTAATTAAACAGGTAAATATGATTGTCAAATATGTATGGATTTTTTAATATACAGGATGTGACACATTTCAACTGACAGATTGCTAGGGATGAATTGATTTCCTTCTTTGGGATAATTTTAAAACTGTGGTGTATGAGGCCCCAATGAAAACAACAGAAGGACTGACTGCACGGATCATGGATGCCTTTCAACTTGTGCAGACAACACCAGTATCATTAGAGAGAGTACATCTATCAATGCTGCTTACTGTCGCTTGTGCAATGATCTTGGTGGACAGCATTGCGAACATCTTGTATAAAACACCTAACTGTTTCTTGCAGTAGATTTATGACATTGTTTTGCTAGATGCAGGGAACATTTCTGCTTTGATTTTCACTTTTGTATTTTCATTTCACATTTAAATTTGGTACTTCATAATCAGTGTTTTTTAATATATATAGAACTTCCTGTCTGTAACAATAAAATTAAGTAGCAGGCTATTAAGTTACAGAGCAATGTGCAGTTCATCCTTCCAACAGAACGTGTTCATGGTTCTGCATTTAGTGGCCAAACTAAGCACTTTGAGATATTGGTTCCTAGCCTAAAATACATTGTTTTGGTCCCCTCTATCATCCCTAGGAATCTGTCGGTTAATTACAGTACACCCTGTATATGCTTGGACAGGTGTGGCAGTCCACATTTAGTTTAAATTTTAATAAAATAATTAAATTAATTATATAATTATTGTATTTGTTATAAATTTAAATTGAAGTTATTTATGCATTTATTTTTAGTAGTAAGTAGTAGTAGGGATGTCACATTTGTTCCCAGATGGGTTGTAAGATGTCTGCTGTCAGTATTGGTATGTGTCTACGAATGTAGATTCAATGCAAAATATTTCATGTTCTAAAGTCATATAAGTAATTACTGTATGTGAAATTTTTGGTTTTGTTTTTACTTCAATTGCAGTGAGAAATTGTGCTTGATGCACTGCTTAGCACTGTGGATAAATTTGTGCTTTTATATCAAACATTCTAGTATAATAAATATGAAATATTACAGATTAATAAACAATGGCATTAAATTAGGTAAGTATAATTAAATTAATTAATATGTGTATGTCGGCAGCAGACTACATATTTAGGTTTAAAGAATCATCTAGTACAACAAAAGATCAATTTTCATAACTATCAATGGATTTAATTGCTTTCAGAGAACTGATAGAGATAAAGCACGCCACTTGTTGGATCTCTTAGCCAAGAAGAATAATGAAGCCTTTGAGCACTTTGTTGAAGCCCTTAGAAAACCATATCCATGGCTCAGTAAGCAACTGGAGGCAGAGGTTCCAAAGGCAAACCAAGTTGAAAAGAGAAGCTTTTTAGACAGCATGCTTGTAGGAGGTTTGCCCCAGGCACCAAAGTATCATGTTGAGAGAAAAGAAAAGGTGATGTATGTTTTATTGCATTTTGTGCATGTAAGTAAAACGAGTAAAGGTTTTACAGAGAAGTGTGTGACATTAATAAAGGCCTGTACTGTCAGCCTCTGATACCTGTCAAGTAAAACTAATTTATTTTAGTAGTTAAGAGTGTTATGTAAATCTGTAAAATATTTATGCCAGGAATTTGTATTTCCATAAACCATCTGTATCACAGTCTGTAAGTTTTACACAATAGATGTAATTTTCCATCTGCTTCCACATTTAATATTACAGTTATTTGCAGGGATATCTTTCGGTTTTGGGTACTTTCTCCCGCAGCGCATTCAGTGCATGACTTGTCAGAGTGTAATTTAATCTTCTCAGCTTGTACATTGAGGCTTCCTTCCTTTTTGCCTTCATTTCATTCATATGTGAAGAAAATAGTAGACTTCAATTGACCCTTGCTGTTGTTTTATGAAATAACTAGGTATTTCATGAAATAATGGATTTTATGTTTTAACTCTAAACTACATAACATTTTATAGAATCATTTCCTACCTATTGTTCATGTTTTCAACTTATTATAGATGATTAACCCTTTAAACGCCACATTATATCCCACCTTCCATATGCTGGCATTATTAGGAGCTCACCATATTCTCCACATTAGCAGGATAAGGGTTAAACAAACATTTGTTGAACCCTATTTATTCATTTCATTGCTACTAATATCATTTTCATGAAACCTGACTTTAATTAATGGAAATTTAATTCCATTTCTGTATGTCTGTATAAATGTGAGATACAGTTGCAGTGTTCATAACCAAGTCAGGAGTACAGAACAGTGAAATTAGCTATGAAACACCACCAGGTTCCCCATACTAACTTTCTGGTCTTAGATGTGCAGGTTCATTGAGTGTACGTAATCCAGCAATAAGAATCTTCTAAAGAACTGTATTGTGGTGTACAGTGGTAGTTCAAAACAAAATATTTGTTATGAGAGGAATATTGAAATTGGACAGAAAATGGAAAACAGCATTTTTACAGTCTCACAGATATGACATAGAGATAAAAAAAATTATTACAAGTAAGTCCTGTATTGAACGTTTCCACACACGTCAAAGGCACTGGGGACCTTAAGGAGAAAAATCCCCATGCCTCAAGTTGTTACTGTCAGGCATTGGGGTTTTGCCAGGTAAAGTAAAAGGTAAAGGTCACCCTATCACCTTCCATGAAGACACAGAGGAGAGGTATAGCTGTACGCTTTTTCTAATCTCAGTGCTAGAAGGGGGTTGGTAATTATCACCACGCCCCAGCTGCTTTACTCCCAAGAACAACCTGGTACACATTGTATAGGAGACCAGGTCGGCCCCATGGCTAGTCTGGACAGGTGCAGAAAATCTTTCTTCCACTAGAATTCAATCCCCAGACTGTCTAGCCTGTAGTGAGTTGCTATACCAACTATGCCATCCCAGCCCACGGTCTTGCCAGGTGTTGTCAAATATCTGATTTATTGAGATGCATTGCCAGTATTGTCCCTTATATTGCCAGTGCCTGTTTTAAGTTGAGTATACTCAGGGATTTGTGATGTAACCCCAGATCTTTAGATTGTGGAACTGGAGGACTAAGTGGTCTTCCTTGCTAACTCCACCAGTTGTTGAAAGTTAGGTTTAGTAAGTGATGCACTTCAGTGAACCAGCATGCTATTGCATATTCTTACTGGGATATGACTTCATGATCATCATTGTTTACAATTGGGGAATAAGAAAGCACTGAAGTGTATCTACATAACAGCCCCAGTGAGTTATATCCTTGCCAAAGAGAAAATGTTCATGTACTTCGTAGCATGCAACATTTGCTTTCAGATGTGTCCTATCAAGGTTGTAGGAAATGTAGTGGTTGTCTGTCCTCCATGCAATCATGTTATATATGTCGACTCATCAAGACATTGACTGGGGCACTGTCAGTTAAATGCCATCCATTGATATTATATTCATCTGCTTCTGCTTGTTTTTGCATCAGAGTTGTGAGTTGTGGACAGTGCACATAATCATGCTACCACAGTGCCTGCAGATGCTGTATGTGATTGCTATGAAATATTTGTAGCTACAGGCACACAGTGTTTTGGAAGGTGTTCTCAAGTATTCAGTGTTTATTTCCAGTGGTCGCAGATGCCCGATGTGTTATGGAAACGTTTTCAGGTGGTGGTGCGAAATGCATCAGCAGGTGTTTTGAAGGACATCTGTTTCTAGTGTCAGATGCCTTCAATATGCACTTCTGAGGACTTGCCTGTCTGAGTTACTGAGCTTGATTGTCAGTGTACTGGATGTACCTTGCCATGGTGTCAGTTTATTGTTAAGATCATATGTTCCTTTCACTAGCATGAAGACTGTAAGGAATATTACAAAGAGAAAGGCAAAATAACACAGTTTTACTTCCGTGTCATAATCTAGTTTAACTTATATAACTTTTTTTTTTTTTTTAGTGATACAACTTTATAAATCTCGCATTTTGTTATATTTATCCAATGAATGCACAATATATATTAACAATATCTGTTTCTTAAAGCACTCCGACATGTTTCGATGTTTATACATCATGCTCAGGGAGTCTCGTATTATGTACACTAAAGTTACAAAATTAATAAAATGGAAGCATTTATACAGGTGATTGTTATGGAAAATCAGTAGATTAAAACCTTTAAAATGTTGTAAAATGTGTCAGGTTGTTTGTAATTCTTGAAATGCTTGTTTTATTACTGTACATAGAACATTGTTATGTGGTTGGTGGCTGTATATACAATCATTAGAATCTGGAATTGTCTTTCTTGTGGGTTCAGGCCCTTTTAGTACATCTTCCTGTGTGAAGGTTGTTCCCCACACAGGAAGATATACTACCAGGGACTGGGCCCACAAAAAAAATTCCAAATTGTATTGATTGTATGTACAGCCACCAACCACAAAACAGTGTTCTGGGTAATGTAATAAAACAAAGCATTTTAAGAATTACAGACAACCTGACACATTTTACAACATTTTAAAGGTTCTAATCTATTGATTTTCTGTATCATTCGCCTGTATAAAGGTTTCCATTTCATTAATTTTGTAACTTTAATGTACATGATGAGAGACTCCCTGAGGATGATGTATAAACATCAACACATGTAGGAGTGCTTTTAGAAATAGATATTGTTAACATATATCGTGCATTCGTTGGATAAATATAGTAAATTATTACAAAATGCACTGTACGTACATCAAGATTAGAAATCTCACACTGTGCAGCTATTCTGCAAATATGAGCCTCATTTTGTAGAATTTATGAGGTCTTTCACAGGGCAAAAGAAAATGCCTAGAAAGGTGAATCTAGTAATGAAGGCCTGATTGGGTAACATGCTTTATTTGATATGCTAGTGGTAATGTGAAACCTGTATATAACACAGTTGTCAGTAGGTCAAGTCATGTTGCACGCTTGTTTCAAGGGTTTTTTTTTTTATGTGAACCTTGTGTCAAAATATTAACCTGATTGATACAATTTTACATTTTCTGTCTTGCTTTCACTGCTGTGTAACCTTATATACAGTAAGTATGGTGTGAATTAATAAACATTGCGTGGCATTCATTTGCATTTTACTCCCTCTCTGAGATAACTATGTATTTACGTTTGTCAGAGTTTGTGTGTAGAATTGTATTGCACAAATACAGTGTACTCTGAATTATCCATGCATGATGGCAACTTGCAAAGGACTGATGATGAAGGTGCGAAATAACGAGATTTAGCAATGAGTGCTGAAACAAAATCCTTTGTACAACATTTGGGTTCTATCATGCATGTTCATGTACATTTGGCGAACATGTAGCTACTATGCATGCAGCTACACAATTCTCAGTCCACATCATTGGTGGTGGTGAGCATTTGTGATGACACTTTTACTTTTTGTTTGTTGCTCAATAAAGTTTATGTTTTAGTCTGTGTTTCTGAATTATCTGTGCACCCCCTCCCCACCATTACCCTAGATAATTGAGAGTCCACTGTGTTGGGTATGTGCAGGACAGAGTAGTTTTTAGCATGAATTAATGAACCAACTTTTGGTTTATAATATTCCCAAAGAACTTAAAATAATACAGTAAATTGTGCTTGTATTGGAACTCTAAGGGACGTACATATCTTTGTCTGTTTTAGACACATTTGTGTTTGACACTGGTACTATTTTTACACAGAATATATATATTTAATATACTTATGAACCAAATCAAGAATTAATGCTGTTACTGAGTGATACATAGTTCAATTCATTATCTTTTCCTTCTCTCTTCTGGTAGCCCAGTAAAGTAGGTTAATTGGGGCATGTTTGGCATCAACTAGGTATTTATTCTGCCCTATTTTTAAATGAAATTTTCCATCTAATTGAAATTCTGGAATTCACCCTACAGAATAAAAATATATCAATGGAAAACAAATATTTCAGCAGATTGTTTTCCATTTCCACATTAAATAAATTTTGTCTTTTACAAATAATCAATGTAGTTTACAGCAGGGGTGCACAGATCCCAGGTACCAGGTCACCTGGGCAGCAGTTATGTGTGGTGACACCAAATATTTGTAGGCCCTCAGTATGGAGCTTGCTTCATGTCACTCTTCTGGCACCAGTCTTATATAATTGTGTGTTGGTGTTCATTTTACAAATGGCATTTTTTAACACTACATGCAAAAATACAGAGACACAGGAAGTTTGATGAATCAATCATTAATTCAAATGTATTGGCCAGAAAATAAGAATATTGTAGCATTACGCAGGCATTAGTACATAGTAGTTTAATGCATATATCTGCTGTGAAGATGTGTTGGAACCATGTTTTTCAAAGAGGTGTCTGTGTATGATGTTTAATGACTAGTAGTTTCTGAATTGACTTGGAAAGCTTCATTTTAGTTTCATATGTCACTGCTGATAGGTTATTTCTCTTAAAGAATTGGTTTATTCTCTCAAGTTTGCTGCCATTTGCTTGACAGATAGGCTTCCATATCTATGTTAATGGCAGGATTCATAAAATACTGTACACAGAAAGGGCATAATAAATTGCCTTGTTTTAAAGCATAGTTGTAAATGAAAATCAGCTGGAATTGCATGTTCATTTCAGAAAATCCACAGCCTTGTTTTCTGAGGTAAAGTGTTTGAGACCAGTGTATGTGCTGTGCCACCTTTTGGGTTTTCTGTGATTTTTAATACTTTCAAGTTAGTGTCCTAGAAAACAGTACTGGCAGTGTTGGAACCAACAAGGAGCAACATTGTTACATATGAGTAATATTCTAATAGTGGTTTTCTGGGCTGTGATAGAGTATAGTTTTGGAGGTAGTTTCTAATATAGCAGGAGGACATGATACATCCATCTTCAGGGAATGTAAGATCACCTGGATCATGAAGATGGAGGAGGCATATTGCTCAGAAGCATTGTTATATACCTTCATGACTGTACTGTATCACAGTCCAGAAGACCACAGTTTGAACGCTCACTGCCATAGAAAACTTTAATGGTAAATGACAAATATGGTTTAGTTCCCCTCTACACAATTGTGTAATTTTTCATTTCACCCACTGATACCTGTCTACTTTTTTTGTATGCATATTCATCTAATCAATTTTTATACCATATAATTTTCTGCTATTAATACCTGAATTCACTGGACCAAAAATTCAATTCCCATAGATTTACTTTATATTCCAGTGCTGCATTTAAAACAATGATTATATTCCATGCTGTTTCTAAAAGTAACTTTTCAATATTTCAACTTCTCAATGTTGTAAATAAAAAATGTTAGTATTCTGTAGTGTTTAATGTATAAATGTAATTTATTTATAGCTGTTGCTGCTTCTGTTTTTGGGATTTGTTCTAATATAATTGTTTTTTATTTCAGCTAGAAGAGGTGCGACAGCATTTACGTTCTCTCAAGAGGAGGCATTATGTTGTACTTCATGGGATGACAGGTTGTGGAAAATCATGTCTAGCTGCTGCAGCACTTGACAGCATAGAACTTGTTTTTACACAGTTTAGAGTAAGCATTATAGATTACTCAGACTGTAATATCTAGAGGCTAGTTTGACCGTACATCTTCCTCATGAAATAAAGTGAAATGCCAACTTGATGCAACTAGGTAATTTTATTGATGTACTCTTAGCTCGACATGTTTCGGGTGTACGCCCATCATCAGGAGCATTAGATGTTGAGTTGCAGTATATGGTTTTCTGCACGAAGTTTGTGGATGGGTGGTGGTATTGAGAGCCGCTGTGTAGGTCGTGTGTACGGTGCGGATGGTACCGTGCAACTGAGTCACACGGTACCATCCGCACCGTACACACGACCTACACAGCGGCTCTCAATACCACCACCCTTCCACGAACTTGGTGCAGAAAACCATACACTGCAACTCAACATCTAATGCTCCTGATGATGGGCGTATGTACCCGAAACATGTCGAGCTAAGAGTACATCAATAAAATTACCTAGTTGCATCAAGTTGGCACTTCACTTTATTTCATGTAATGTCTAGATTAATTTACCTGTCACAGTTGAGGTGGTTAGACACCAGCATTTTGGCAAAGGTACAAGTTCAGTCCCATGACAGTCTGTGTCAGATTTATATTTGATATAATAGCACTGGATCAAGTTTCTCTCTGAGTATGTTGGCTTTTCTGAAGCCACTACCCAATATCTGCATCCATTATCAGCATTTGGTACAGCAAGCCCTTCTGTTGCTGCAGCTGAATCGTAGCATACATGAAGAGCTCCAACACTCCAGAAAAGAGTTACTATGTGACCAGCATACAGTGTCTGTTGCAAGGGTGAAAAAAGTGTGTTGGTAATGGAGAGTTTGTGGAAAAATAATCTCATCATTGTAAAGGATATACCCATGATATATGTAAATTTAATTTTAATTTGAATTAGACTTTCTGAGAGGTATAACTTCTATACAGCCCCTTGTAGCTACTCACCCAATGTGTACTGTTATACATAAGTATCTGGCAGTGTGCTTACCAAGTCGAATTCTGCCACATTAGTGCCACAAACAAGTTTCAGTTGTACACACCTCATAAGTAATACAAGCATGTCGTAGAATACTGTATATTCACCAAAATGTATTTAATTGCAAGCAAATGTGCACATTTACCCTCATGCACATGCACTCACTTTCCCTCACACACACACACACACACACACACACAAAAGCTTAAACTCAATTTAATGTTTATTTTGTACTAACATGTTGTACTGCAGCACTGTATCCTTTCTACTTTTCTGCTATATGCTCCCAAGGTATTTGGTATGTTGCTTGCCCCGCCCTAATATTCTGTTGGTTCCTGTATCCAACTGGTTACTGTGCTGTCTGTGTTGTTTGAGTATCAAGTATGTTTGGTAAATGTGCTGCAGGGTGCTGTCTTTTGGGTCAGTGTCGGTGATGTAAATACAGAAAGCTCGGGTGATCTCCTAAGCCATATGACAGACCTGATGGGGAAATTGAGTCGTCTTTCTGAAGTTGAATCAGATCAATGGGATCAGACAAGTATAAACATTACTGTGGCAAAGGAGAGATTGCGCCGATATTTTACATCTAATAATCTGCATGAAGGACTTCTGATACTTGATGATGTTTCGTCCGCTGAAATCATAGAAGCATTTGATGTAGGATGCAAGATTTTAGTGACAACTAAAGATAGCGAGGTCATGCAAAGTGTTCCAGGAAGAAATCATATCATTAAGGTAAGATTGTTTTATGAATTTACATAAAAATAACTTACAGGCCAAAACAAAGAAGTGGTGTGAAAATTTTGTGAAAGTTTCATTTGTGTATATGTTGTGTGCACAAGATGTTTTTAGAGGATGTAACTGAGTGTTTTATTTAAGGGTGGTTTGTCACTGTACTGTGCCATCACAATTTGTACAACATAACTGTATGGTCAGTGTGATATGTTATGTTTCTTTAATTTGTGTAGCACTTAAACCTTGTCTAAAACCTCACTGAGGGTACATTATACATTGAGCAGACAACTTTGTAAAAAAAAAAAAAAAAAACCATGTATGTCCATTAAGGCCCAGTGACATCCCTTGTAAGGTAATCATGGCAGTCATCATTCCCACATTTTACACTTCAAGCTCCCACAAAATAAACACTATATTGTCATATACTGTCTTACACGAAGGAAACATAAGATGCTTGCTTTAAGTAATCATGTCTGAAGTAGCCACGTGTTATTTTTGTTAATTTCTAACACGTGGAGGGTGCTCCAGTGACTTTTCCTTCTCCTGTTATGGCAGTAACATACCTGGCCCTGCCCAGCAATTTTATTGGTAAAAAGGTAAAGCAGTCCTGTTACAGGCCCGGAGGGGCCCAGAGGGTTCCAGGAAGTTAAGGTTCCCAGATTTCATGACAACGGCACAGAATGGTGGTGGGTTGTCATCCTTACGCAATGGCTGCCTTTACGCCCAGGAAATACTCCTGGTACTCATTTCTGTTAGAGGCTGAGTTGACCCCAGGGCCATAGTGCGATCGGAAGGATTTTATGTCAATGAAAAATCCACTGACACTAGCTGGGATCGAACCAGCGACCTTCCGATTTGTGGCACAGCACCTTAACCACTGTGCTACCGCGGTCCCCTCATTTTACTGGTGCCTCATGGGAATTCAGGGAGAAGACCAGTTGTAGAGCAGAAATTATTTGCTGCTGAAATAACTGACTTCTTTTTAGTTTCCTGTTAGTGTATATAAATTGGAAGTGTTTGAAAATCTGCCTCATTGACTTTTAAATCATTTATTTCATTCTGATGAAAAGCATATTACTGCAGCTCTGCTAAATCTTGTCACACAGATTGAATTTTGAGTGCCTTCAGTTTATGAAGACTGCCAATACAGTGGAACCCAACTTTAATACATTTTTGTGAGGTCCCAGCCAAATGTCCCTTAAGAACAGTGTTAAATTTTAACATGTGTTAATGTTTCCTCAACTTTGCACGTTTTTGGAATTCACACATACTCGTTTTGCTCCTGACTGTAAAAATTTGCCAGATTTTACATTTTATGGTTCTGTTCTTAGCATTTGTATTCAAGTCAATAAATGATGCTAAATGTAAGCAACAGAAGCATACACAAGGTGTTTGCACTGGTGATCAAATGGTGTCTGGTAATATGTGCCGGTACCTCTAAATTAATTAGTGACATCTCACACTGGACACACGAAACCAAACGCTGAACTAGTTCGGATATATTCTGTATAGATGGGTAAAAAAATAACAAGACAAGAGTAAGTTGCAGAAGATAAGGCAACAGTCTAGGATGCATTGATGGTCATAAGAAACCATTTTGTTTTTTGTTTTTTTTTATAGAACAATAATTGAAAGAGTTTGTACAGTTGCATGTGACACTCATAGGTCAAAAAAAAACTTTACTGCCTTTTGCAGATTAGTGAAGGCTTTATGGAGCATGAGTCGCTGCGTTTAATGGCTGAATGTGTTGGAGTTGAAAAAATATCAGAGCTGCCTCCCCAGGCCAAAAAAATTCATCAATTATGTAAAGGTAACATATCTGGTTATACAAATGAAACAGTGTGGCATATTGTCCATCATTTCTGCTGATATGAAGGGATACCTAATTTTAAAATTAATTAAATTTATCACAAATCTGAAATGGTAAGATAAAATATGAGGTGTATTTGAAAATGAGCAGAACAAGGATGTAATAATGGAGGATTACACTAGAGTAGGTGGCTCTGCTTTGTTTGGAAGGTCCCTGGGTAAGATCTCAAGCTATTGTGACTGAAGATTTTTATGGTCTAATTCAGTCCATCCAGACAGATGCGAGGACAGTACCCCCGAGTAGGACATGACTGCTTCTGTCCACATTGTTTCCAACTCATGTTTACCAGTTCTCTCATTCATTGCTATATAGAGCAGCTGAGTGTGTTGTGATATGAACCAAGAAGAAAAATAAGAACGTATATTACAAGACACTTCATCTGTCATGATTTACAGATGGCCTGTTTAAAGTGACACAAGTAAATGTGAAAGTTGCTGCACCATTGTACTTTATTTTTTTAATTTTATTTTTATTCCCCCTTGCCCGTGGCGCTGCGGCCTAACGTGGACCATGGCCTCCTCATTCTTGAGGTTTCTAGATCACACACGATGACGCATCACAGTCAGTAGGACTCCTGTGGACGCATGATCAGCGCGTCACAGAGACCTCTACGTGACAACACACAACACTCACAACAGACGGACATCCATGCCCCTGGTGGGAATCAAACCCACACTCTCAGCAGGCGAGTGGGCGTAGACCTACACCTTAGACCGTGTGGCCACTGGGACCGCACCAATGTACATGCACTAAACAAAAACCTAATCTTACAGTCTTCCAGATTAGCATTCCAGTATAACAAATCAATTAGAGAAAGATGTATACATTCTACTCATATAAATTTTCCCATATTATGACATAACATGTACACACACACACACATGCACACATACACATACACATGAACTGTTAGTAATGTACAGATTTCTTCTGTGATGTGATGCCATGAAATTTGGTGCATAGTTAGCAATGTTGCAGAAGAACTTGGGTGCCTCCATCTTCTATGTTGCAGATGGTGGTTTTGGGTTCTTATACAGCATTGGTACTTGTCTATCGAACTGGGTTGTGTCACATCTTGGAAGAACACAATCTTCATTTTCACATATCTGAGCAGCTCATATCCCACAGGTGTCATATTTGCAAAGAAGGTAGTTATCTGCCTTGTGTTCTGATGTAATACAAAGGTGGCCATGAGCTCTTGATCAACATGGAACTGCAGTTGCGTACCTGTCATTTGGATACTTCCACCATACATCTTACAGCTTCATTTCAATTAGCAGAAGCTGTCCGCTCCATTGACTTCAAAGCAAAGTAATCATCAGTCAGAATCTTTGCAACATGAATGTGGACCAGGCTGTGGAACATATTTAAAATATATTTGGACCATAAGGGTTATATTACTTAGTATTAATCTCTGGCCTGGTGATGTGCACTGATTGGCCATTTAAATTTGCACTCTGGCTTTTTCAGCCCACCATTATCTTGGGAATGAAGGACCAAAAAGCACAGAAATGATACTTCAGCAGACAAAGCTGCTTCAGATTTAACAAAATGGTACAGAAGGCTTCTTGCTAGCCATCTGTGAATGACACATGTGATCAAAAATGTATGGGTGACACCCATTAGTGCCCAAAACTGACCATTTTTATTACCTGTCACAGGCCTCACCATACAGTTTCACGTAATGTGTTAATGGACTTCAACACATAGTGAACTATCACTTGTGACAATAGGTACCCTTTTTGTTTTGGCAGTAACCTCTGTGTACATATTTTATGTCAGAAACATCAACCACTTTTATAAATGAGCTCGTGTTCTGTAGGAATATGTAAATTTTTCAGGTGTTCCCATGGTGATTGCACTAATTGGAGGACAATTAGCGGAAAATAAAGATGATGTTCAACGCAATCCTGGACGATGGGATTATTATCTTGATATGCTTGCTAGGCATGAGTATGGGTATGTGAAACCTGGCATGTTAATACTGTATTATACAAATATCAAATTATTAGTAAAGTGTTCATAGTAAAATTCATTGGAGTATATGAAGAGAATTCAAGTATTATTAATGTTTAGCTCTTCTTGAGTAGAATTTTCCTGTGGCAACAGAGGGTGTTATAGTCATCTCTGGCTCTTTGTATCATTCCATAATCATTCATCATCCCTCACCTCCATCTTTATGGAAGGAAATCAGATGCTTAGATGGTGGTGTTAAGCAGTATGATACTGCTGTATGTCATATTGAAGTAAAAGAGCCCCTGTTAAATTGACATGGAGCTACGTTGTTGCCAAGTGTTAGGAACAGTAGTTGTTGTTGTTGTTTGAGTTCCAGTGCCCTTGTGCAAAAAGAGTGGGGTGAAAGTTTTAAGTTAAACTGTAAGTTGTGCATATAACATCAAGTTAACAATTTGTGCGAGTTTTTCTCCTAAACCAAACAACTTCTTTACTATTTTCCAAGCTACAGATTGTGATGGTGGGTGGCTGGGTACTGTGAATAGCCATATTCACTTAAATGTAAAGAATGTTTTCATAATTCATCACCTGAAAAATTGGGAGTGTCTTGATAATCATACAGAGAGTGAAAAACCTGATCTGTATGGGACATCTTACATGCAGGTTCATCTTTTATGTGGGTAAATATGGTGAGCATGCACTTTTTTGTAATAGAATTTAGAATGCAGAAACTTAAGTTTATGTGATTTTCTTTTACAGGAATATAAAGAGGTATTCTTTTCCTCAAGGGCATGGCATGTTAGGTGCCATTGGATTCTGCATAGATAATTTACATGACAGTGTAAAGTGTTATTATCAGGACTTTGCTCTCTTCGTTGAGGATGTGAATATCAAACCGGAGGTGAATTATTTATTATTATTTAAATACATGGCTTTAATATCATTCTCATGTAATGTTGAGGCTTTGGTTGCAGGACTGGATTTTTAATTTTCATTAGTGATTCTTTTTAATACATGGCAATCCCTTGCCAACCAAGATTTCAAGGATCCAGTTTCCTATTTGTATCCAGTTTTACCAGCAGTGGTATTTGGTTTTATATAAACATGTGTTTATTTTGTACACACAGAGAAATTTGTGTCTTCTGCACCAAAATGTCTGTTTGTTGGGAACAGGGCTGTAAAGGCCAGATGAATCTGAGCCAAATCCTTACACTCCATGTCCAAGAGTCATGTTAATTTTATGTTCTGTCTTGTCTTGATATTCAAAGTGGTCTCTTCGAGTTGGATTTGTAACCAAAATTTTGTGTATACTAAAGATTTGATGAGTGCTGACAGTAGTTGGGGCACTGGGGTAGCATATATGGTATAGCACCTGACTGTGGGCTAGATGGTCCAGAGTTCAAACCCCCATGGGGTATCCAGGCTAGCCCCAGAACCCACCCAGCCACCTTTACAATAGGTATGGGGTCTGTTTCCTGGGAGTAAAGTGGCTGGGGAGTGGTGTTGACCCTGGGGTCAGTTATGGGTAGACCTATACTTGTACCTCCCCTCTGTACCTGCTTGGCATTTAATAGGATTGCTCTTTAGCAGTAGTCGTGGTTCACCTATCATAACCTAACCCCATTTCTCAGGAAGGCCTTATCTAACCAACTGTAGTGTTTTTTGAGAATGTAACCCCCACAGTGAGAGATCATTTAGTTTCACTGTGTTTGTTGCATTAGCTGCTGCAAGTAACTGCTGCCACCCTCTTTTACATCACCATAATGAAAACTTTTACCGTTCTGTTAACCACAATTTAATTCACATTACATTTGAATTTTAAGTTGTTTTAGATACTGTTATGCAGTTTCTTGTTTGCTGACAGCTTGTTTGCAAGCTGTCAGCGAACCTGTATGACATATACCATTGCTGTGTGTACCATGAAAAACTCCTGATGATGGACACAGGAACTGTCCGAAACACGCAGAGTTTTATTCCAAAAATAAATTTGAGAACTTAGTGCATCTAGTTGGTTTTATTACAAGAATATATCACGATGCACGGTCATCGGAACATCAAAAAAGTTTGCAGTATGTTTCACAGCACAGATCATTGTTCTCTAAATAGAGAGCCCACATCAAAAATTCAGTGTACAGATTTTCTTATTCCAGGTGCTGGCAACTCTTTGGTCACGAAATAAATATGAAGCAGAAGATATAATGTGTGAGTTTGTAAAGAAGTCCCTTGCAGTATCCAAGTGGAATGAGTCTTTAAATTGTTATGTGTATGGGATACATGACTTACTTTTACACTACCTAAGAATTCAGCTGTCGGATGAAGAAAAGAAGGTTTGTACAAATAGTCTTTCTGAGTACATTCTTAAATGACAAGGTTTCGTGACATGCATGACCTGCTTCTGGTTATTATCACTGTTGCTACCAGCACTTACGTTTGCTGCATATTAGTGCCAGTATTCATTTTTTCTACCCTATACAACAAAACATTTTAAAATTCTCCTAACAAAATTCATTCAAGTTGTATGGTAAATTATGTTGTCTACATGGATATCCAGCACAAATTATAGTGTATATCTGTTCATGAGCATGGAAAACTTCTGCTTGTTATAATATTTCATACTAACTGTAATGTCTTGTGGACTTTACCTTCATGAAACATTGAAATTTTTTAAGATTGTCATTCATCTAAATTGTGTATATCCCAGGGCAGTTTGTGTGGTGCTAGGACAGGTTTTTCCCCAAGTATTTTTGTTTTCTGCTGTCATCATTCTACCAGTGCTCCATTCTCACATTCCGTTAATTTACCATTGGCACTGTATGTTTTCAGCAGTTTACTTAACAGCATTGTTAAATAAAACACTCTGTATCTGTTATGTATAGAAATTCAGTTCCTGTTTTGCAGAGAACACAATCTGTGTTACATTCTAAAGACCAGTTTGTTAATGCTGTTCAGAGAAATAATAAGTGAAAATTATGAGAATCAAACAAAATGCACAGATAGAAGAGTTCCTTAATGTTATAGGAGATCGGAGGACATACACTTAACACATAAATGATAGTAGAAATGTGTCACTTGTATGGGGTGAAAAATACATGAAAATAAAAATTTTCTGGACCGGTGTCATTCACATCTGTCATGCACTGAAGTAACAGTGCTGTAAGAAAAACATTTGGCATACATCTTTCATTGCATGATAATGTCTGTGTTTTTAAGCAAGCAGTGTTTAAGAGTGCTTGTATTTAATTATTTATCTGCAAAATAAAAATGTTAGTGTATTTATGATGAAGCATTTTGCAACCTGTGCGTATGAATTCTTGTATGTGTTTTATTTGTGCACAAGGATGACAGGATTAATTGTTTGGTGCTCCACTCTGCATAATGAGATTTTTTAGGAGTGGCAAAAATTGTAGTTTAGCTCCGAATGCAGCTTGTCTGATTTGTGTGAAAGGTTCATGGATTGAGTTCGCAGATTGACTGAGCTGCAGTTAAACCAGGTTGTACCTGTTTCTGCACCATCATCTTGAAGTTCTTTCACTGTAGTCAGTTTCACTTTTATCGGTCAGCAGTTGTAACTTAATTAACTGGTGCAGAATAATTCAAAATTAGTCATTAAGCTGGTAGATTGCTGTGCATAAATTAATTGCATTTTTAATCTTGTGAGCATGAAGTAAGTTTGACTTTCTCAAAAATGCCTTCAGCATTATTGCTGCACATGTTCATCTGAAACGTTAGTATGTACCCACCCATTAATATGGTGTTGTAAACCAGAAGACCATGGTGTAGTTCTTCTGTTTTGTCTCTTCTTATGCATACATGTGTTTTTTTGTCTAAGCATGCACATTTGTCTTTATTGTGAATATATTTCAGTTTTTCAGGAGTTCCTTGTTTGTGGTCGGTTGGGACCATAGCAATGCCACTTACAGTGAACCCCTTTTAAGTGGGGAGTTTCCAACCATAAATAATGTAAATATGGTTTACGGATTATCAAAGTTTTATTTATTCACCAACTGATGCACTAGTGAGTTGTCTTCAAAAACAATATAAAAATTTACATTAAAACAGCTCCAACATGTTTCGGTGTTACAGCTACACAATCATCAGGGAGCGCTTTAATTTGTGCTTACTAAAGTGAGCACAAATTACACCATATTAATGAGTGGGTACATACTAATGTTACATTAATTTATGCTTACTTTAGTAAGCACAAATTAATGCGCTCCCTGATGATGGTGTAACTGTAACCCCGAAACTTGTCAGAGCTGTTTTAATGTAAATTTTAATGTACAATTTAATATTTTTTTTAAGACAACTCACTGGTCCATCAGTTGGTGAATAAATGAAACTTTGATAACATCAAGATGCACGGTCCGAATGTGAAAATTGGTTACGGATATTTGGGTTGGTGTACAGTATTCTTTTATGGATAAATAGTGTGCAGGAACTTTTGTCACAAACCGTAGAGAGAGCAGTAAAATGGCAGACACTGTTTTCTGTTGGAAAATTTGTGTTCCTCAGCTGTGATCCCTGGAAGTGCAGGGAATTTTTACTTACAGTTCCTGAAAAATTTGGCACCATGTGGGAAGGGAAATATGTTGAAGACCCTGATAATATAGACCCTTATATTTTATGCTTTATTACAGGAATTGCATAAGAAACTTTTGGATAGTTACAAATCTGTGTCGGGTGGAAAGTTTTCAAACCTTCCGGATGACAACTACATATACTTTTACATTGGCCATCATTTGAATGAAGCCCAGATGTGGTCTGAATTTCCAGAGCTTTACCTGGATCTTGAGTTTGTTGGTGCTAAATTGAAAGCTACAGGTCCAGGAGATCTTCTGGTGGATTATAAGAAGTACCACAAGTTAATTACCAGAGATGTAAGTCATGAAATGTGTAGTGATACAGTTTGAGATCTTAGAAGTACATACATGGCAGGTTGACAAATAACAAACGCTTGTTATCTGGGATTGCTTATGTATTTCCTGAGAAGTTTTGAGGTTTTGAAGTCTGTGGAGATTGTATTGTGTTTTTGTGGGCCATGACAGTATGTTGTGTTGTGATAGGTGGGGACCAGCATTTCGGGGGAATGCACTGCCTTCATCTTTGAGATGAAGTGATATCAATGCAAGGTGGAGGCAGTATATTCATCTCAAATGTTGGTCCCACCTGCATGGCTATAACATGGACAGAAAAGCACACATTGGTACCAGCAAGACATGTGGTCTTTAAGTAAAGAGAACAGTGGCTTAAGAAATTCAATAAATAATAAGCATTTAGTGGTCTCCCGGCTTAGTTCAGTGCCATATGTGAAGGAGTGAGCCAGACTGTTCTATCTAGGGTAGAGATTACCCAGTACCCAATGAAAAGGGGACTTGATATGCCCCAGAATCAATCTGGACATTTCTGAGTAGAGAAATGCCTCTTGCTCCTGCTGAAAATCGAACCAGTGTCCCTTGGACTGTCCATCCCCTTAGCATAGTCGCTGTATAAGCCATTTACATTATTTACAGGTAATGGTCAGAAGAGTGTGATTCATTAATATATACCGTGTGTCCATGTAAGCAGCAGATGTTATTCAGTCATACATGTTTTTTACTGAACAGAACTTGCCAAATCTGTCTTATGGTTATATAGGCCTTAAGAGTGTGGAACGTTCCCTTCCTGTCATTGAGCACCATTCCAGCATACATATCCTTTCTTCTCCCCAGCATGACATTTTTCTAGCTGTCCATGCCATTTTGAGTGCATATTTTTCCACAAGTAATGAAAGCATCATGCAGTCCCCATTAAATTTCCATAAATCTTAATCATTTTAGTGTAATTTTCGAGTGTTACATTACCGTTATCTTTAGGTAACATTTGTCAGTAGCTCAGAACTGTAAAGTAGCATAGCAGATCGCAATGTCAAAGGTGGCTTGCTGACACGAACCATAGGGTCAGTGGTGCATGAAAGTATTGAGCTGAATGATGAGCTTTGCCTGAGACATTTGATTATCATGTTTTTAGTGGTGATCATAAAAACTGTTAAAATAAAGACAATGATTATATCATTCAGCCTGAATCATTGTAGAGCTACGTTGCTTTGTGTATTACTGTTGGGACCAGATAATTAAAGTATTTTGGGCTTCCATTTAATATGTTTGTTAATTTACAGATTAAGTGATTGAAAAAACAGAGTATGCAAACTCTCACTTCTGACTCTTGCACAATGTTTATTATTTATTTACTGCTGCTACATGTTTCAGGCACAGGACATGGCCATCTTCAAGGAGCTACAGTCTTCTTAGATGTACACAGGGTATATTTCAAGTAATTATATATAAATGGTACAAATGTAAACTTTATGTTTTTTGTACCATGCATTGTGATACAATTATGTAATGTTAACCAACAAAATGCACTTTTTAAAAGTGCATTTTGTTGGTTAACACTACATACTGTTAAAAATGTACATTTGTAGTCCTAAAAGTGGTAGTAATGTACATATGTACATTTTTACCGTGTATGTGCAACCAGCGTCAATGTATGCTATATACATCTAAGAAGCTTTTAGCTCCCTGAAGATGGCCATGTCCTGTGTCCAAAACTTGCAGGAGCAGAGAACAGATGATAAATGTTGTGCAACAGGTTGGAAGTGAAAGTTTGTGCATATAGGACATTTGCACAGAAAATGTATAACATTATATTTGAATAGTGTTATGAGATATTCTAACTAAGACAAGTGATGAGTTGGTTTTAATAGGTCTAGTTGTTATTTTTGCAGGATAAAGAGCTGGTGGCTGTTTTGCGAGATTGTGAGCAGTTTGTACAGTTACGTGGCCTAGACATACACAAGTATCAAGATCTGGATATTGTTCAGTGTGCATTGCAGGGGGATAGAAATAGTCATGTGTACAGCCTAGCATTGAAGATCGCTAAAGAAAGGCCTGATACACTGTACATGGAATTCTTGTAAGATATATGCTATTACTTTTTCATCAAGTCTGTAGATTAGATTTCTTTCATCATTTTGAGCTAGTTTGTTTCATTACAAATCATTAGGAATATTTTTAGTCATGTTTGTTTGTAATAGCCTTCATTTGTCACACCCAAAATAATGTTTGATCAGCAGATGTGTATTGGCTATGTAAAAATGCACAGGTTGCTGGAAATTATTTACATGCAGTGAAAAGTATCATCAGGGCATTGCTGATGCATGGTTTGTTTTGAAAACTTCCTATATAAAAAAATTTGTCATTCAGACCGTTCAGACCTTTCTAGCAGACATCGTACCAAGTATCCTGCTTTATGCATTCATCTACTATTGAAATTGCATAATCTGAGTAATTGATGGTGTTTTTAAATAAAAGGCACATTTACAATCATGGAAAGTAACATAGGTTGTATATCAGTAACATCTGTTCTTGATGGGTACTTGAAGCTGCAGTAGTGTGTTGTAGTAACTGTACATGATAAATGACAAATTGACATCCATGATTAGCATCCTTTGAAGAGTATGCACAGTTCACAGTTTAGAGTATTGGAATGTGTCATTGGGTGCCATATTACTGTTATTTCTGAATTCTGTCATTTACCCCAAATAATGTATTATTATAGGGTTTATTTCTGAAATATATTATTTTAATATTAGTATCTTGTTTCAAATTAATTAGTTAAATTCTCTTGCCCATTTGTTGATGCTGTCATAGACAGTACAGCATACAGAAAATTCCTGTGTCTTGAATATAGAAATGTCAGAGGATAGAAATAGCAGTTAGTCCAATATTCTTGGGTGTAAATTTAAGACGGGCTTGTTTTGTACATTACCTTGATTTTTTTTAGAGTAATTTATTGAGCACATTTTCCAGGTTCTGTGTGAATTTTGCTAATGTGATGTCCATTTAAAACACAACAATGAATCCATACATTACATTATGTGTGGCATTTCAGTAAATATATGATTTTTGACAGTGGCCATCCCATTGTGTAGTAACATAATTATATAATGTATTATATTCCATCTATACACAACTACATATCAGTACAGTGATATTTATATATACACTCAGATCACATTATGATGTGATCTGAGTGTGTGTGTGTGTGTGTATATATATATATATATATATATACAGGGTGTCCCAGGAGGAAAGGACCTAACTTCGGGAGAGTGTTCCTTAGGTCAAACTATACCGATATAACCCAAAACACCTATAT
>Ga0131853_10004100_pt1 | contig 26158 bp, 22 predicted proteins | sample TergutLab28metaG_FD_92764 | JGI IMG/M metagenome (GOLD analysis project Ga0131853, IMG submission 92764) | Labiotermes labralis P1 segment gut microbial communities from Petit-Saut dam, French Guiana - Lab288 P1 (version 2) (version 2) | ecosystem: Host-associated > Arthropoda: Insects >... | reverse complement strand
CGAGACCAAAAAGGGCGCTACAGGCCTGGACGAGGCGGTAGACCTAGCAGTAGCCGAGGTTGACAGTCTCCAAGCAAAGCTGGAAGAGTTGGAAGCCAAGCTGCGCGAATACAAAAACGTAGGCAAGTGCACGTCCTGTGGCAAAGAAAACGAGAAGGAAGCCTGCTTCTGTTCCCGTTGTGGGGCTACGCTAGAAAAAACCGAAGACCCGGATGAGAGCGAATAATAACTAAACTATCACACAAGCGCGTGGGAGGCGACTTTGCCTTCCGCGCGCTTGTACGCATATTCCAGTTAGAAAATCAATAAAAATTAAAATGTACTATTGTCTTAAGCTGCTCGTTGACAGAAGGGGTGTGTAGCGTTGCCGCCAAGGACTCAAGGGTTTATAAAGGGTGCCATGATATTGACTGCCGCTGCCGTTGCGGTGAAAATTTTGGGTATGCTCTTTAAAATTCCGCTGCAAAATATTTTGGGCGCGGTGGGCATGAGCTACTTCAACTCGGCCTACAGCATATTTACCCCAATATATGCTCTAAGTGTTTCGGGGTTGCCGGTGGCGGTCTCTAAGCTGGTCTCCGAGCAGAGCGCGCGGGGCGGGTATCTCCAGGTGCGTAAAATACGCCGGGTGAGCTTTGTGCTCTTCCTTGTCTTCGGACTGGGCGGGATGCTGCTGCTGTTTTTTGGCGCCAACTTTTTTTCAGGGGTTATCGGCAACCCGGGTGCAGCCCTGAGCGTGGCCGCTATTGCCCCCTCAATTTTATTTTGTTGTTTAGTATCCTCATACCGTGGGTACTACCAAGGGCTGGGGAATATGACCCCCACGGCGGTCTCTCAGGTGGTGGAGACCGCAGCCAAGCTGCTTTGCGGGATAGCTCTTGCCATGTTTGCCTTCCATCGTGGTCTCTCGGAATTCGCCCAGGCGGGGACTGTGTTCGGCCAGTATGCGCCCACCGCGCAGCAGGCCAACCTTTTGGTGCTTCCCTGGGCGGCTGCCGGCGCGGTTATGGGGGTAACCCTAAGCACGGCGGTAGGTTGGCTTTATCTTTTGCTTCGCCACGCCTTTAAGGGGGACGGCATCTCGAAGGGGCGCTTAGAGATTTCGCCACCCGCACAGCCCTCTGGCAAGATTGCGGGCAGCCTGCTAAAGATTGCGCTGCCGGTTTGTCTCTCTGCGGCGTTTACCCACCTTACCAATCTTATCGACCTAGCCACCATTATGAACCGGGTGAGCGTAGCAGTAGCCAGGGACCCTGTAGCCATGATGGGTATGTACGCAGGATTGCTTCACGAAAGCGTTACTCAGGCTGGTCTGCCAGCATATCTTTACGGAGTATTTGCCTACACAACCTCGCTCTACCACCTACCCGCGGCAATTACAGTGACTCTGGGAGTGAGCGCGTTGCCCTCGATTTCTGCCCGGTGGGCGCTGGGGGATCGCAGTCAGCTCGCAGAACAGGCTGCTTCGGTGATAAAGCTTTCTGGGCTTATAGCCATTCCGGCAGGGTTGGGACTGTTTGCCTTAAGTGAGCCGATACTTACGCTGCTGCTGCCCGCTCAGCCCCAAGATGTGCCGGTAGCTGCCGTTATACTGCGGGGGATGGCCATAGCCGCGATATTGTTGGCGATAACCACCCCGATGGCCAGCATCTTTCAGGCGGTTGGCCGGGCGGATATCCCTCTCAAACTGATAGCAGCTGGAGCAGCGATAAAGCTTACGTCCAATTGGGTGCTGCTTGCTATCCCCGAGCTTAACATACGCGCGGCGCCCTACGGCACTATTTTGTGTTATGGGTTTGTGCTGGTGGCCGGCTGCATGGCCCTGAACAAAGTGGTGGGCCGTCCGGTAAAAGTTGCTAGGAGCCTTGCGCGGCCGCTGCTCTGTGGAATATTGTGCGCTATAGCGGCAAATACTTCCTACGAGCTGCTCTCCCGGGTGATGGGTTTTAGGGTTGCCACTCTGCTTGCGATAGCTATTTCAGCTGGAGTTTACGCGATTTTTGTGCTATTTATGAAGATAATAACCAAAAATGAAGCAATGTTATTGCCAAAAGGAAAAAAAGTTGTAAAAATACTTGAAAAACTCGCGCTTTTAAGGTAATATGTATGAGGTCTTGAGCCTTTGGCTAATGGAAGTTTTATGCCTCAGGCTTAGGTACCCAACGAGCATAAGGATGTGAGGCATGGGTTTTTCGCAAAAAGAGCTTTACACCACCCAGGATCTGTTGTCTATCATGGAGTATTTGCGCTCAGCCTGCCCATGGGACAAGCAACAAACCCACAAAAGTATCCGTAAGAATCTCATTGAAGAGACTTACGAAGTGGCCTGGGCTATCGACACCGAGGACGTCACCCTTCTCAAAGAAGAACTAGGGGACTTGCTGCTGCAGGTAGTATTTCACGCCCAGATAGAAAACGAGCGCGGAAACTTTGATTTTTCTGGGGTGTGTGACGCGCTTTGTAAAAAACTGATTGCCCGGCATCCCCACGTGTTTGGGAAGACCCAGGCGAATAGCCCTCAGCAGGCGCTGCAAAACTGGGACGAAATCAAGCGGAGAGAAAAACAAGATAAGACCGCTATGGGTGCTATCGAGGATGTGCCTCGCTGCTTGCCGGCACTGATGCGATCCCACAAGGTGCAGCAAAGGGCGGCAAAGACGGGTTTTGATTACCCCGGTGCGCAGATGGCTATGGCCGATCTGCACAGTGAGGTAAACGAACTTGAGCAGGCGTTGAGTGCGGGAGAGTCCGCCGGGTTGGAAGAAGAGCTGGGCGACTTAATTTTTTCGGCGGTGAATGTTTCCCGATTTGTGGGGGTGGACTCTGAAGAAGCCTTGACGAAATCTTGCGATAAATTTATTGCTCGGTTCGAGAAGGTAGAAGCTCTTGCACGGGAAAGAAACATTGACATGCATATAGCAGACATAAAGACCTTGGACGGCCTTTGGAAAGAGGCAAAAAAACAAAAGTAAAAATGTGGAGGTAGTAAAACATGACGAAAGCAGAACTTATTAGCGCGGTAGCAGAGAAATCCGGTCTTACCAAAAAGGACAGCGACAAAGCTGTTACAGCAATGATTGACGCAATCACCGAGGCGCTGGTTAGCGGCGACAAGGTTTCTCTGGTTGGGTTTGGCACATTTGAAGTGAAAGACCGCGCTGCAAGAAAAGGCATTAACCCCCGCACAAAAGAGCCAATGCCTATCCCTGCCAGCAAACTGCCGGCCTTCAAAGCAGGCAAAGCCCTTAAAGAAGCGGTTGCTGACTAGTTTTTATAAAAACCACAGAGCGCCAACTAAAGCGGAAAACTTTCCGGCTTGGTTGGCGCCTTGTTCATCTAGGTGTGAAAGGATGGTCGAGCTTGCGGCTGGATAAATACCTTAAAGTTGCCAGGCTGATAAAGCGCAGAACTCTGGCGAATGAGGCATGCGACGCCGGGAGAGTGAGCGCAAACGGCAAAGTGGCTCGCGCCTCTTACGAGGTGAAAGCGGGCGATATGATAGAAATATGCCTAGGTCAGCGGCCACTGAGAATAAAAGTGCTGGAAGTGAAGGAACACGTGGCCAAAGACGGCGCGGCTAGCCTTTACGAAGTGGTAGAAGAATAACGTTTTATTACGCGAAAACCCGCCGATTAAGCGCTAATCGGCGGGTTGGTTTTATAGCTCCAACTTGAAGAACATAGCGTCACTTAATGGGTTGTAACGGTAGGGTGTGGTCTCGGTGAACCCGAGCTTTCTATAAAGTACCACAGATTCGGCAAGAAAGCCCATGGTGTCGAGGAGCGCTGTGTTGTAGCCGATTTCCCTCGCGTCCGCGATGCATTTTTCCATCAGCGTGCGGCCCACCCGCTTCCCGCGAAACTCGGGTCGCACAAACAGACGCTTCAGCTCGCAAGTCGTGCCTTCATAAGGCTTGAGGGCGATGCATCCGGCCAGTCTGTCGTTGTAGTCGGCGAGATACAGTTTGCCCTGAGGGAGAGCGTAATCTCCAGGGAGGCCGGCAAGCTCATCCTCGTAGTTCTGAAAATCCAACTCGACGCCTAACATGGTTACGTACTCTCCAAACAACAACCTGACCTCATCAAGCCTGTCGTAGGCGGGGCTTATTAGCAGCCCCATTAGCCTAGGTAGGCCTTTCGCACCTCTTCGTTGTTGAGCAGCTCTCTACCCTGGCCGGTCATGGTAATCTGCCCAACCTCCAGCACATAAGCAAAATTTGCCGTCTGCAGTGCCATGTTTGCGTTCTGCTCGATCAGAAGGATGGTAACCCCCTGTTTGACGATAGTCTTGATTATCTCGAAGATGTCTTTGACTATTAGAGGGGCAAGACCCAGGGAGGGTTCATCCATCATCATCAGCTTGGGTTTTGACATGAGGGCACGGCCGACCGCCAGCATCTGTTGTTCGCCGCCGGACATGGTACCCGCAGCTTGCCAAGAGCGCTCCTTAAGCCTGGGGAAGAGGCTGTAGACCCACTCGATGTCGGGCTTTATGTCATCTTTGCGTAGATAAGCGCCAGCCTTGAGGTTTTCGAGCACAGTGAGGTCGGGGAAAACCTTGCGCCCCTCGGGTACCAGGGTAATGCCTCTGGAGACTATCTCATAAGGGGTAAGACCGGTGATCTCCTCGCCGTTGAAGGTGACTGTGCCTGCTACCGGCTTAACCAGCCCCGAAATAGTGCGCAGGGTAGTGGATTTGCCTGCGCCGTTTGCGCCTATCAGGGTGACGATTTCGCCTTGCGGCACTTCGAAACTTATTCCCTTGACAGCCTCGATACCGCCGTAGTTGACCTTCAAACCATCAATCTTCAGCATCGTCAGCCACCCCCAAGTAAGCATCTATTACCCGCTGATTCGCGCGAACCTCGTCAGGGGTACCGTCTGCGATCATCTTGCCGAAGTCGAGCACGTAAATTCGCTCAGAAATCTGCATTACAAGCCCCATATGGTGCTCGATCAAGAGAATGGTCAGGTTGTACCGGTCGCGGGTCTGATGTATGAATTCGGCCATTTCTTGGGTCTCTTGGGGGTTCATGCCCGCTGCTGGTTCGTCGAGTAGCAGTAGGGAAGGGCCGGTGGCCAAGGCTCTTGCAACCTCCAGGCGGCGTTGCAGGCCATAGGGCAGGCTGGAGGCAATGTGGTCTTTGAGATGGGCGAGGTTTTGCTCTTCGAGCAGGGCCATGGCCTCCTCTTGCATGCGTTTCTCCTCCCGATGGTTTAGGCGGAAGGTGGCTGAGAAGACATTTTGCTTGGCGCGCATATGCTTTGCTATCATAACATTCTCGAAGACCGTGAGCGCCTTGAACAGCCGGATATTTTGGAAGGTTCTTGCGATACCCCGGTGAGTTATTTTGTCGGGGGTGTTCTTTACAGAGGTTGTGTATTTGCCGCGGTTCTCGCCTTTGTAGAGATCCTTCATCTTGCCGCGTGGGTAACCCTCGGCGATGACCTCGCCGTTTAGAAGTACTCGACCATTGGTCGGCTCGTAGACGCTGGTAATGCAGTTGAAAGCAGTAGTCTTCCCAGCACCATTAGGGCCGATAAGTGCGACAATCTCGCCTTTGTTGACGTCTAGGGAAATGTTATTTACGGCTACCAGGCCACCAAACTGCATTGTTAGGTTCTCTAGGCGCAATACATTCTCAGGCATCCGGACCACCTGCTTCCGGTTTAGGATTACTTGGAGAGGGCGGCTTCCGCAGTTTGGTGTATATTTTCATGATCAACTTCTTTATCCACGCCCACCACCTAGCTATGTGGTAGGGCAACTCCTTGTCCCCGAAGAGTCCTCGTCGGAAGAGGAGCACAATGCACATGATGATGACCGAGAGGAAAACCAGGCGGAACCCGGGTCTAAAGGGATTGTTAAGCCCCAGCGCATAAAAGATATTTTCAATGCCAAGGAAGCTGCCTGAGTCCATTCCGCGCAGCCACCACTGGGAGGCGAACACGTAGAGCATAGCGCCTATGATACTGCCGGAGATAGAGCCGATGCCGCCGAGGACGATGATGAGCAAGAACTCGTAGGTCATCGCCGCCCGGAATGTGTTGGCCGTAACGGTATTCTGGAAGATGGCGAGCAGTGCGCCGCCGGTACCGGCAAAGAATGCGCTGATACAAAACGACATTTGCTTATGCTTGAAGAGATTGATGCCCATAGCTTCCGCGGCAATCTCGTCCTCGCGTATGGCCTTGAAGGCCCGCCCATACGACGAGTTGACCAATAGCACCATGATGAAGATACCAACTGCCGCAAACAGCGCCAGGGTAAAGGTGGCCACGCTGTAGGTATTGCCGCCAATAGTCATGGTCAAGTCACCCACCCGGGTGAACATCCGCAGCGGGTTGCCAGCGTTGGCGATAGGCCCAAGGCCGCGCCACATGAGTATGGTGCGGATAATCTCGGCAAAGCCCAGGGTGGCAATGGCTAGGTAGTCGCTCTTAAAGCGCAGCACAGGCAGGCCTACAAGAAAGCCTATAAGTGCGGATACAAGCCCGGCAAGTATGATAGCGACTATTATGCCGATAGTCAGCCCAGGGATGAAAGGGACGTTGGCGAAGGCATTGTCGAAGACCTCGGGGAATGAGAGAGTGACCGTGTAGTCGAAGTAGCGGTAGACCAAGTACCGGTCGGCAGCCGGTATGGCGAAGATGGCGTACATATACGCGCCGATGAGCATAAACCCCGCATGGCCCAAGGAAAACAGTCCGGTAAACCCGTTGAGCAGATTCATTGACACTGCCACCAGCGCGAAGATAGAACCCATGCGCAGGCAGACCAGCAGCATGTTTGCGCGGTCCGTCGGGGCAATTACCTGCTCGAGGAGTATAAGCGAGTAAAAGAATAAGATGAGCGCGGCAATAGTGATAAGTTTAGACATGTTGCTAGTTTTATTCATTGTATGCGCACCCCCTTAAACCTTGTCCGTGGGTTTGTCGCCGAACAGCCCGGTCGGCTTAAACACCAGAATGATAACGAGTAGAACGAACGTAAAGGCGTCGGAGAAGGTGGCTATATCCAGCGGGTTTTCCAAAATCCCAAAGCCGGCTGGGCCTAGGATGATGTCCATGCCGCGGATTAGAGTCTCGACGACACCGATTAACAGCCCGCCTATAACAGCTCCCGGTATAGAGCCGATGCCGCCGAAGACCGCAGCGACAAACGCTTTTAGCCCAGGCATGGCCCCAGCTGCCGGGAAGACGCCGGGAAAGCTCGTGAAGAAGAGAATAGAGCCTACCGCCGCCAGGAAGGAGCCGATAATAAATGTGGCTGAAATAACCGAGTTTATCTTGATGCCCATGAGCTGGCTTGTATCGAAGTCTTTGGCCACCGCGCGCATGGCGATGCCAATCTTGGTATTGTTGATGAGCCAGACCAAGGCGATTACCAGCCCGAGCACCAAAAACGGAGTGATAACCGTTACCCGCCTGGTCGAGACGCCAAAGACAACAATGATGTCGGATATCCAGGGTATTTCGGGGTACATACGGTTAAGCCCTCCGGTAATGTAGAGCGCAAGGTTTTGGATAAGCCAGCTCACGCCGATAGCCGATATCATAACCGACATACGCGGTGCTGTACGCAGTGGCTTATACGCCACCCGCTCGATAGCGAACCCCAACGCTACTATTATAATTATAACGGCGGGAATCGCGATCCAAAGCGGCAAAGCAGCCGCTATAAACACCATAATAAGCCCAGACACCATAAAAACATCGCCGTGGGCAAAGTTTATAAGCCGCAATATACTGTAGACCATGGAGTACCCGATAGCTATAAGTGCGTACTGCCCGCCAATAGATACCCCGGCCAAAATGTAAGGGAAAATTAAATCGAATAGGCTCACATTAGCCCCCTCTCTGTCAGAGGCAAGGACTAGGGCGCGTTAACATAAAACTGTATGTCAACGCGCCCATTTGGTTACTCGCAATCTTTAATTTATTCGCAAGACCTGTCCCAGCTTGACAATTAACTAACTAAACACACCGGGCAGTAGGGCTTAACCCAAACCTTGCTGTGCGTAGAATTCCCACTCGCCTGTTGTGGTGTTAATGCTCTTAACAAAAGCGGTGTCGCGCCGCGCGTCGCCGTGATCGTTAAACTCAACCAGGCCGGCTACCGGGCCCATGAAGGAAGTGGCCCAAGCCGCGTCTCTGATAGCCTGCTGGTCGGTGATAGAACCTGCGCGCTCGAGGATGTCGAGGACTACGAAGTAAGCGTCGAAGCCCATGGCGGTAACACCGGCGATGGCGTCGTTGCCACCGTTTTCTTCCATGCGGAAGGGGTCAGCCGCGAGCCATGCTTTAAAGCCGTTGTCGAAATCGGGTGCGCCGCCCTCTTGGTAGAAGGTGGTTACATAGATTTCGATGTTATCCATGCCGTAGGCTGCGCCCAGAACAACATTGGAGTCCCAAGTGTCGCCTGCGAGTAGCGGTATGCCAACGTCTTGCACATGGGCAGCGTTGATGATAAGAGCTGCGGCCTCGGTAGAGGTGGGGGCGAAGAGTACGTCGGCGCCAACAGCGCTTGCATTTGTCATAAAGGCGGTGAAGTCAGAAGTGCCTTCTGGGAAGTCCTCCTGGGTAACAGTACCGCCGTAAGCTGTGAAAGCCTCGATGAAGAAGTGGGAGAGACCCTGAGAGTAGTCGTCGCCCAGCAGAGAGAGGACGAATGCATGCTCAGCGTTTAGGGTGTTGCGAGCAAGGCTAGCGAGAATTTGGCCTTGGAAGGGGTCGAGGAAGCAGATGCGGAAGTAATGGTCGTTGCCCAGGGTAACGCCCGGGTTTGTGCAAGAAACGCCGATAGCGGTAAGGCCGGCGTCGTTAAAAACATCGGAAGAAGCCATCGAAACAGCTGAACCGTAAGAACCCATTACAATATGGACGCCGCGGGCTACTAGCTCTGCAGCAGCTGCCGGGCCGTGCGCGGTTGAGGATTGGTTGTCCACCGGCTCAATTACCACTTGGTGCTCCACCCCACCGATAACGACAGTGGGCTGTGTGTAGTGGGCAAACCAAGTGCCCAGAGCTTCTTGTCTGCCACCCGCGCCGTTAGCGCCGGTTGCCGGCTGGAACAAGCCGATTCTTACTATGGGCATGTCGCCGTCTACGACAGGAGCGTCCCCACCGGGGGCTGGGTCAGCGGGAGCTGCCGGTTGTTGTGTACCTTGATTTGCGGGGGTGCCGCAACTGGCCAATAAACCTACTACCAATATAAATGCCAGCGCAATGGTAAGAAATTTCTTCATATGTCATCCTCCTATATTAGATGTTAAGCTTATAATAACATCAAAAAGGAAAAAGTCAATATCAACCAAAATAAAAAAGATGACAAAATAACTAAAAAACAATATGAGAAGCTGCAATTTGATGTATACTTTATGATTTATTGGCATTTTGCATTGGCAGAGGCAGATAGTCCTGATAGAATGTTTATCTAGCGGCGTGGCTATGTTATTTGTTAAAATTAAAATGGCACGTCTATAAAAATAAACTCCAAAGCAGCTTTTAAAAAATTACCGAAAAAACATATGAAAGTGTGAAAGACAAAATGTCACAAAACAAGAAGCACAATATAACCATAATGCTCAGCGTTTTTATAATTTCCCTCTCGCTTTTTACTTATCAGATTACTTTGACAAGATTGTATTCAGCAATCTTGTTTTACCACTATGTGTTTTTGACCACATCGTTTGCTATTCTGGGCGTTGGTATCGGCAGTGTTTTCGCGTATTTACGCAGGGAAAAGATAAAGAAATTAGTTGGAGCCGATGAGGTACAGCCCGAAAGAGTTATGACGCAGATAAACAAGTTATCGTTTGTTTTATCTTGTGGATTTATTTTTGTATTCGTATTGATTTACGTGCAACCTTTCATTGATAGCTTGATGATATATATCGCATTGGGGGTTATACCTTTTGTTGTATCTGGATATATGTTTTCTATGTTATTTAAGGTATGGCCGCAAATCAGCGGTAAGTTGTATTTTGCCGACCTTGTAGGCGCTGGTGTTGGCAGTATCGCTATAATTTCTCTTCTCGACAACTTTGGGATGTTTGTAACCGCAGTAGTCATATGCTTGTTGCCATTAATTTCAGCAATAATATTGTCGATAGCAAACAAAGAACTGCGAATTGTAGAGTTCGCGCTGCCTGCTCTGTTGATTGCAATCATGTTCTTGCCGGTGCAAACTGTAAACTATGTAGAGACGAACTTTTACGCGCTGCTAAACAACACAGGAAAAACTTTTGGGAATATGCAGAGAACAGGCTTATCGCCTCAAATTGTGTTCTCTAGGTGGGATTCATTTGCACGTACGGATGTAATTGCAATGCGTGATATTCCCGAGCTGAAAATCATAACTATTGATGGTTCGGCCAATGCTCCGATGTATGCCTTTGACGGGAACTTAGAGGACATGGAAAGGTTTCGGGTGAACACTGGGTACGTTCCTTTCGCAGCGGGAGAAAGTGGACGGACGTTGATAATCGGCGCGGGGGGAGGTCGAGGTGTTTTGTACGCCCTCGCAGCCGGCAGCAGGGACATCGCGGCGGTCGAAATCAATCTGGCTAGTATTGAAGCTGTCAGGCTGTTCGGCGACTTTAACGGTCATATTTTTGACAGGCCGGAAGTACGCGTATACGCCCAAGATGGCAGAAACTTTGTGCGAAATACGGCCGAAGAGTTCGATGTAATATTTCTCTCGCTGGTGGTGACGAACACGACCCAAGGGGTGGGCTTTGCTTTATCTGAAAACTATATCCACACAGTGGAAGCGATGGAAGATTACCTTGGCAGCCTCAGCGAGAACGGCAGAGTTGCGTTTGTATCCCACGACCAAAACTCGCTTATAAGGTTGAGCACAACCGCGATTCAGGCACTTGTTAATAGAGGCGTTCTGCTGCAAGATACACCTGACTATATAGCGTTCTTTTATCAACTTGCAGATGTAGGCCACGGCGAGCAAATGATTGCCCCGACGATTGTTATAATGGATAGGCCCTTCAGCGAAGAAGAAAGCCAAAGGCTGATGTGGGAAGTGGAGAATATCGGCGCGACGCCCGGGCATATACCGCATATACATGAGCATGGAGTTATATCTCAGCTCAGAGGAGAGCGGATTTCTTTCGAGCAGTTTGTTGACCTGTTTGGTGGCCGGGCCGGACCTGTCAGTGACAACAGCCCCTATTTTTTCAACTTCGAGCGAGGCGTACCCACAGTGCTGATACAGATACTAGTGCTGAGTTTGGCAGGTGCACTTTTGCTGTTTGTGCCCTTCTCCAGGAAGAAGGGGAGTCTGGGGCCGACGATATACTTCGGCTTGTTGGGCATGGGTTTTATGATGATTCAAATCCCATTTATTCAGAAGTTTATTTTGTATCTGGGGCACCCGACACTGGCGTTTTCTTATATACTGGCCGCTATGCTTATTGGGTGCGGTATAGGCGGTTTTCTCAGCGGCCATAAGTTCTTTAAGTGTGCTTTAGGTAAGTTCTATTTTCCACCGATTATAGCGGCTATAACCAGCATTATTTTGTTGCTGTCATTAAACTTTATATTCCAGCAGACGGTGGGGTTGAGCACTGCGGGTAAAATTATTATCGCGTCTATAATTGTGGCGATTCCAGGCATATTTATGGGGATGCCGTTCCCTAGAGGGATGGCCTTTTTGGGAGAAGAGAACAAAAACGATATCATACCCATAATGTGGGGGATAAATGGGATTATGTCGGTGGCAGGTTCGGTGCTGTCCATTATTCTATCCATGACTTTTGGCTTTACTGTGGCGCTGGCCGTAGGTGCGACAATTTACCTGGTGATAGGGTGCTTTAAGAAAATATAACATTAATTTATACAGTGAAAGATTTTGTGTTAATATGCGGGATATTAAAACCCCACAAACGAGAGGAGAAAATGCTATGCGAATCAAGTTGTTATTGGCTTTAGCTTTTGTTGTTGCCGCGTTGACAAGCTGCGGGTTTTCAGCCGAGCCGAACGCCGATCTTCAGCACGAAATTGATGTCCAAGTGGAGCCTATAATTCCGGCGATAGAGCCGGCGGAAGATGAGCCTGAGCCGGAACCCGAGACACAACGCCTGACGATTGTTGCCGTTGGGGACTTAATGGTTCACATGGATCAAAATTGGGATGCGGAAACTGACGACGGCGGGTTCGATTTTACCCACAACTTTGAACAGGTTAGGGGTGACCTGATGGAGGGTTTCGCTATCGGCAACTTGGAAACGGTTCTAGGTGGACCAGAGATTGGGCCAATGTGTTTCCCCAACTTCAACACCCCGGATGAGTTTGCTGTGGGGCTGAAGGTGAACGGCTTTGACTTTGTCAGCACCTGCAACAACCACAGCCTGGACTGGGGCCCGACCGCGTTGATAAGAACGTTGGATGTCCTCGACGACATCGGCCTTGGCCACACCGGAACCTACCGCACGCAAGAGGACAGCGAACAGCTTACAATTGTGGAGACAGACGGCTTTAGGATAGCGCTTTTGGCGTATACGTTTTCAACAAACGGAATTCCAATCCCAGCCGGAAGGGAATACCTTGTAAATATGATTTGCGAGGAGAAGATAATTGCCGACCTTGCCAGGGCTAGATCCTTAGAGCCTGACCTAATTATAGTTCTGCCGCACATGGGCAACGAGTACGAGGAGTTTACTCGGCTGGTATTTTTGCACTGGATGGACTTGATGCTTTACCACGGCGCAGACTTTGTACTGGCGGCGCACCCCCATGTTCTCCAGCCTATGCTGGTGAGAGAGCTTACCGACATAGAAGGGGTGGAGCGCACAGGGTTTATTATGCCTTCGCTGGGGAACGCAATCTCGACCCAGCGCACTGAGCCGAGGGACATCAGCATTATCTTAAAGCTTGATGTAGTTATGGAACCGGGGGAGCGCCCGGTGCTGGAACAGGTGCGGTTTGTCCCAATTTGGGTGCAGTATCGCCACGCGAGCGGCCCCACAAATATCAGGGTACTTTCGGTCTGGGACGCAGTGGAAAGCTTTGAGGATGAGACCAACCCGCTGGGGCTTAGGGCGCACGACATAGACCGGCTGCACAGGGCAAACAGTTACATCACAAATATGTTCTTCGGCGCGCCCAGAGTGGGGGAAGACTTTGCCCGAGAATATGTATTTTTTGAGCGAATAATAGAAGCTGACGAATAGCAAAGCAAAAATGATATAAACAAGAGCCGCCTATTAGACAGGCGGCTTTGTTGTGCTGTAGGCAAAATCATCAACTAAATACCCGCATATACTCTGGATCCATCGTTGCATGGTAGCCCGCCTCTAAAATCTCATACTTAGAGAGCCGCAGCCAGTGGCCAAATGTGCCCGGGTAATCTCCAGCCGGGTTCATCTGGGTGGTACGCGCGCCCGGCCGCTGCCCCGCCGCGGGGATAAGCACATACCGGGTTGTCCAATAATCCAGGGCAATGGCGTCGGTGCTGGCGGCTATGAGGTTGGTTCTGGTGGCGCGGTAGTTGGGGTTGGAGGGCCCGCTCTCGGTGCCGATCCAAATCATATCCATGATGTTGAGGGAGGGCATTCTGGTATGTGCCATCTGGGTACCCATGCCGCCGGTTCCGGTGCTGAGGTGTGCCCGGCCGCCCGTGAGAAAATCGGAGGGTGTACCCATATAGTTCTTCACCGCGCCGGTAACCTGGAACCACCCGTGGTGCTTTAGCACCGGCATGTTGATAACTTGAAGGCGCTCGCTGTCGTAACTGCCGGTGGCGCTGTCCCAGATGCCGTATCTAAAGCTTATCTGGGTGCCGAACTCGGTAGTGAACTTGGGGTAAGTGATCTCGAGGCCGGTCGAGCGGCGGTAGTTTTCCACTATAAAGCCGTCGGTGTAGTCGCCATCGCGGAACTCGTCCACCTGCACACGTGTAAAGGCATCCCACAGCACGCCGGTAACGCGGTAACCTTCGTCCTGGAAGTCGCCGACCACACTCATCACCGACTGCGCCGGGTCCTCGGCGTTGTTGCTTGTCCAGTTAAGACTGCCGCCGGTACCCGCTCCGCCAAACTGAGCTTGGCCGTTGTCGGCAATTACGACTTCGCCGGTAAAGCCCTCGGGGTGATCGAGTATGGCCCGCACCACCCCGCGAATCAGGTCGGTGTTAGTGCCCCCACGCTCGTCCCACTGGGCATTTATTTTGAGCAACACGACATCGTCCGGGCCGAACAACCCGTGTGGCGTCGCCTGAGTGCGATAAAAAGGCTGGCCGCCTTGTTCCATCGAGCTTACTAGACGCCGCACGCCGTCGTCGACACCGGTGGTCTGCTCGACGAAGATGAGGGAGAGGCCGGTTAGGTCTTCGATTAGTGACGGTGGTGGCTCCTCAGCGGGCGATGTCTCTGTTGGGGTCTCCTGTTGTTGAACTGCCGGCGGTAATGGAAAGTCCGGCTCGGTCTGAGGCAGTTGCGTATTCACGCCCTCACAAGCGGAGAAAATCAGTACCGCAATAATGGAGAGCGCGACCAATTTTCTAAGCGTTAGCTGCATAGTGTTTCTCCTTGTTATATTTTAACAATGGTCTATCAGGTGCGCTAAAAGACCTTCAACATGAACATCTCTTGCGACTGTTCAAATGGCGTGTTGTCCAAAAACAAACTGCCGCGCTCGAGATACCCAAGCTTTCTGTAAAAGTGTTGCGCCTGCTCGTCCACCTGTGTTGAGGTCATAACCATTTTGTATCCGAGGTTGCGCATTTCGCTTTCCCAAAACAATATAGCTTGTCTGCCGAAGCCCCTGTAACGATAGGACTTTTCAAGATAAATCAGCGTGAGAAACGGCGTGTTGTCCCAGAATAAATTATATCTCATAATTCCAACGGGTTTACTGCTATCGCTGATAATATAACCACGTTTGTCCCTAACCTTTAATATAAATTCGCCTTCGCTTATATGTTTATCAAGTTCAAACCAAAATGGCTTGTCACAATCAGAAGCATATCTAATTCTAAACATTTAATATCACCTAGCTACACACTGTAATATTATACGAACCGATAGAACATGACTTCAACCAACAACCCCACGGTTATCGCGAACACCAAACAATAGACCAAATAAACCACAAACACTCGCCGGCCTAAGATCATCTTAACTGCGCTAAGGCTGTTTATTTTGGTGGCCGGACCCGCCAACATAAAGGCCAAAGCGTCGCCCCTGCCCATGCCTGCGTGGAGCCAGGCGTTTATCAGCGGCATAACCCCGCCCCCACAGGCATAGAGCGGGATAGACAGCGTGGTAGCAAAAAGTACGCCCAGCCCCCGCCGCGCTCCAAACATACCGTAAATCCATTCGGGCGGAATGTACCTGTCTAAAACCGCGGTGAGCGCTACCCCAAACAGAAGGTAAGGCGCGGTAATGCGAAAGGCTTTTGCAAGGTCGGACAAGAAGGACTTTTTGGCGCACTTACCCTGTGGCTCAAAGCGCTCGAATAAGAACAGCTGCTTTTTCTCCCCAAGCAGCCGGACAAGCACTCCGGCCAGCACCCCGGCTACAAGTACGAAGACAAAACGCATAAGGGCCAAGTTGCGGCCCAGCACTGCGGTGAGCATGAGCAGGTTGGGGTTTAGCATGACCGAGCTAATCATAAAGGCGGCGAGTAAATAGGCGGGCAACCCCTTTTTGCCTAAGGCTGCGATAACCGGTACTGTACCGAACATACAGAGCGGTGAGGCTATCCCTAAAAAAGAGGCGATGCAAATGTGCGGTAGCCGCGACCCCTTAGCGCCGGAAAGCCCCGACATCTTCACCGCGATCTTGTCCAAGAGGTAAACTGAGGCAAATGAGCCAACCAGCAGACCGGCGGCCCAGTATGGGGCAATCAGCTGCAGCTGACGCCATATTCCACTGAGCAGCATGGTGACTTCGTGGGCCATACGCGGTAACCCCTAACTTTGGGAATAGGCAACTAGCAACTGAGTTTGACTGAATTTTGAATTCCCAACTCCTGCCATTGTAGCATATCCCCGGTGCGGTTGCAATTGTACGGCCCGATACCTGCATATAGATAAAAGTGAACCGCCCTGCATATCTGCAAGGCGGTTCGATCTCTGTGAGTGTTATTTCGCAGGTGTCATCGACATCAGCTTGCCCACAATGCTCGAGCAAAGAGCGTTGGCGCTGGGGCCCTGCGGGCGGTAGAGCTCGCCCTCCTGCCCGGTCGGCACAAGGCTAACCTGCCCGCCGGCCTGTGTGGGCCTGCCCCGCAGCATTGTTTTTTGTATATCTTCGAAAGACCAGTAAGCCGACAGCCCAGCTTGTTCGGCCAAGGTTGACACCTGGGCCAGCGTGTCCATAGGCAGAGGGCAGGGGACAGCCTGTACAATTTCGCGCAAAGTACCGTCGGCGCTAATATAGCTGCCGGGGGCCTCGGCCCAGGTTGAAGCCGGGAAGAAGACGTCCGCGCTCTTTGCGGTGGCTGTTAAGTGGATATCCTGTACAGCCAGGAAGTCCAGCTTGCCAAGATCTACGCCTCGTGGGTCCTCTCCAAAGATGAACAACCCGCGGATTTCCTTCTCGGTGATAGCGCGGGTAAGCTCTGCGCCGGTGGCAACGCCAAGCTCGGTAAGCCCTTGGGAGTTCGCCCCGGGTAGCAGTTGTATCACACCGCTACGCGGCCGGTTATGGTGGCCGGCAAGCACCGCGATATTGGCGATAAGCTTGGCAGCCTGGGCGCTCAGCACGCTCTTATCAAAGACAAAGACAGCGCTGGGGGCCTTTGCTATCATTTCAGCGCAAGCTTTGGCCGCCTCGCCGGGCTTTGCATCTTTCAGGGAATCGGCGAGGGCCTGGTAGCCTTCCACCGCTTTAGCGGTGTTGCTGTCCAGCAAGACTTTGGTGATCTCCCTCAAGAGCTGCAAGTCGCCTCCGATTTGAACATTCAAGTCGGCGAGGTTGTCGAGCAGGCTCTTTTCGTCGGAGAGCAGCATCAGCTTTGCCCCATTACTGACCGCCCGGCGGATTTTCATGCCGGCAACTCCACGCTTTTTAACAATACTGTCAGGCGCCACTGCCACTACCAGACTTGTATTTTCAAGCTCGTCGAAGGTAGAGGTCGAACAATCTCGGCTTAGTACATCGCCGATACCGCTCTCCAGTGCCGAGAAGGAGTAAACCTTGTCTGTGCCAAGCGCTTTAGTTGCGTACTGCTTTATCAGGAAGGCTTCTTCGGCAGTGTACCGTTCGGAGATGGCGACACCTACGCTGTTCGCGCCATACCGGGTTTGCAGGCCTTGCAGGCTCTTGTTGGCGTAGACGAATGCTTTATCAAAGTCAGCTTCTTCCCCTTGGATGAGCGGTGTCGCGGGGCGGGTCTGTTTGGCTATTTCCCCAAACCCGAACCGTCCCTTGGCGCAGAGCAGATCGGCTTTGCCTGGTCCGGGCAGCGCGCGGGTGAGCAGGTTGCCGCTGTAAGCCAACTTGATCCCGCATCCCACCGAGCAGAAAGAACAGGTTGTCTGGGCGAACTTCTCCTGCAGTGGGGTCTGCTTTTCAAGCTGTATTCGTCCGCCCAGCGCGCCGGTTGGGCAGGCATGGGCGCACTGGCCACAGGAAATGCAGTCAGTCTCGCTTAGCGGAACACTCAGGGCGGGAGCGACCAGGGTCTCGAACCCGCGGCCAACAAAGCCCAGGGCGGTGGCGCCCACCGTCTCTTCGCAGATTCTCACACAGAGTCCGCAGAGAATGCACTTATCCGGGTCGCGTATAATGAACGGGTGCTCGTAGTCAGCAGGGGAGTGGCAGACCTTGCCCTCGTATTTTTCGGGCTGAACCTTGTACCGGTCCGCAAATTCTAACAGTTTGCAGCCAAAAAACGCTAAGCAGCCGCACTCCAGGCAGCGTCCTGCCTCCCGTTTGGCTTCTTCTTCGGTAAAGCCCAAGTTGACCTCAAGGAAGTCTCCTCTACGGGCCTGCGGGGCGCGGTGAGGCATTTTAGCCCGCGAGGCCTTCTCTTGCTCAGCGAAGTCTTCGGCGGTCTTCTCGGCGGTCACGAGGTAGGGGGCGGTGTAGCTAAGCTGCTCACCGTCGAGGTAGCGGCCTATCATTTCGGCGGCCCCCACAGCTTCGCCTATGGCTGTTATAGCTATATCCGCGCCGTTGTTAGTTACATCGCCAATCGCAAAGACGCCAGGCAGATTGGTAAGGTAGTTCTGCTCGTCTGCGATGATAGTCTCCCACTTGGTTTTCGAAAGCTCCTCAAAGCCGTCCAGACGGGGCCTCTGGCCAATAGCCACGATCAGCGAGTCTATCTCTATAACTTCTTCTTTCCCGGCCACAGGTACTGGTCGGCGGCGGCCAGAGGCGTCGGGTTCGCCCAGTTCCATAACCTGTAGGCGGACGGCTTTGACTTTGCCGCCCTCTCCGACCAGCTCGATGGGGTTGGTCAGGTTTTTGAAGATAACACCTTCTTCTTCGGCCTCGATTATCTCGATTTCCTGGGCGGGCATCTCATTGCGGGTGCGGCGGTAGATATTGTAGACTTCGCTCGCCCCAAGGCGAATGGCGGTGCGGCAGGCGTCCATAGCGGTATTACCTCCGCCCACGACAGCGACCTTCTGCCCGGTGATAACCGGGTTTTGCAAGGCTACATCCCGCAGGAAGTCGATACCGCCCAGCACGCCCTCAAGCTCTTCGCCCGGGCAGCCAAGGCCGGTGCTCGACCACGCCCCAATAGCTACCAGAACGGCGTCGTAGCTCTCGCGCAGGTAGTCAAACGATACGTCTTTGCCGACCTTTACACCGCCGACAAAGTGTACGCCCATACCCTCGATGGCGTCTACTTCGGCGTCAAGCAGCTTTTTGGGTAGCCGGTACTCAGGGATGCCGTAGCGCAGCATACCGCCCATTTTAGGCATGGTGTCGTAGATAGCCACCTCGTGGCCCTGCGCCCGCAGGAAGTAGGCGGCGCTTAGCCCGCCCGGCCCCCCGCCAATAATCGCGACACTCTTGCCGGTGGACGCGCCTACTTGGGCGGTGTACAGCTCACCCTTGGCAATTTCCAAATCGCCCACAAACTGTTTGAGGGCGGCGATGGCAATTGGCTCTTCGACCATCTCTCTGCGGCAGGCGTCCTCGCAAGGGTGAGGGCAAACTCGGCCAATAGAGGCTGGCAGCGGCACTTTATCTTTTACAAGAGCCACAGCTTGGTCGTACTGACCATTGGCTATAAGACCCACATAGCCCTGGCAGTCGGTCTGCGCGGGGCAGGCCAGCACACAGGGGGGGCGGCAGTCGCCGGTGTGGTTGCTCAGCAGCAGCTCAAGGCCTGCCTTGCGTGCGGCGACCGCCCGTGCGCTCTCGGTGTTGACAACCATGCCATTTGCAGCTAAAGTCGAGCAAGACCGCAAAAGCTTGGGGTTGCCGACAACCTCTACCTCGCAAATACCGCAGGAGGCGAAGTGCTCCACTCGCTCGTCGTGGCATAGGCTGGGGATGTCTATCTCGTAGGCACGAGCGATCTCAAGTATGGTCTGGCCTTCAAATCCGGCCACCTCGCGGCCGTTTATGTTTAGTCGAATTTTGCTCATGCGGGCGCTTCCTCCTATTCAACGGCCACGGCGGCAAAGCGGCAGACTTCTGCGCACTTTCCGCACTTTGTGCAGTTTTCTTGTATGACTTTGTGCACTTCTTTAACTTTGCCCTCAATGGCGTCGGTGGGGCATTTGCGCTTGCAAAGGGTACAGCCGTTGCACTTTTCGGGTATGATGGTGTATGTAAGCAGTGGTTTGCAACTGCGTGCGGTGCATTTTTTGCGCAAGATGTGGTCTTCGTATTCGTCCCTAAAGTAGCGGATGGTGGTGAGCACAGGGTTGGGTGCGGTCTGCCCCAGCCCGCAAAGGGACGCTCCCTTTATCTGGTCGGAAAGATCACTCAACAGCTCGATGTCGCCCTCGCGACCCTCGCCGTTGCAGATGCGCTCGAGAATCTCAAGCAAGCGGCGGTTGCCTATCCGGCAGTGTGTGCATTTGCCGCAGCTCTCTTTGCAGGTGAAGTCGAGGAAGAACCTGGCCATGTCCACCATGCAGGTTGTCTCGTCCATTACCACCATGCCGCCAGAACCCATGATAGCGCCGGTCTGGGCCAAGCTGCGGTAGTCGATGGGGGTGTCTATCAGGCTGGCAGGTATACACCCGCCTGAAGGGCCGCCCATCTGCACCGCCTTGAAAGCTTTACCGTCTTTTATACCGCCGCCGACGCCGTACACCACATCGCGGATAGTTTTGCCCATGGGGATCTCGATAAGCCCGCCCTTGGCTATCTTGCCGGTGAGCGCAAACACCTTGGTACCCTTCGAGTTCTCGGTGCCCAAGGCAGCAAAAGCCGCGCCTCCCGCCCGGATAATCCAGGGGACATTAGCGTAGGTCTCGACGTTGTTGATATTGCTTGGTTTGGCCCAAAAGCCCTTTTGCGCCGGGAAAGGCGGCTTTAGCCGGGGCATACCCCGCTCGCCCTCAAGGGAAGCAATAAGCGCGGTCTCTTCTCCGCAAACAAAGGCTCCCGCCCCCGCCTTAACCCGCATGTCAAAGCTAAAGTCGGTACCGAAGATATTTTTGCCCACGTAGCCCCGCTCCCGGGCTTGCTCAAGGGCTAGCTCCAGCCGGGTGATGGCCAGCGGATACTCGGCGCGCACGTAGACAACTCCCTCATCCGAGCCGATAGCCCGTGCGGCTATCATCATACCTTCAATTAGGGCGTGGGGGTCGCCCTCAATCAGCGCTCTATCCATAAACGCGCCGGGGTCGCCCTCGTCCGCGTTGCAGATTACATACCGCTTGCCGTCGGGCGCGGGCTTGGAGCTGCGCGCAGCTTCCCACTTAAACCAGGTGGGGAAGCCCGCACCACCCCGGCCGCCCAGCCCGGAGATTTTAATCTGCTCGATTATCTGCTGGGGGGTCAGTTCGGTGATGCACTTCTTGGCGGCCTCATAGCCTTCCAGGGCCAAATACTCGTCGAGGTTCTCGGGGTCGATTACCCCGCAATTAACAAGGGCTATACGGTGCTGCGCGGCCAGTATGTCCAGATCTTCCTGCCCGGCGGCGTACTTTTGCACGTTGTTTTTTTCCCCGCGCAGGTATTTGAGGATTTCCTCGGCCGCCTCCGTATTAACATTCACAAAGAAGATAGGGGGCGCGCCGCCGTCCTCAACGCTTACAATAGGCTCAAGGTAGCACATGCCGATACAGCCGGTTGTGGCTAGGTTGTGTGCGCCTTTGGTCTTAGCTATTTCCTGCTCCAGCAGGGCGAATATATCGCCGGCGCCGGCGGCAATGCCGCAGCTGCCTTTTCCAACGCTTACTTTCACTGGGCGGTTTCCTCCTCTTCTATACGTTTTAGTACATCGGCAACGCTAGCTTTTGTCAGGTTGCCGTAGAACTTCTCGCCAATCATTATAACTGGTGCAAGGCTGCAGCAGCCCAGGCAGGCCACGTTGTTGTAGGTAAACAGTCCGTTTTCGGTTATCTCACCCTCCGGTACGCCCAGGTACTCGCGTATGGCGTCTTCGATAGCGCCCGAGCCGTTGACATGGCAAGCCGTGCCCTGGCAGAGCAGGATAAGATGTTTGCCCACTGGTTTTGTCCTAAATTGGGTGTAAAAGCTTACCACACCCATGACCTTCGCGGCCGGTACCCCGGTGCGGTGGGCTATGTAGGCCAAAAGATCCACAGGTAGGTAGCCATAAATATCCTGGGCCTTTTGCAGGATAGGTATAAGGCTTCCGGGCGCGTCCGCGTACTTTACAAGTGTCTCTTCAAGCAGTGCGGGGTCTATGGTTGGGTCAGAGAACTTCCAGGTCTTGCCCTGCGTGCAATTGCATCCCATACTTGCGCGCTCCTTTTTCCGCTGTTTTATTTTTTTACAACTTTTGTCCACGGGTAATTATAGCATATCTCCACGATTTTTGGAAGACGTTAAATATGTTTTTGGTGTAAAAAATTAATTAGTAACCTTACAAACACTGAAAACCTTGCAAAAAAGCAAAGCGTCGCCACACCGTGAAATTTCACGGTGTGGCGACGCTTTATGATGCTTGGAGTGCATCTTCAAACTGCTTGTTACATCAGCATATAAATGAGCTTAAAGACATACTCTAAGCAGCTATTGCCAATTGAATGCAAGCAGGCCATCTCCAAGATAAATCTCTTGGGGCCGGGCTATGTTCATATGCACCACATAGCTTGCGCGCAGTACAAACTCATCTCCTGCCAGGCTGCCGTGCAGGTTGCGCTCTATAATTGTAGCCTCGGCAAACTGGGCTGTCTGCGCGACTTCTAGCTCGAGCATTGCGCGCTCGAGAGCCTGTTCTTCGTCGTAGTGGACAGGCACCTCCCGCATTAAGGTGAAGGCTTCGCTGCGGTGGATTATCGGCAGCTGGACGCCCAGCAGCATGAGAGGAGTCTCGGCACGGTCTATAACGTAAGGCCGGGCTATATTGCGCGGGAAGAAAAGCGGCGCTTCAAAGCCGAACACCTGCAAAAAGTTACGCCGGGCGCTTCCGCCGGTTTCCTCGAACGCGGTCTGGTTGAGGGGTACGCGGATTTCAATTTCCCGGGAAACCTCGGCGATTATATCGGCCCGGGCGTGGCGCAAAAGGTTCTGGCCAAAGCTGTCCTGGGTTATGCCGCTGACAATCACTTGGCCTTCATAAACCGCGTCGCCCTGCTTGAGCATAGGCTGGCCCTGGTAGACCCTTAGCTCGATTAGCTGCCCGGGATAAGCGGCGACTATATTACTCGGTGTGCTTGGGTTTATATTCGGTGGGGTGGGTATAGCCTCGTTGACGACCACGTATATGCTTGAACCATCGATGTTCAGGGCTATCCAGCCCAGCTCCCCTACTCCCAGCATGGTTAGGCGCTCGACCTCGCGCACGTCGATTCCCCGGCGCAAAACTCCCGGGCGCACACCGATCTCTTCCAGCCTTTGGATAATGGTCTCTTCGGGGATGATGTTGTTGCCTACTACTTCTATAGTCCAAATAAAGCGGGTCATCCCGAATAAAAAGAGTGCGAAGAGGCCCAAGCCCACCAACAGGCCGTAGCGTTTTTTAATCCGCTTCTTTTTAAAGGGCAGCCCTGACTTTTTTTGCAGGCGCAAGCGCACCCCCGCTTTTTTGGCCAGTGGACGCAGGCGATGGTAATCGGCGGCGCCCACGCAGCCGGTAAGGGTTTGCCCCTGGCGATGCGTCTCCCAAACGGAAATGCGCTCCCAGGCCAGCGAGCTGAGAAAGCGCTCCAAGAGTGCGCCGCTGACCTCGAAGCGGACAGTCCCTCGCAGGCGACGGAAAAGGCGGATTAATATCATAAATTCACCACTCTTTAAATGATGGTGTTTACTGTTGCTCTATGTATTCCCCAAGGTTCCAAGCATGCACACCCTGCATGCAGGCAGCAAATCGTCACCGTTCAATAAACTCGATACTTAAGATATACCCCTGTACAATTGCGCTGTTTTGGGTGAGCGCGCGCAACGCAAGACCCCGGCCGGTAAACTTTACGCTGAGCTTTTTGCCCGCCAGGCGTATAGCGCTTGGGTTGTATTCAAGCACGCCGGTACAGCCGCTTATTACAGCTTCGGTGTTGCCTGCAAGTTCTACTTGCATTTCCCCAGTGGTCACCGCACCAGGGATATCAAAAAGCTCGCCAATGCCGATTTTAGGCTTGGGGACCTCTTCCCCCGCTTTTTCCCCCTTGCGGTTTCTGCGCACGCTGCCCACCCCCTTGCAGTCTAGATACTTATATAGATATGTGTTGCACCCGGGTGTGAGAACCGGTAGTATCCGCTGGTAATGCAGACAACCCACACGCTCATATATTTATAGAAAATAGAAGACTGAAAGGATAGCGGTGTATGAGGTTTAGGGCGGACACAATATTTGGGTCGGCGGGGGTATGGCTGCTGGCACTTTTGGGGGTGGGGCTGCTCACCCGTTCAGAGGATATCGCTGCGGGGGTTGCCCAGGGCCTGCGAATAAGTGGTACGGTGCTCATACCCGCACTCTTCCCGTTTATGGCGTTTTCGTCTTTCCTTGTTCTGAGTGGCGGGGCGCGCATCCTTTCGATACCTCTAAGTCTTATAACAAAGTACGTTTTCCGCTTACCCGGCCAGCATGGGGTGGTGGTGCTTGCAAGCCTTATCGGCGGCTACCCTGTGGGTGGCAAGATGATAGCCACCCTTCTCGAGCAGGATATGCTTGACCGTCCCACCGCCGAGCGGATGCTCGGCTTTTGCTACGGCCCCAGCCCTTCCTTTATGATTAGCGCCGTGGGTGCGGGTATGCTTTTCGATATCCGCTTGGGAGCGCTGCTTTTTGCCGCGCAAATAGCGGCATCGATTTTGGTGGGGATTATCTTCTCGCTAAAAGCCCCGCTGCCGACAAAAGAGAAGGCACCGCCCAAAACTAAAGGACTAATAGATGCGTTTGTTACAGCGGTGAGCGGGGCCAGTTCGGCTATGATAAATATGTGCGCTTTTGCCGTACTATTTTCCGGTCTGCTATATTTTATCAAGGGCAGTGGTGCTATTGAACTGATAGTGGGTGTGGCTCGCCTAAGCCCAGAACTTGTGAGCGCTATTACCGCCGGGCTTTTGGAAGTGACGTCCGGCAGCGCCTACGCTGCCGGACTGGGCGGACAGGTAAGCATTGTACTCATTGCGGTTTTTGGCGCCTGGGGTGGGTTGAGCGCTATCTTCCAGGTAGTCTCGTTGTTTAGAAAAACCAAAATAAATTGGAAATATTTTCTAATAGGCAGGGTTTTACACTGTACTTTCGCGGCAGCTTTTTCCCTTGTGTTCTACCGTGTGCTCTATGCCGCTATGTCTGCAGTACCAGCCATGTTGCACGCTGTACTGCCGGTCATGAACTCAAACAGCAGGGACTGGGTAGCCGCTGTTTGCTTGCTTGTAATGTGCGCTATGCTTACATTGAGCAGAGGGCAAGGTGTTGACAGATGAGCGGGTAAAGGATATTATTGGGAACGATTGTTAGACAACGGATTTAAAAACACACTCTACCACTCGCCAAAGCATAGTATCTAAAAATCTTTACGTCTACTATTACGTTGTTGGGATTGATGCTTATGGAATTCACTTTAACGCTCATACGGGGGACGTACACCGAGTTCGAGAAAGAAGGTCGGATCCTGGGCAGGCTTGACCACCCCGCTAATAAAGATGGGGTTAAAATGCTGCACAGTAAGAGCAGGGCTGGAGAGTACCCCGCGGCGCAAGCGGTGTTCTCCAGCCCGCTTGTTCGCTGTCTGGAAAGTGCGCGTGCTATTTACCCAAGAGCGGAAATAATTGAACTGGATCACCTGTCTGCTTTTGATTACGGTATCTTTGCGGGTAAAAGTTACAACGAGATTGTTACAGACAAGCGGTTCAAGATTTGGGCAAACTCTAGAATGCTGACCGCGATGCCAGGTGGCGAGTCGCCTTATGTATTTCTCAGCCGCTGTGGACAGGCTTTACGGGAAATCGCCGACCACGCTTGGAAAAACAGACTGGAAAATGTGAGTGCCATAACCCACCAACTGGTAATTGGCGCGATGCTCAAGTGGGGAAATATGCCGGGTTGTCTCTATTGTGACTACCACCCCGACTACGGCAGCGGTATTATGACGATCCATAGAGAGGGATTAGGCGGGTTAAGCGTGCTCAAAAAGCTTTAAGCGCGACTGCGAAATAATGCGAATTAGCGAGCATTAGGCAGTGAGGCGGCATAAGACAGCGTCCCCTATGAAAAATTCCTTGAAAAAAGATGATTTGCAAGTATTGACATAGCAAATATGGATATGTTATTATTTTCTGGCTGCCCAAACAAAGAAAATGTTGTTTATCTACTTGACAACGGTTGGGTGGTGTGGTAATATAACCTTCTGTGGCGTGCAGGGTACATTTAACAGCGCTAGTATATTGGATGGCGATGTTGAGAATATCTTGCAGGTTGATGGAAGTGCACCTTGAAAATTGAACAACGTTTATGCTTGTGAATTTACTGAGTTGTTGTGTATAGATTTGAGTGGATGAATTGCGGGTGACATTTTGGTGTTATTTGCGGTTATAAAGCACAGATTATACTGTATGGCGATGTAAATTAGCATAGAACCCTTGAGATTGTTT
>Ga0131853_10004099_pt1 | contig 26160 bp, 19 predicted proteins | sample TergutLab28metaG_FD_92764 | JGI IMG/M metagenome (GOLD analysis project Ga0131853, IMG submission 92764) | Labiotermes labralis P1 segment gut microbial communities from Petit-Saut dam, French Guiana - Lab288 P1 (version 2) (version 2) | ecosystem: Host-associated > Arthropoda: Insects >... | reverse complement strand
TAGATTGCTGGATAAATGTGTTGTAACCTGTGATAATTCTGAAAATATACCTGTTGACATTTTATACATTTTATATAATACTTCTGGGACTCTTAATCTTTACCTGCCTTTACATTCTTCGTCACAGCCAGAATGTAGCAAATCACAGAATAAATGATATAAAATAGAGTCCTACCCTTACAAGGCCCAAAATAAGAACTGAATTTAAAAGAAAGCAAGGAGCTAAAATGGAACAATTGGTATAGCGACTGGGCTATGGACTGGACAATTTGGGATCGAAATCCAGAATGGGAAAGAGATTTTTCTCTTATTCAAAATGTCCAGACCTACTCTGGAGCCTACCCAGTGTTCTACTCAATGGGTATGAAGGGGATATTTTGCCAGTGGCTTACAGCCAGGGGATGAGGCTGTCCACTCCCCTCTGTCTAGCAATGAGGTTCAGAATGGGCTAGATATCCTCTACACTGTACAGGAACAACTTTAAATCTTTAAGAAATAATCTGATTAATTGTGTATACATTTGTGAATACTCATTATTGTCAGTCTTTAACAGCCTGAATCTTTTTTTACATTTACTTACAACACTTCTGTAATCTTTGTGTTCACTCTTTATAATGAGATTCCTTTTATCAATGTTTGTAAGAAGCCAAAAATTCTGACCGCAATTATATATTTCAGGCAAGTCTGGTCAAGTTTACAATTAAGGATAACAAAACTCCTGCTTCAGAAGATGTGCTTAGGAACACATCATTGTTTTTGTGCAGCTAGATAGACAGTGTAATGAAAGAAAACTGTTAGTTGGAAGCTGTGAAACAGGTAGATTGTTTTGTTGTAAGTGATCATGCACAATCTACAAACCTACAAACAGGACATAGTTTTGAATTCCAAAAGACCATATTTTCAAGCTTATATGTGACCCTGGATCTGAGGACGAAGTTGAAGCAACTGTACTTTAAGTTACACCACGTCAGAGGACGTTCATTGGCCCAGCTATCACTACAATTTAAAACCAGCTTATACTGCCCACCCAGGTAGCATAGCTGGTATAGAAACTTATGGGCTGGATGGTTTGGGGTTCAAACCCCATTGGGGGCGAGATTTGCCGCACCATCCAAAATGGCCCTGAAGCCCACCCAGCCTTCTATGCAATAGGTACCAGGTCTTTACCAGGAGTAAAGCAGCCAGGTCATGGCATTGACCATCCACCCCCCATCCAGCAACAAGTATATATATATATAAAACACACAAAAAAAAATAGAGCTATACCTCTACTCCACTCTGTGTTTCGTGGCATGTTATGGACAACTTTACCTTTTTATACCGGACAGCTCTAATACACAAATTTCAAGAACCGTTGCTATAAGCTGTCAGCTTGTACTACACGCATACCACTTTTTAAAAGTATTTCATGTTGATAACTTCCAGCCTTATAAATCTGCACCTAAGAGAAGGAATTAAACAACTAAGTCCATGGAGCAGAGTCCTTCCAGAGAAGTTAACTGGTCATCAGCTAGTCAAGAAATTCCCTGCATTTCATGGAACCCAATGGTTCTTCACCGATTCACAACAGCCTGCCACCTGTCTCTATCCTGAACCAGACCAGTTCAGTCCATACCCTCCCACCCCACATTCAGAAGGTCCATTTTAATATTATCCTCTCACTTATACCTGTCTTCCAAGTGGTCTCTTTACTTCAAGTTTAACCACCAAAATCCTGTATGCTTCTCTCCTGTCTCCCATACATGTTACCTGCCCTTATTATTGATCTGATCAGCTGAATATATGGTGAGGAATAGAGATCATAAAGTTCCTCACTATATAGTCCGGAAATTTTTTCCTCCTAGTTTTACAGATATGTTTTGAATCATCTTTCCCTTTCAAAACATTGAATTAAAAACCAATTTACTTACTTCACATTGGGACACTCATCACACACTGACTGCTGCATCATCTGAAACCGACCTGGGCCTAAGTGTCTTGTCACCATCTCCTGGCGGCAATTACACTTCCTGGTGCCCTTTGCTGCCTTCATAACTGGCTTATTATGAGTAATCTGTAAAAGAATAAAACGTAACTGATTTGATGTAATGGGCAAATTAAGCTTTGAAGTGTACAGAATTAAACGTTTCTCTCTCACTGTATGAGTTCAATTCCTTGCTCTAACCTAAAATAGTAGAATGCTCTGCCTTTTCCAGTGTAGTAAACTGCTGTGCAATCTTATTTAAAATTTACATACTGAGGGAAGAACTGATCTGGTAGCATCATGTATTATTATTTTAAATGAAATGGGCACATTCCTTCCTGCCTATAAAGACCAGTAACGATGTCAATGAATGAAAGACCACAGATATAGAGCTTAACTAAAAGAGAAGGTGAAGCTATGCACATGCATGAGGAAGATAAGGTACAACAAGTGGTTCAAAACACAGTATAATTGCTTTAATCTGGGACCTGATAATCCAGCACTCCTGACAGCTCAGCACTTGAGAAAAGTAGTCCCAAGATGGTAAGTTCCACCATTTGCAACCTCCACTGTGCACACTGATTCTGTGACTTAATCTTGGGTTATCTGGCCTTCACCGAGCACAATGAGCTGTTACAATGGCTTTAAAAGATCCAAAAATAAGTAAACAGGTTACCAATGGCAAGAGGAAAAAAGTAACCTTAACAATTCATCAGAAACTTGAAAAAAACTGCAGTCTTAAAAATGATGCAAGCTGAAGACACATTATGGATTCATACAACACTGGATTGTCAACAATCTATGATATAAAGAAATGGCAGGGCCAATTACTGTCATTAATGACATCAATTGAAAGTGTGAAGGTTTTCTTCAAGTGACAGACATTGAAAGAGCCTAAACTGGTGCATTTGACAAGATGTATAAGTGATTTACAACATTTCATTCTAAAGGAAAACCTGTGACTAATGGTAATTGAAAATGTTAAGTGATTTTATGACAAAGTACAAATAACTGACAAGACACATTTTCTGAGGGCTGGCTGCAAAATTTTCAAGAACCAGCAACTGAAAGAGATATCCTAATGGAATACTCCTCTGATTTGGTTGTGCAGCCTAAATATAGAAGCAGTAACAAAGATATACCAGTAAGAACTTAGGTCAATGTAGGCAAGGTATGGTTGAAGTTCAACCCAGAACAGGCCACAAAGGCCTAGAGAGGGAGTAGAGGTACAGCTCCACTCTTTCTTTAATGTCAGCATTAGATGGGTTGCATCATCAATGCCATGCCCCTAATGCTTTACTCCAGGGAAAGAGAGCAATTATCCATTATACAGGAGTGGGCCCCAGGGACAGTCTGGATGGGTGCAGAAAATCTCACCCCACACTCAGATTCGATCCCTGAACCTTCCAACCCATAGCAAGTATGCTATATCTAAAAGATAATCCAAAATATTTGACAATCCAGCACCTGTCTGATCCTGTATGTGCCAGACAACAGTCATTCTACTGTACATAAATAATGAACAACAATTTTACACCAATCAGAAAATAATGGAATTCTCTGGTTGCAAATGTATTATACCTCCCATAAACAGCCAGATACTGGAGTTGCTTGGTCATACTGAAGGATGGGAAGAGACAGTAGAGTACAAAGTACTGTTGATGGTTAATCTGTACGAAGATGGAAAGCAGAAAGATGGACACGTAAGTGGTTTAGGTGTTTTGAAAATGACTTCCTAAACAGGGGCTTAGATGAAGGGAGGACTAAAGCACCAGACAGAGAAGTAACCAGTATTTGGCATGCACACATCCAACAAAGAAATCTAAAATCTCCTGACTGTGAACGGTAAAAAAAGCTACTTTAATCTTTCCTTTGGTGCAGAAGGTTTTGAAATGCTGGCTGCAATTTCTATTAAAAGTTCATACTAATTACACGAAGTGGAAAAATACTGTTATTGTTGGAATCAAAACGCATACAGGAAACCTGACTTGTATGGGTTTTCTGACTTACCATGAGTATCATACTATTTAATGGATAATTGCAACACAAGTCAAACTGTACAAATGGCAATAACATCTAGTTCTGAGACATGAAAAGCTAGGGTATGCTTGGAGGGGTAATTACCTTTAAGCAACATCCTGTATAACTGTTCAAAGCCTGGCTTCAACAAACTTCCAAAAATCTAGAAGCCATCTCCAAATTATTGATCACATAAAAAAGTTCCAAGTTGAGGACCAACTACTCTGGGGTAACATGCAAACCTTGGTCATCTGGTGGTTTCTGCTTGGTGTGAGTGAAGTGATACACATTTATGTGTACAGGGAAAAATTACCATAATTATGCTGGTGGATGATAATATTTTGGAACCTCACATTCCTACAGGATACCCAAATAGTAACTGGAACCGTTTTAGTTGTTAAATGTCAAACGATTTTAAACATTTTAACCAGATAAGTGAGTGTTATATATTTCATTCGTCCTTAGCAAAGAAACTTACCAGATTTTATGTATTTTATTAATGTAAACATATTGGGATCCCAATATGCATACAGCACCAATGACTTAGTCTGCAATGTAGCCCTGAAGATGGCCAACTGATGGGTCGAAACATGTAGCCTTATACATTAATAATAAAGGTAGTGTTGACATATATAATTAATTTTATTATGGATATATTAGGCGCACTGGATAAAATTTACATACTTGGGCAACCACGTACCTGAGATTTGTGCACCCACTTATGGAATCATAAATCATGGCTTGGGGAACAACTTTTTCTCTCCTAAAATGTATATGCAAAAAACATACCATAACTCAATAGATTATCTGATTCCTGACATGAATATGACAAAAGAATGAAGTGTACAGCACTCTATACAAAGTGTGTTTCAAAATGTTTCAAATATTACTGTCAATAACTTGTGCCACTTCTAGAAGTGCTACATATAATCCAGTAATTAGGGATAATTCTGTGTACTTATGTTGAAAGTTCAAGTGGAACCTAATTAATCTCGGTTATTAATCAAAATTGCCACTCACTTCTACGAAATTACCAGTGTAGAGTTCCTCCAGTGTCACATACAGATCCATTACGATATCTGCGCCTCTTGGTGTTTCCTGTTGGCTATTTGAGCTTCCACCAAAATTGAAACCAAAATCACCAAAGAAGCTTGCAAATGGATCACCACCATTCATCATACCGTCTTTCTTCAGACAATCCTCACCACACCGATCGTATGTTTCTCGCTTTTCAGGGTCTGACAAGACTTCGTACGCTGCACCCAAGTCCTGGAACTTCCTTGATGCATCAGGGTCATCTTGATTTTTGTCAGGGTGTAGTTCTTTCGCTAAAGTGCGATATGCCTTTTTAATTTGATTTGTATTGGCGTTTCTTGGTACACCCAAAATAGCATAGAAGTCCCGGCTACAAAAAATGACACGTATATGGAGTGAACTTTCACGGATTCTCTCAAGAACTTCAAAAATACAGAAAATGGAATTATTTGGTTAACCTGTTTCACGCTGCCGGTAATATGACAGTTACTGTACGAACACTACACTTGCTCTAAAACATTTATTTTAGACAGCTTACATGTAATTTAATATACTGAACCCAATAATACAACTACTCACCCCGCAGATACAAGTGTAATAAACAATAAATTAATTAGCACCAGACTCCACACACCCCACGCAGCCATTATTTTTAATATCTGGCATACTACTGGACATCCTGGATGTGTTGTGTTTTGATTGGTTCCTGACAAGATAAGTGGATGAAAATATTAACATCAAGATTTACCTCTTAATGTGCATGTAACATACAATAATTTCCAAATGAACATAATCGAGCTACCACACTTTTAAAAAATAAACATGTCAAACACTTCAAATTTATTTATTTTCTATTACAAAAACAACAAATGACAAGAATTTGATCGTATTAAGAATTCGAATGTTGGCTATTCTGAAGCCTGGTCCGTGCTGCACGGTTGCGGTAACTAACTCCTTGATGTTGGCCACAGAGTGTGAGCATGACGGAATGGATTGTGTGTCAATGTCATCGTTGTAATCGTTCACCTACGCCCAGCTGATGAATAATTAGTAGAAGTTGGTTAGTCTGTTGTTTCAGTGCGTAATAAAAAGTGTGTGAGGATCCATTTATTTAGAGGTTTTAATTAACAACATTTTCGTTCGATTAGGAAAAACTCTTCGTTATGAACGTGACTATGATATTTTAAATATTATTCTCATAATCATTTAAGTATTATGTAGGTTTTAAGATGCAGTAAATTCTAAAGCTTGTTGATTGAATATCGTGAAAGGTGCACGTGACTATGTTTAATTCAGGAGCTTGCCATGAGGGCACATGGAGGAGCAAAAGTGTAGCTCTACCATATGTGAACCTCAGTACTAATTCGAGATAGGGTTCATATTCGCCCTCCGGCTGATTTCTCCCAGAACAGCCTTTTGGTACCTGTTGAGTAATGGATGGTTGGGATTCAGAGCCGACCGGCACATTGAAGAAGAGCAGTACCTGTTTCCCCTGCCGGAATTTGAATCATTTATGGGTCGTCCAACCTATAGCCTTGTCACTTGTTTATTATTTATTTATATATTTACATTCATTTAGTCCACGAAAGAACATACATGAGACCACGGGAGATAGAACTGGCCAAAAAAAATACAAATATGCAAATAACTATTGTAATAAAAATTATAAAAAATAAAATGTCGGATAAGAAGCACAACAGTAAAAGAAGATACATATGATATAACTACTACCTATAGAATAGAATTGTTAACTGAAGAATAAAAACCAACTAGATGCCACTTATTATTTATTGTACTTCTTATAAGCTCAACATGTTTCGGGCATTACTATGTCCATCATCAGGAGCTCGCGACTATAATGTTGATTACCACATTGGTCGTATCGTTCTTGGTTTGCTGTAAATTCGAGGTAAGGTGCGGTTAGGCTGGAGTAGTGTCCGGGTTGAAGGCTATAGCTTTAGCCTGCAACCCGGACACCAAGAACGATACGACCAATGTGGTAATCAACATTATAGTCGCGAGCTCCCGATGATGGGCATAGTAATACCCGAAACATGTTGAGCTTATAAGAAGTACAATAAAATAATAAGTGGCATGTATTTGATTTTTATTCTTCAGTTATCACAATGATGCACGGTCCAAGAAACATCAAAGAATAGAATTGTGTACCACCTGAGTTAACGCAAACTGTGAATGGTATGCTGGACATCTAAATTTGCTGGCTTTGTAATATCCGTTATTGATTCTGTGACCATAATTTGATAATAACAGATCACCTCATATGCAATGGCAACTATTTTGTAACCCAAAGTGTGGCAATGCGGGAAATGGAGTATGCACGTTTGGAAGCACGTGGCATGTCTTTGTATATGTTATTATCATACAGGAGCCATTCGTAGGAGACAACAGAACCACGCGTCTCTGAGTCAATTTTTTATTGTTTTGTTGTGGCATACAGAGTGTATATGGAATAAAGCGTACAACACAAACTACTTGTACAAACTCACAATAACCTTCAAAGCAGTCGCCGAAGTTATATACGGTTCGCTACCACTTAGGGAAAGGCGGCGAAAGTCGTCGGCGTCCTCTGACGCATTAACCCTTATCCTGCTACCGTGGAGAATATGGTGAGTTCCTAATAACGCCAGCAAATGGCAGATGGGATTTAATTCGGCATTTAAAGGGTTAATCTGCTCCACGTCGCGTTGAACTGCTTTTAAAATGCTCTCCCTGAATGCATATCGTTTCCTACGAACAGGCTGCTTCAGTCTCGGAAATCGTAGTCTAGACTAAGACCATGATAATAGGCAGGATGTTGTTTAAACTTCCCACCCCAAAGTCAGGGCATATCTTTACCAGCGTCTGCCAACACTGGAAACAAAGTAACCTGTGGCAGCCTGAACCTGTGGTTCTCGAGTGCCAAGTAATGCAACAAAAAGGTAAAGTTCAGCCTATAACCGGCTATGAAAGCCCAGAGGGGGAGTAAAGGTATAGATTTACTCTTTCTTTATCTTCGGCGCTAGATGGAAGGAGATTACGCCACGTGACACACACGGTCTGTGCCCGGTAGAAACCCGGTGCCACAGATCATCTCGGTGCCCATTGTGCAAGTTTAGGAGGCTTCAGAGCCAGTCAATACGGTTGCGAAAAATGTCGCGCTTATCTACTGACCGTCCAGCCTATATTGAACCGCTATACCGGCTACGCTTTCTCGGCTCGCAACTCGATTGCTCAGTACTTCACGCAGCTCTAAATTGCTCAGGTCTGCATTTGAATAGCGGAGAACGTCTGTTTTAACGTACATATTCGGTACTACTTTACAGACTGTTTCATAACGAAATAATCGCTATTGGAGCGCAAAATGCGTGTGAACGGCTGCACACGTACCTTCATTTGAAGGTGAAGCAATGACTTTGAAGAACTACACATAGGTGAATGTGTGAAGCGTGATGTGTTATTTGTACCGAAGTGCATGCCACCTGCGTTCGAAAGTGTATCTACTCCATTTCCCGCGTTGCCATATTAGTGGGCAATGGGATATATGTTAATTGACTTACGGAGTGACACATGAAATTTGATCTGTGGTTAGCATACAAGTGCTGTTTATCTTTCAAGTATCAAAACAGCATTAATGGCGTTACGGGGCGTTCGTGTTGTTGAGATGGCAGGGCTTGCACCTGCACCATTTTGTGGTATGGTACTTGCAGACTTTGGTGCATCGGTTATAAGAGTTGATAAGGTAAGTTACATTCAGTAAGTCTTACAGGGACAGAAGTGGATGAAAGTGTTCATTGTTAATGTTGTGTAAGAACTGCACTGAAACTTTTGATTTTATAAATTTTGTATTAAACAGGGTAATATACGACCTAACGTACCCAGAATAATGAAATTTACAAAATATGCATTCTTGTTAAGTTCACTATAACCAAACAGTTAATCGAAATATAAAAATTATAACCGTAATACCATTTGGTGTCATGCAGTACTCTGTGTCAAGGACTGAGGGTTTTTTAAGTTATTGCTGAATGTGTAAATAATTTGAAGCTATTGTTGAAGTCATAAATTGTCGTGTGTCATATGTTTGATAGGGTGAATCTAATATACCAATATGTATTATTTCAAATAGATTGCCGGGTGGCCGGATTTTGATTGTTTGGCCAATGGAAAGAAATCATTGGCTCTTAATGTAAAGCATCCAAAAGGTGTAGAAGTACTTCGCAGAATATGCAGGAATTCGGATGTGCTCATAGAACCATTCAGAAGTGGTATTGTTTTCTTTATGATTAATTCATTTTACTAATTTCATTATTATGATATTTTCAAAAAGTTGTATGCGGATTTTACTATTGTATTGTTTGCAGGGGTTATGGAGAATTTGGGACTTGGACCTGATCTGCTTCTTCAAGATAATCCACAGTTAGTGTATGCTAGATTAACAGGTTTTGGGCAATATGGCAAGTACTCTAAGATGGCCGGCCATGACATAAATTATATAGCCGTTTCTGGTAAGAAACTCAGATTTCCCTATTTAGGAATATGACTGTACCTGCACCATTGTACATGAAAAAATTATAGTATTGTTCTTATGGATCTGTGTACACTATGGATTTCCTGGATTTTAACCTGGTTTCATGCCTCTATCCTGCCTCTCCCACATCCACACCCTCAGTATGTCTTTTCCTAGAACATTATCTAAGCATTTTTATGTATTAAACATAATGTTTACTTATACATATGTTTGTACAGTTGAGAAATATCCTTGTGAAAAGTGGAGCTATTGCTTCTCCAGTAGTGGGGATGACTGTACTACTACTAACTACTACTACTACTACTACTACCATCACCACCACTACTACTACTACTACTACTAGAGGAGTAGCAGTAGCAGAATGTTATAAAGAGGGATGTCATGCAAAAATGATTTTGGTGTAAAAAAAAAGGTGTGCCTTGTTTGTCTCAGTTTGTGTTATCACCACCACAGATTAATGAAAACATTTATTTCAGCTCAAATCAGTTCACCCTTTCTATGCATGTCAGTTGTGTTTCCCTTTGTTGTCATGAAGTAGCACAAGAAAACATCGTGTTTTGTTTCAAATCAGGAGAATGGGTTTAGAAACAAATGAAATGCTTCAGACAGTTTATGGAAATTAAACTGTCTTGTAGCATTAGAAAGTTAATGCAGGTTAATTCATTTTCTAACTTCAAATCGGGCAAACGTATTGGTATCTTTGGTTAATATATACATGGTGTGATGGATTGTAATGAATGGAAGACAGAGAAATGCCATGAATGCACAAATATGCTGAAAGTAAATTGACTCAAATTGTGATGGCAGCTGTGCATCATGTGACTTCTGGAGTGGGACGTACGAAATTCCAGGCCGGTTGATTTTTGTTGGACAGAGTGTACCTGTGTTCTGAGAGGTTGAGAAGTTTCATAGTGGGGCATGGAGACCTTGAATATGATCCCAGGAGTTGGTGGCCATCAACTGCACAAAATGTGGAAACAGTTGGAAAAGTTCATAGCCTGGTAGATGGAGACTGTTACATGACCCTCAGATTGATAGAGGATCAAGTACTGATTAACAAACAGGGGATTTGTCAGATTCTTGAAGAAGATCTGCATGCATTGTGTTCTACACAGTCTTAAGAGATGAGCTTATTCTGCTGTGACAGTGAAGCACTTTGTGTCAAATTGCAGTGTCTTTCAGCGCAGCCACTCATCTTGTTCACCTGACAGCATGTATCAATAAAGTGAAACCTGCTTTCAAACAAAACAATTTTAGAACATTCTGGGCATCAAGAAGAACAACAACCAAATGAGATGCAGTTCCTGTGGATGCACTTGATGACTTTTAGAAAGACAAAGGCGATGTGGTGCATGCATCTTATTATTTCATGTGTATCTTTTCTTGTAGACCAGGTCACTTGAAGAACTCTGTTGTTTGACCATGTATGTGGCATACCATAGTACCACTGTACGTTACTGAGCATGGTGGTGTAGCAGTAATACTGTATGAGACATATGGAAGTACCTCATTCAAATCTCAACCTGGACAGTGACTGTCCTGAACGTGGTTTTTGGTGGTCCCTCCAAATTCTGGGCCAGTGTCTTAATTAGACCATGACTGCTTTCTTCATTTTTGTTATATTCTAACACTGGCTCAGTATGGTCTTGGATATTGGCAGTTTCAATGAATGAACCGCAAAAACAGATCTTATTCACTGCGACACAGTTCTGCACGTACAGTCACAACTGCACATGCAGTCATTCTGTTATTCACCATAGAGAAAATCATTGCTATTTAACCAGCTGAATAGTACCCAGCATTCTTCAGATTTCCTGTGTGAAAGTACAGACTATCAGTTTCAGTCATTTGAGCATTGCTGTTCTTTTCCATAATTTAATTATATAGGTGTATTGTGTGGCTTGGTGAAAAAAAAGCTAATTTTCAATGACAAGCATTTGAAGTGTTCCAGTTATTTAGCATCTGAAATATTACTTAAATACTTATCCCTACAAACTTGATACATAACTCTTTTTTAGTAGGTATCCCTAGCAGTTCTTTCCAGAATTTTTGGACAAACTCTTCTAAAAAAAGAAATGACATTGGCACCTTTAGAAGTACACGCTTTATCCAAATCTTGACTTTGGCCCTAATGTTGCTTGTAATGACCATTTTTGTTTGTTTTTTAAATAGTAATTATTTATTTACTTGTTTGCTTGAGATGACTTTTTTTTTTAATAATAATGAAAGATACATTCTGCTGCCGTACTTTTCCGGTGTGGGTTTTGAGTTGTAGCTTCCCGTTTCTTCTCAGTTAGCCTGAAGGTCTTATCTCAGGGTAATTGCATAGGAGGTCCCTGCAAGGCCCATGATCTGCTATGACTAGCTGATTTACGAACACAACACTTCGTTCTGGGTTTTTGTTTGTTTATTTGTGTCAGTTGACTTTCAGATTACAAGTTGGAATATTATAAGACATTATCAGGTGTATCCATGGCACTTTGAGTAATCACACGGACTTATAATAATCTATTTGTATAATACGCCTTACTATTAATTACTGCTGAAATTTTATAAGTTTTAATGGAGCACTCAAATTTGCACACATGCCCTCCAGCGGTCTAAAACAGAGTGTTACTTGCTTGCTTCTCCTGTACTCTCCAAACAAATACCCCCCTATATACCGAAATGATCCTATTGGTCAAAATTCAAATTCAGAAAACCCCATAGGCTGAATTTAACTTTTTGGAAAGTCAAATCTCATTGGCTGGCTAATTTGAGTCAGTAGACCCCAAACTTATGTTAAATGAACATTTTTGGGGTCGCTCACAGACACTTCTACTGAATGAATTATGTCCTCAAAGTGACAAAAGTCTCAGATTTCACACAGAAAAAACCAAGCTGTAAAACTCCTACAGCTTGACAGTTGATGGATGTTTTGTCCAGGCTGAAGCTTTTGAATGCCTTAATGGCCCTCACACCTTCTGCTGTGTTCCCTGTTAGCTCATTTACAGTCAAAGGAATTTGTATCCATGAACCTGTTCAGGGTTTGAACCTGAATCGCCAGTCCATATCAGGACTTGAACGTGAAATGCTGGTAACAATTCTAAGAATTGAAGCACCAAACAAATTAAACTTTTTATTAAAATCAATCAAAAGAATTCCCTATAATGACTTTTTTTTTTATTAAAATCAACAAAATTGGCCTCTATATTCATAGTAAAAAATGTAACAAAATTTTAGCAAACTCCAGCATTCATGTAGCATAATTACACAGTGTTCTTAACAGTACTGACAGGTTTATTTGTATTCATCTTCAGTTCACTAAGAACATCGTCCACCTCAGAGTAGGCTTCCAATATGGAGAGAAATGGGCTACAAAATGGCCACTGTTAGGGTGAATGAATGGTTGTAAAGCTTAAAGACCTGCCAGTTGTGCAGCTAGAAGGAGAGGTTTATCTGCAATCACTGTAGGCAAAAAGTCATTCTCTGATCTCATCAGTGATTATTTTTGGACAGGTCTGTGGATTTGAAGCGATCATCTTGAGATGTGTACTTGTAGAGGATCTGTGTTGGATGGTCAGGGTTGTACCCCACTATTTTATTTTCTACCACGATACAGTTTCTCCTGTATTTGTCATTCTGTGTATGTTGACTGTCTTGACCAAGGATTTGAAATTCAGTAACCCTTTCTGCTCCATCTCCATTAACGATTGGTGGAATACACTGAATAAGGTTTATCCAGTTGCTTCTTAGCTCCACACTTTCTGTTGCGTTTTTTCATGTCTTTTGTATTAAGGCATGAATTGTATCAGCCTCCAAGTGAGTGTACCCAGGTCCAAAGAATTTTTGATGTATTAGTATTGACCTTTTTGAAAGAAATTCTCAGAATTTCACTAGAAACATGATTCCTATGTAAATATTACGGTTTAGACATGGATAACAGTCATAAAAATTTATTTTTTCCTTATCATTTGGAAGTTCACATAAATGTTTGTTAATGCAGAAAGCTATTTCTTGGCCACTTTGTGCAGCTACATTTTCATTCCACATGTAACAGGTGGTTCTTGACACATGACCCTTCCTCTAACATAAAGTGTTCAAGTTACAGCCCATAATTGTCTTCTGTAAAATGGCACCTACTTATAGACGATTAGGACACTTCTGCAAATCAGGAGACCATAAGAACTGTTGGATTCCTACTACTTTTAATTTTATCTTGCTGTTTCTCCATTTGAAAAATCAGCCAAATCTTAGTGGTGTTCTCTCCTCCCCCACTTGTTCTTGTAAGCATTCTGTATGAACTTTAGGTGACTTTAATATCATCTGATACATGTCACAAGTGTCATTTTTTCGGTTTTTAAATGTACAACTGAGCTGTACAAAGATTTTTGTACAAGAGTCTTTACTTTTGAGGACAACATTTTTCTCTGTACAGTGCTGAGTGTACAGTCTGTATGTTTTGGAAATGCAAGACATTGGCCCTTTGGGCATAATAAAATGTGGATTAATTTCATGCACATGGATACCTTAACTAAAGAGTGACATTTTCTGACATTAGCCCTGTAGCACCAAGCCACAAAATATATAATGCACTAAAGCATAATATATTCATAAAATGGCAAAGTTCTAGGTGAAAAGAAGGAATTAATTTTATCCTCAAAATTGTAAGAAGAGACCTGTGTCATATTGTGTATGAAAAAGATGTAAAACATAAATAGCTCCAAAAGTGTATGTATGTTATGTTCTGCCAGTACTCCTAGACAGAGTTTATTCCCATAAGTTGTAAAATTTGTCATTCCAGGTTTTGCTTAATGCTGAATTTTGCAGTACTATAATGCTCTTCATTGTGTGGTGATTTAATTGTATATCATGGAGAAGAAATTGTAATTAAAGTTGTATACATAATTTCAGATAAATTGTGCATGATTTCAGGCTTCCGCTGTGAAGTAGATGAGATTTGCGCTCTTCTGGTATATTACGCAGTGTATAGTGGTAATTCCTTACCAAACTTTCAATTTCTTTTAGGTTTACTATCACTCCTTGGTCGTAAGAATGAGAAGCCAACTGCACCACTCAATCTGGCAGCTGATTTTGGTGGTGGTGGTTTACTCTGTGCTCTTGGGATTATGATGGCTTTGTTTGAAAGAACAAAATCAGGTTGTGGACAAGTTGTAGATGCCAATATGGTAGAGGGATCAGCGTATCTTAGTAGCTGGATATTTCGTTCACAGAAACATCCATACTGGGGCCAACCACGTGGGGAAAACATGTACGTACTGAACTGTATTGTCATTGAAAGGAAAGGACAAATCCAAAAATAGATAGGAATCGTCATATTATGACATGGGATATTCACATACATAAATGAAAAATTAGCAATTTGTAGCATGTTTTTTCCTTACAGTGGTAGTGACTGAGATTAAAGTAGAACCAGACAGTATTTTAAAGTTTTTTTTTCCCCTGCTGTAAACCCATGGAGAGGAAGTCACATGTCAAATAAAAGAGATGGAAATTCTTTGTGTACATGGTGACATCCAGTTTAATTTTTTATGTCTGTAACTGGCATATACAGGGGTGTGCATGTGTGCACATGATTGTGTAACAGTGGTATTTATAGCAGTTTATAGAAATGTTTTGTATGTTTGTTTAGACTGGATGCTGGTTCGCATTTCTATGACACGTATGAAACTAAAGATGGAAAATACATGGCAGTAGGGGCTTTGGAACCACAGTTTTACTCCAAACTGCTCCATGGGTTGGGTTTATCAGACAAAGAAGTACCACAGATGGAAAACTTTGAAGCTCATCAAGAATTATTCACAAAGAAATTTCAAGAACGTACACAGCAGGAATGGTGTGAGATATTTGATGGGACTGATGCTTGTGTTACTCCTGTGCTGTCATTGGATGAAGCTCCCAAACATCCTCACAATGCTGCAAGGAACTCCTTTGTAACACATGTAGATTATAATATTCCTGCACCTGAAGCAGCCCCACGTCTAAGCAGAACACCTCCCATCAGTAGGGCTACAGAACCTAAATCACAACATGGCCAACACACAGTTGAAATACTCATTGATAACAAGTATACAATGCAAGAGATTGGACAATTAGGACGTGATGGTGTCATTGCTGTAGAAAAATCAAAGATTTGAAAATCAAAGATAAGTAAATAAGGTAGGAGGTGTACGTATAACGTGACATTATATGTATGCTTAACCACTCTTGCCATGCAAACATATCAGTATATTCTCTTAGTGTTATTGGTGACATACAAATATTTTGTACCACTTATACTTTCCCAGCTGCCCTGACAGTTTAATACCTTTTGGTTCAGAAAGATCAATTGTAGGAAGATATGTTGCTGTCAGCAATATAAAAGTACCTAGGTGGTTGACTGCCACATATATAAGGGTTCATTTCATACTTCACAGATAACACTCACCAATTTACAGACAGTGAAACTGCATTTCTGTTCAGTGCCACCTGATTTCAGAAAGAGGATTGCATTTATCAAGGCTCCCAAGCATCGCCCTTTTGTCCTGATAAGACCAACATGTAGGTAAGATGAGTTAGGAGCATCAGTGAATTGATATGGATGGGAAAACTGAAGAACTCAGAAAAAAACCTGTCCCACTGCCACACTCACCATTTCTTTCTAAGGGAAGCATATGATATCCTCCGTATTGTATGAACTGAATGTTTGTGTACAACATAGTCAATGGCAGTAATGTAATCAGTACTGAAAACTCTGCCTTGGAAACGTAACAACAGTCTTCACATTGTTGCCCTACATGTGGGTATCAACAGTGCTGCTGTGACAGTTTCATGTATGACATTAAAAACAATAAAATATACTTGGGTATTCATGTAAAGTGCCTGATATTTTTGTCTTAATATTAACTAAATTTGGATTTTCCTGACATTTTCATAACGGTACCTAATATCAAATTTCATGACAATCCTTCCAGTGGGAGTCAAGCTGATATATGCAGACAGGTAGGTGGCTGGATGGACAAACATGGGAAAGCGATTAATCATTTTTATCAAGTATGTGAAAGTGCCTGAGAAGTTTATTCTGTAAATGAATAGGCCCTGTCATTCTGTATCAAGGTATCTGATCTCAGAATTGCCACATTATGCAGTGTTTGATACAGTTTTCTGCAATCTGATAATCCTGCTCAGGAGCTATTAGATTCTCAGTGAACTTCTTCATGAGGTGGGTTGGTTGGTTTTGATATTTCTAGATTTATATCATATTGACACACTTCACAAGCATTTTAAATAGGTATTCAATTTCAAACTTTGAAACGAAAAGCAAATATTTCTGTACATTTTTTGTACCATATCATACAGAACTTTGAAATGATGTTCCAAGTGGATTATACCTTAAAAGTTTGTTTTGGAATGGGTTAAATTGAACTATCATTTTAAGTTACAATTGAATCTGGAACTTAAGCGCCTTTTTGTAATTTGTCCATTAAATATGGGACAGCACAGGTAAATGTTGAATGACAAATTATGAAGTTCTCCAAGTGACTCATTGCATTCTCTGCTGTATTAGGATCTTAAGAACAGCAGCAGTTCAATATCAGAAAGTGATTTTTTTAATACTTTGTTTTCATAAGGACATGGTTCATGGTAAGTCAAATTTCTGTATAATGGAGGGAAAAATAGTGTTCATGTAAACATTTCCATGACTAAAATTGTTAAACATGAAGATGTTAGAATATTGTCTAGTAGATAACCTCAAGGACAGGAATGTAATAGATAAAAATAAACATCAGTTTCAGAAAAACAGTTTAGCCATTTAGCTGCTCTTGGATGGCTTGAAGAATTTCTTGATTTAATGTAAGTCAGCTTCCTCTTTCCTGAAATACTGATGGCATATGGACTCTGAACCATCATAAGCTAGAAGCAAAATTTTCAAAATGAATGTGAGACAAGTATTATCTTGAAGCAGTCAAATCCATCTTTTAATACTGTAAATAATTTTGTGCTAGTTTTGATGTGACCACTTGATGCACATTTTTGCACCGAGAACAAGAAGTGACTGGCTGCACACTAACTCCAAACCTACTGAACAGGTTTGGATTAAACTTCTTGTTTGGGATCCATGGTAAAGTTATCAAGAATGCATAATTCTCATCTCTATTGAAGAAACTTAACCCCTACTTAACATGAAATAAAAATTTAACTTTTAGAGGCCCAGGTTTGATCCCAGTCTTACTGTAATTGGGACTGAGGTAACAGGAACAGATTTTTCTCTGAATACTTAAGGATTTCCCTGTCAGTATCATACCACCAATGCTCCATGCTCATTCATTCATCTGTTACTATTGCTACAGAATCTTGGCAACTGAGAGTGTCCTTGAGTTACACAAATACTGACCTTCATTCATTTTCTGTAAAACGACTTATCATTGCAGTAATTTTTTGTCTTCAACTTCTGTTTGAAACTTTTTTTTTATGTGGCAACTCCTTAATAAATTACAAGGAAAACCAATTTTAACATTGTGCTGGGTGATTTGTATGTGCAGTAACATAATGTAACTTATTGGACTAGTGGTGTTTGTTTCTCTTTCTTCCTAGAGAATATAAAGCTGTATGAAAGGAAATTAGCATAGGTTACTGGAAGAAAAGGAACACTGACTAACACTGACAGTCTTGAAAAACGTTTTATTGGAAGGACTGTCTGAGTACATAAGTATTCATTAAGTTTTAAATATTATGTCATATGAATGGTACATGACATAGCAACTGCAGGCCAAATAGAGGTCTATGAGATGGAAATTTGTGGGTACACATTAGTTACATATGAGATTAGTTAAATGTCCCAATTAAAAGTTTGCATGCTCAAAACTATGGTCCTGCTACACTGATTGGTAAAACTTCTTTGAGGATACATCAGCATGAGGTAGGTACACACATCATTAGAAAGTTACTGTGTATGTACTTCTATAATTCATCTACCAATGGCAAATTCAAAAATGGCTTTAACAGAACTGCTTTCCAATGTAGAACTAGTTTGGTTTCTGAATTATCATGTGGCACCAGAAATGTCACAAGCAAGTTCACAGCATTGTTAACATGCAGACTGATTTCGTGATGGCTGGTATTGAGAGATGTTTTAGAAAATGTCTAACAAAAACTTGTTATACATTATTTCAATTAATCCAGTTTTTACCACATCATGTGTATTGTTTAATAGTTAATTTTCAGTAGCCCCATAATAAAGATGTTTGTTTATTCACATCTTAGATATGGTGTAAAAATAAATGGTGCTCAAATCACAAATTACAAAGTACACATATGGGAACTCGAAGGAAATTGTAAAATATATATATTATGAGAAATAATGCTCAATTTCCTTTATAAGTTCTTCTGATTGGTCATCCAATTTCTTAAAAAAATTCAGGCTCTTGGTATCAGTGTCTTTAATGAAGGTTATTAATATTCCCTTCAGTTGTATTAGATCAAACAGCATATGATTTCTCCCTAATTGCCAGTTTCCAAACTGAAGTACAGGTTCATTGTCTCTCAAAGAATCCATTCTTCTTTTTCCAATGAAGGTCAGAAAAGAATAGAACTCCTCATAATTCATGCCAAACATTGCCTGCAGCATTAGTTGACAATGTTCATCCCATCCTTCCATATCTTTACAGTCTTCTACCTCCTTTTTCACAGCCATGAGATTGTCTTTCAGTGAAGTCCACATTATCTCAATATTACAACCATTTATCCAGTTATGGTTAACTGAGATTGTATCTTCCTAAAATACAACATAAGGATTTAAGTAACAATGAAAAACATTGATAATACGTGTATAATACTTTTCTGAATGAATGAAATAATCATGAAGTACAGTACAAGTTGTAATACCTGGCACCTACAGGACCAAAGGATTGCCAAATATTGTTATTTCCCTCATATTAGACCATTATACCTAATGTGTATCGTAAGTATATCTAACAATCTCGTGGACAGACTTAGCAGTTTGTCACTTGATATGCTATACTGTAACATGGCGTGTGTATATAATGTTAAAAAAAAACAGTAATTAATGGCAGAACTCTCAGAGTCAGTGCTGGATGCTGCAATGTCATGGACCAGTGAAATGTAATGGGCCTCTTAGTTTACGGTCAGTTGAGCTTTCTGGATCATCCATTGCTAGGTATCACAGCTCTTATTGTATTATGTGGATTTTATCATGCTTACCAGGTTCCAAACCTGATGGTGCCAACCTGATGGAATAAAAATAGCTTCACCGGCTTCTTGTATAATTTCTTCAGACCTGCAGAGTTCTTTGTATCTTGGGTACATTTTTTCATCTTGTAATTCTGGGACTGTGGCATCATATGTCAACTTCCCAAATCTGTCTTGAAGACAGGCCTCTTCACCTGGTGGAAACAGCAGCCACCGTTTACGCCCACAGACATTCACTGACCAGCTAAATGAAGTGAATACATCTGCATGCAGAGGGGTCCTAAAATAAATGTAAGATCAAGCTGTTAATGAAAGAAAAATGTCTATATACACAACAATTTTTAAACTAAAGATGACTGATGTTTATAGAATGAAAGTAGCAGGTTTACTGTGTAAATGATGGAGATAATATTTACGCAGCTAAAAGAATTAGTGGTACTCACACACATCATTACAATATCATTGAAGAATTCACTGTATGTTATTTTTCCCACTTTTCCACAGGGAGTCAACATGTACAATGGGATACAGTTTGTGACACTTGTCAATTTGCAATCATACAAGTGTCAACACAACTACCAGTCTGGGTGTTCTGGAGAAGAGAAAAATCTGTTGTCCCTATTATGGCTCAAAATGATCTTGAGTCACCCAGCCTAGTCATTACTGTACTGTAATATAAAATTATAACCTACCATGATCCTCTTGGTCCCATATATACAAATCTGTAATCATCTTGAATGCTTGTCTTTGCACTGTAATACTCATTCAACCAATCTGAAGCAAAATACTGAGGAACCCTGTATATATTCTCTTCAGGAAAATCTTGTGTGAAATGCCAGTCCTTTAAGAACAAGAATATTGAATGAATGTTAAAAAAAATTAAATGAAAGTGACTAGTGTACACTCACTGTAAAAGCATATACCTTCAAATACAGACACGGCAAATCTGAATCACTCTGACTACTGTAATCTTGCCAGTACTTCATATAGTCACATAGCTGTGTATCAGATACCTTCTGAACATTGTAATACTTTTCATCACAGTTAGATACTGGAACTGTGACATTTCCTATACAGAAGAAAGAAATTAAGAATATTAAACAGCACTGTTCGGACACCTGAAGCAAGAACAAAAAAAACTACTACTGCTTTCTAGTAGTAGTAGTAGTAGCAGTAGAGCAGTAGTATCTACAGGCGCTGAATTACGATGGCATTTATCAGCTAGTGGGTTCTGATATTTTTGCAACTCTTAATGTACCAGTTTAGGAGACACCACATGCCTTACAGAAATACTCACAAACTTGTGTATAATAATGCATACAATCAAAGCACTTTCTTGTTTTACCATACATTCACATCTGAATTTGGGCACTATCAATCACGCAGAGGTATGCTCATTTTATGCAGATGTACAGGATTCCATTGTACACTACTGCATAAGTGCTGAACTAATATAACTCTGCTTGGTTTGTCAAGAATATTTGCAACATCATAATTTGAAAATCCCATATTTTGACATGTACATATTCCATTCTGCCACGGTCCAGTGCAAGACTTGCATGTGTTTGTAATTAAGCCTGGTATTATGTTTGCTTTATATTTTCTGTTAAGGGTATATACTTTTGTTATTCCTTGGTATGGATGTTATAGTCTGCTGTTTGTACACATATTTCTGTCATGATCATAATAGTAATCATCATCGTCATTGTCACAGATGTCTTATAACCATGTACATGCAGCAGTGTTAAATTTTGACCAATTAATTAAGAACAGACTGCACACTGCCTAATAATCAGCAGCAGAACGTTAGGAAAAAGCAAAGAAGAGAGATGAAGTTGGAATTTCACCAAGTTCATGACATTTTTTTCTAATATTTACATTTTTTAAGATATATGAATACTTTTCATAGCATATAGAGCCAGCAACTTTAATGTGTGCTGTATGGCATTGTTTAGAGGTTGCCACTTCAGCCACATGTTTTACATGACTGGTTTTTAACTACCCCATCACTTTTCAATTCTGTGAACTAACAAGCTACGTTTGGAAGTACCTTCATATACCATCACAGACACTGAATATTGTGGTCAAGTGTTTAGTACTTTTACTTCACATGCAGGAAGTTCATGGTCTGAATGTCAGGTTAGAGACCAGCTCTCCTGACTGAGGTGTTTCATGACTTTCCTCTACTCTCCACGTAAATGCCAACAACTGCTTCTTTTTGTACCCTTCGCAATTCATTATTCACTAATCACCCTATCATTCAGTAATATACAGTGAGCTACTAACAGCATCATTAAATAACTTATTTCTGCATACATAGATATATATTCCATGCATCCGAAATTTAGTCAGTGTAACAACAGGATGTGCAGTAAGCCATAAAAACAGACAATATGCAGAACTGGTACAATACAAAAATATTGCAAGGATTTAATATGAAGTATTCAAATGTTACATTAAATATATTCTGTACCATACATGTATAAATCCCTGATGCCTAATATATTCAGCATAATTACTGCAGGTTATTTTTATTACAAACAAAAATATATATATATAGTCTTCATGCGAAGCAGGAAGCAACATGTAACGGTAAGGTTCACAGGTTAGTCCAGAACTGTGGGATGACCAGCAATATTCAACCAAGAAGCCACTCAGTTTATCACAATTCTTTTCTTGGTCTGATTTAAAAATTATTATTATAATTATTTTTATTCTCCTCCTCCTCCTCCTTCTTCTTCTCTTCCTCCTTCTTCTCCTCCTCCTCTTCATCTTTTTCTTCCTTCCCTTCCTCCTCTTCTTCTTCCTCTTCATCCTTCTTCTTCTTCCTCTTCTCCTTCATCTTCTTCCTGTTCTTTTTCTTCTTCCTCCTCCTCTTCTTCTTCTTCTTCTAATCCTATGTTGCCCTTTCAGGTGTCAGATCTAATTTTAAAATACTTGCAATCAAAATGCACAAGAATATAAAATTAGACCATGGTCATGGTCCACCCTGCCTTGCTCTACCAGCAACTACAGAATCTATTGGACAATTCATGCAATAGTTTTTCAAGATCTTATCACATCCAAAATATTTTAGTTTACACTACAATATTACCCAAGATGGGGCATGTGAGGATATTGAATAATTAAAGCAAGTCTTTCAAGACTGGGATGAAAAGATAAATAGAGGAATATTATAAAGTAAATAATAGGCATTAAAGCAGGAGTATTCTGAAGAACTATTAAATGTGAAAACAGAGACACAGGTAAGCAAGGAAAGAGAAAATACATAATAAAAGATAATGATAAACTGGTGGGTACAACCAATATAAATCACACAAACTTCCATTAGATGAAAGTAAACCCTCCATAGAATGCTTAAGGAATCACAGTGTAGGTACTGATAGCATCATAACAGAAGATATAAAATATATTGGAGAAAATGAAGTTAATACACTTTTCTGCTTTATCACATGTGCTAAAAACATATACCTGAAAAACACTGCAGAAGCATATTTGCCACACATAACAGGACATAAATACTGTTTGCTGACATCCTTTAGCTCAAATTGCATCCATCTACTGCACACCTGTTGGGTGAATATCAAACAGGCCTCATCCAAGGGAGATCCACAATAAACTATTTACAGTAAAACAGACTGTGGGAAAGTAGAGAGATCAGCTGAAATTTGTGTTGATTTTAAACAAGCAAAAGACAGCATCCAAAGGGAGAAACGAATATTCATCATGTATAAAACTGCCGCATGACATTAGCTACTAACATTAACCTGGCTAAAATGAGTAACATGGGAGTGCAAGAGATATCAGAGTCACATATGATTGGTACTGCTGTAATCAAAACAGAATCTGAAACAATATGGGCTGGCCCAAATGCTCTTCAACTTAGGACTTGTATATGTCACTGGAAACCTGGTGGTTAACACTGACTGGCCATAGGTATCACTTAAAATAATACCAAAAACTAAGAGATACAGAGAAGGATAAGGCGCACTGACAAGGTTTGTTATGCACTACTAACAACTTCTAGAAACTAGGAGGTCTATAGGAATAGGAAATCATATTTAAAAATTTGGGTGCATGGTCACCATGCATGCAAGAAACTGATGCTATCCCAAAACTCAGGAAATGAGCTGAAAGAAAAATTCTGTAGAAGAATTTCTTGGCCTGTATAGGATACTGGACGCCTATGATGTAACATAACAGGAACAAATAGGATCTGCATAAAGGAATTTTCCCTGGTCACATACAATAGATAAGCCATGCCATAAGAACGAATACTGACTGCATAATTAGGAACACAATGAAGGCAACCTTTACAGGGACCAGTACAACTGAAAAGGCAGAATGACACTGAACAGCATGGTAAGAAATGATGTAGCCAGCCTGCTGCCATGTCAGAACTAGACGTTCACAGGAATTACAATAATGTCTGTACCATACAACATTATGTAGCAAAACTATAATCTGCAATACAGTTCAAATTGTAAGGTTAGAATATGTGTTCAAGGCAGTCGCTATTAATTTGGAAAAAGTAGACGTACTAGCAACATTGCCGGCACACGGTATTCATAATACATACCATACTTCTGAGACATATACGAAAAGTTTGGTCTATTGTCGGAAATCCATTCATTTGCACTCTTCCATCTTTCAGTTATGTGACCACGTACAACGCATGGCCTATTCCTACACAAGAATTGCCGAAAGAAGTCATCATACCGCATATCGGTATTTGTATAGGACACTTTATACGTGTCTGTACATTGCACATTTGTATCAATTCCATCCGGTGTCTCTAATTCAATGACGTCACTCGCACCCACTTTCGACATTTGAATCACCCACCTGCTCGAATTATCTTTCATTTAGTCGGTCGGTCAGAGTACACGCATCACGGATGAGTATGATTTGTTGCAATGTAACAACCGTGCTATGCGATCGTCGAGAAATGTGCAAGTTTTCAGTCTTCGAAGCGGTGGCGCAAACCTTAGGCATAAATTGGGACTGGTGCCCACGTTCAGAGATAGCATGTTGTCGATGTGGTCATGGACATGAGTGAGCACAAATCAATTTGTGTGAGTAATTCATTATTCCTTTGTATGTGCTATATGTACATTGCATTGAGTGGGAAATCATTGATATGCGTCTGTGGAGATTTCTCCGTAATCTCGAAAGGCACCGTTATGTCAATTCTTACGATTGGCGTCAGTGATACCTTTCATCTGTGGTCTGTCGTATCGTAGCAACAAACGATTGGTTATGTTGGTTTGGAGGTTATACTAGCATAATAGTGTGTATTGTGTCCAAAATATTGTACGTTTACGAATGGTATACTTACTTCCGCCAGAAAGTACATTCTTATTACCGTACTGAGGCTATTCAATTTAATATGTTTTTGTTAATGCTGTTGTATAGTTTTGTTTTGGAAGGCGTACGATTAGTCTCTAGCATAGATTCAGAGATTGACCCAGCGGAGTGTCAGATATGGGGTCCAGGTTTATTTCCAGACCAAATAGTTATGCCGGCTCGGTACTTTTACATACAAGCAGTGGACAATTATAAACATAAGTACGTTGTGTCATGCATTCATTATATATTTTCTGTTGAAAATCCTTACAGGCCAAAACCTGTTGCTTACTGTCTGTGAACATTTAGATTGAATAAGTGTAGGCTTTATGACCCAGTCATAGTGTAGATATGCCAGTTCTTGCCTTTCCAGTTGGGTCTGGTTGGCGATAACATTAGAATAGGTATAAAGCTGAGAATGCAGAACATGTTATAGTATGAAAACATTGCCTAATACCAATAGAGATGTAAATTCATATCTGTTATAGACATGTACAGTCATCTTACAGGAATATTATATTGTATTATACAGATCACAATATTTGTGTACATAAATATTCTTTAATCCATATTTGAAAGTAGATGTTCTCTCTGTAAACAGTCTAGACTGGCTCAGAGGCACAACCAACCTCCTGTACAATGTATATTAGGGATTTTTCCCGCTTAGCTGAAGTGCCAGGGTGTGAAGTTGGCCACAGAACTTCATTTAGTGCTGAGGTTAAGAATGCAAGGAGTTATACCTCTATTTCCTAATGTATGTGCAAGGTTTGGTGCTTAATTAAGCATAGGGGCAACACTGCTTGTTACATATTTACAACACTTAAGAAATTTCTGGGGTAAGAATTGTATTTGAGAGAGTGAGATAAAGGTGTTTAATATACTGATGCTATAAGATTATGTAGTAGAATTGGTAGCTGAATGATGTATGAGCATTGGTGGAAGGTTCCTGACAAAAAAAAAAAAAAAAAAAAAAAGAACCAGAAAAAAAACCCAAAACCCAAAAATTTTTTTTACTTAAATCCCCTTTCTTCTTCTTTTTTTTTTTTTTTTTTTCCCCTGGGGTGGGAATTGTTTATTTTTT
>Ga0131853_10004097_pt1 | contig 26162 bp, 21 predicted proteins | sample TergutLab28metaG_FD_92764 | JGI IMG/M metagenome (GOLD analysis project Ga0131853, IMG submission 92764) | Labiotermes labralis P1 segment gut microbial communities from Petit-Saut dam, French Guiana - Lab288 P1 (version 2) (version 2) | ecosystem: Host-associated > Arthropoda: Insects >... | reverse complement strand
CCTTTTGGAAGGCATCATGCTTTTGAGGTCTGATGCGTAACACACAAATTTTATGTTCTGTAGAAATGATGTATCTTATGGGTGACTGGCACAGTCGTCCACAAACAAAAAAATGTTTCTCCTTTGCACACCAGCTGAGGCATCCAGTACCCTTAAAATCACCGTGAAACTTGTTGTGGTCATCTACAAATTTGTGTGTAGTATTTCACTTTTTTAGAACATGGCATCAATGATTTTGCAATCATGATGGACACATACCACACATGACAGGAATACAAACATTATATCACACAACTTCTAACTGTCAAACTCAACAAGATGAAAAGAGAATGATGGAAAACAATACTATACAAACAACTCCACAACACAGTTCACAGGTTATCCACCTTCCCTATCACCCCCACCAATCCACCTTCACCCACACTTGGTGGATATGTGGTGACATTCCATAAGTTAGCACCTGTTACCAGTACCGTCAAGTTACCACTACTGTATGTTACAAAAATATTATGTTACATTCACCTAACTTTCCTCAGAAACAATCAAGTTTGGAATACTGTGAGTCAGGGCCAAGAATTCTGAATGATTAATGAGGGAAAATAACATTTCCAGGAATGATACAGCTTATAAAATTACATGTTATTTACAAGATATTTTTGGGACCAGAAAACATGATAGATACTTTTGGGAAAATGATACTCTAAGTTGAATACAGGTATCTCTATACTGTTTTTGCACACCTAAAAGCACCTACATAATGAATCAGAAGTAATTAGAGTTGATTAGGAATGAGAATTCAAAACACATCCAATTCTTCACTGTAACACCTGCACATTTCTTAAATGGCCTTGGCTACCATACATACTTGGCAAGAGTACCAAATTAATTTCATAATACCCTTGGAAGTTTATTGTGCCCCACAGCAGAGAACAGAACAGTTACATTTTATAGACTATATTAGCTTACACAGATACCTAATTGTTAGCTGCATGCAGCAATCAATAATTTTACTTCATACAAAGAAATAACATCTCAATAGAAATCTTAAGTCTGTATGGAATATTAGTTTTCCTGTATCCTATGAGAATACACACCAATGATAACATTCCTACACCCACCAACTTCAAAATTCTGAAAAATCATTGCAATTTTGGTAGAATACAGAAAAACGAGCAAAGTGGTTAATTACAAAAAACAAGCAGCATCTCATTGTCTTTCAAAAAAGACATTTGTAACTGCAACCACTTGTCTGTGCACGTCACTATGGGCCAGTGATCTAGTGATAGGCTTACTGTCAACTTGGCAGTGAATAAACATTACAGGCTTTACAGTAATGCTGGACAATTACTGGTTTCTCAAGCAAGACTGTTCAATGGACACGTGAGCAACATTCCAATACTGCAGAATATTATTCTTATGTTTATTGGACCGTGCATCATCTTAAGAGTTGAATAAAGAGAGACCAACTTGATGTCATTTGCTTTTTTATTTCATTATTTAATGCTCAACATGTTTTGGGTGTTAATACATCCATCCTCAGGAGCTTGCGACTTATTTGTTGAGTTATTTAATGGGTTGTATTGCTCTGGTTCGAAACACCAACACACATCGTACCAGAGCAATACAACCCATGAAATAACTCAACAAGTAAGTCGCAAGCTCCTGAGGATGGATGTATTAACATACGAAACATGTTGAGCATTAAATAATGAAATAAAAAAGCAAGTGACATCAAGTTGGTCTCTCTTTATTCGGAATATTATTCCTTCAATATGTCAGTATGATAAACATAATAACTAACCCCACTCTCACTTAAAAGGCTACAATTCATGTTGAAATACCACTAACCACAATTTTTTTTTTTTTGCATAGATCCTGTGTTTGTGACAGCAGAACATTCAAATACAATTTAATGGTTATGTTATAAATTTTATTGTTCCTCACAGGCAGCTTGTAAATGAGGTATATTTAAAATTTCTAATTCAGTGGTTTAAAATATGCTGCGAAATAAACATGAAGTATAAAAGGTATGAAGGAGGAGAAGTTAATTGAAGTGATTAGGAGTCAAGAAAATTCACTACAGTGTTATTGTAATTTAAGAACTTATATTTCAGGCCGCAATGCACACCTTTATAAATGTACAGCCCATGATGAACTTCATCTTCCTTCCTCCAGACTATCAAATCTTCTCTCTCCAAAAATGGCTTCCATCCACAGACATCTAAAATGGAAGGCAAATCTTGTATGCATCAGCTGTATCATTTTCCCACAAGGTGTTCGAACACACAGTTCAAGACAAGCTGCATCACAAAGATAGAAACATTATAATTTTATATTACCTAAATCATAAGCAGTACCAACCAAAGGATCACTACACAGCAAATGCGGGGATGCAAGAGCCCTGCCTGGTATACACTGGCTGGCCTGTCCAACTGCCATCTTTTTCACAATTTACATATCCCTGTGTTCCATACTGGCAAATGCTTACACTCAATAAATCTAAATCACAGAACAATTCTGTTACAAGAAACAACACATAAGAATAGTCTCATTAGGCAACAGCAAGAACCTCATACCATCAAGTAATGTATGTACAATACCCTTTGAGAGTACCTCCTGAATCTACTGGCAGTTGTAGATACTACAGAGAAAATAGGTTGTGACTGGTATCCACAAGAGAGTCTGTAGATAACTAAATATTAAATGCTGTATATAATAGTCAGTGAAAGAATAAAACACTTCCAATCAAACATATGGGCTTGGTACCAACAATTTGATAAATTTTCTGACATATTTCCCTAAACTCAAGCAATATGAACAACAAACCTTCAAACAGTCTTATTTTTCCTGTAGTTTCATCAATATTTACATTTGCACCTCAGATGATAGAATTTAGCTAATTTTAATAGAACAGTCTTGCTGAGACTTTTTGTGGTTTTCCTCAGTCCACACAGGCAATTGCCAGGACAGCTCCTTCATTAGGTTATGACTACTTCCAAATCCTTTCTGGTTCATCAATCATCATATGATTTGATGCCACACAGAATTAGATGTTGACAGCATTTGATTGTTTAGTTAACCACTGTAAAAGAAACTGCAAAAAAAAAACTGGTAAGTACCAAACCTCAAAGGCAGTCTTAACCTTGGCAACAGATGCCTTGACTGCTTGGCCTTTGGGGAAAAAACACCCTGGTACCAAACTGAAAAATCATCTGGGTGTGCCCCAACAGTCATCTGGGCACTTTGGAGAAGAGACAAGTCTCTTGCCCCTTATAAAACCACAAAAAGGGGATAGTCAACTAAACAAATTTAAAAATAAATGATATATTCATAGAAATCTCACATACACATCCACAAATAATTTTCTGATAACGACAACTTTAATACAATGTACTAGCGAAAGTCCAAGCTTCGAAACAAACTGTTAAAAAATTTGCATTCTCTCTCCATTTCTGAAATTCCCATATTCTGGTCCTTAGACCAAAACAGAATTCATTCACTAGTAATGGTGGTTCCTGACAACATATGAGAGTCACCAAGAAAGTTCTGAGCTTGATGTAACAACATATAGTGCTAACATGGATCCTGTTTCTGCATGAGAGTACTATGTAGATGTAGAATGAGGATGCAGTGTTTAGAATTTATCTCTTTCAAAGTGGCATCCTGGCAAATTGAATGTCCCAATTCCAGCAGTCCTGCCACTTCTGGAATCATACCTGAATGCTTATTTCTAAATGGTCTTCAGTTCCATCATTGAATTTTCAAGTTCACTTCCTTACTGTCAACTAAAGTACAGAAGCTCCATCAAAATTGTGACATACCTCTTTCACAGCAATGCGTTTTGTTTGAACACTTGCAATAATCAATACTGGGAAGGGCTGCATCAATCACCATACGCTTATGACATTGTGGACATATTAATGTGCAGTCACGCAGTTCATGCACAGCCTCAAGTTCATTAATATGTCTGTAAGCATAACGACACATGGTGTAAAAGGCTCATATTGCAAACTACATTTGATTAAAATATAGCACGAGACATCCTTTAAAAGCCACGAATACATCATCCCAGTGAAATAATATCAGTTTAGCGTGATTACATGGGTACATGAATACATTTTGCTCCTCTGAAACCCGTAACACATACAAAAGGCCTAACTTAGTATTCAGAAAAACCTACAATCCACAAAAGTGATATGGGTTCCACATAAAAAGCAAGCAAGATTAGTCTTTGTAATGTGATGCTGTGCTGTTTGGTAGACAGCTATTGCTGTTCAGATAAAAGTAAATAATGCAGTGGGTACCAACTACTGAACTCGACAGGATCATCTCAGAAGACCTCTTCTTGATAGTCACTACAGTGGGAACCTTAAATCTTGCACAAGCAAGTTTTTCATTTTCCAGAATTAACTAAAAATCAATGAAAAATACACAAGAAAATTTCACCTCCTATACAGTACATGACAGACATAAAGGGAAAAGAATAAAGAAATTTACTTTTGCCTGTCTGTTTCATGAAACATGATGTCTCACACACCACACACACACAATTTGCATGTACTGACATGACCATCACACATGACAAAATACACGATTCAAATTACGATAGCCCAGCAATGCTAGTACACAATTTCAGCATGCCAATGGAATTTTTTATAAGAATCCTAAGTAGGCATGACAATGTGTTTGTGCCTCTTTTGTGTTTAATCTTTACTACTGCAACACACACACAGTCATGTTTATATTATGTCATTTTCTCATTACTTTTATCTGATTATCTGAGTTTTTTATATTTGTAATTGCTGTGACTTTAAATATGAGTCAAAGATTTTAGGTTCGTAAGTGTGTTTCAACTAAGGAACTTTAATTTTACATAATTAACATAAGGTAATTAAAATTGGTTGAATTCAGGTTCTAATTCTATCTACATTTTATAGAAACTGACGGTTCATCACTGAGTGCACAACAGTCTGCCACTGTGCCTATGCTGAGACAGATGACACACACAACACCCTGTGATTATATTTCTTTATGATCCATTTTAATATAATACTTTCATCTACACGTAGGTCTTTTACAACTGTCACATAATTATTTCATCTACACCTAGGTCTTTACAACAGTCTCTTCCTTTCAAATTCCTCATAGATTTCTCTTCTTCCCCATATGAACCAAATGCCCTGTCCATCTAATCCTCCTTGACTGAATTTTCTGAACAATATTTGATGAGAAGTAAAAATCATGAAGATTTTCATCATGCAATTATAAATGCAACTACAACTTAGAAAAGTTATGGCATTATTTATTTTCAGCAGAATGGCTGAGGAAAATTCTGACATAGTATACCTAACAATACCCCAAATACTAAACAAATAGTCATGACATATTTCATACAGGTGTAATTTTCTAGCTACACAAAGTAAATCACAACTTGATGTCTTAAATTCAGGGTCTTATTCTTGAGGACACTCCCAGCACAGAACTGGTACATAAAAATAGGCCGGTTTGTGATGAAGGGTTATGGATTTATTATTATCACAATGTTAAATAAATAAGTGAGCAAGTACCCCATACACTGTTTGTTGCTAATTTGCAATAAATATTCATACTGACCAACCAGTCTCAATATATATGCTGGCATATTTGTGAATTTAGTGCATACAGTTCTTTCAGAGTGTCCTTCAGATGGACTGAAGTATCCAAAATGCAATGGATAAATGCATATCATATTACTACTTCTGGCTGGTATACCAGATTTTACATGTGCTCCCAAACACACAAATTTAGAAAGCCAGGTCTCGAGATATGGGTGGCCAGTACAGACCACATGGCTGACCAACTGATCAGGGAGGCAATGACATATATTTTTTTTTTTAAATGTGTGTATTGGTGCTGAGGGAAGTAATTTCTGCAATAAAGACTTTATGAAAGTATGTGTTCACCTACTTTTTTATTTTTTTAATTCAGATAATGAAAAATCTGGATACAACGAGAATCAGACCTGTGGTTATACAACATTTTGGTCAGGGTATGACTTCAAGAATATGATCCTGAAGTTACAGAACGCCAATGTTTTATACAGTCTTAAAACACTTTCAGGTGGAAATAACTTAGATGTTAGATGTCAGAGAACACATGTTAATACTCCTTCCACAAAATTTAAAACCCTGACAAAGTTGCACAAATTCAACTGTGGGTGCATTTAATGACTTCTACATTTTTCATTTTCTAAACCTCACCATTTCCAGGGTTTAAAAATTCAGGATACCACCACTAGCACTACATGTATTGTGAGATTTCCTGTTATAAAATGTTCAAGGAAAGTGACTGCAAAAAGTGGCAAACTGACACAGCAATTAAATACAAGCCATGGCTGACTGAAGAGAAACAAGGAAGCAGAACTTCAATAAAGAATATAAAGTATTTCAAAGCAATAGATACAGAAGTATTATGCAAGATTTCAGCCTTTTGCAGCAGTGTAGATGAGGTCTTTGTCCATCTGGGATGTGATGCCGCACCATTGGTTAATTGGTTCCTACTTTTTCAAGTCGACATGTTGACTTCATTTTCAAGGGTTGAAATTTCTGTCATTCTTCTTGGACACTTCAATGCTGGAACAGCCATAGTGTAGGATGTACTCCTACGCATATTAAATCTCAAATAAGAGTAGGAAGCACCACCCTCACTTCCATGTGTGCCAAAATGCAAGTTCTTTCATGCAGCATCATGAGTGAAAGGTAAATTCATGGCTTCATCTGGGTGATCACATTTTTACAACACTACAACATTTATGAAACTGCTGTGCCAAGGGAACTTCATGGCATTGATATTGGAGGTGCACATAAACTCAGAAATTTGTGCTACACTAAAATATGAAACTCGACCAGAATTGCAATGCCATAAGTCTGAATTAGACAAGAAGGGTCTTCATAAGAAAAGGTGGACACTGTGTGCTGTAGGATAAAAATGGATGAACAAAATGAAGAGCAATGTTATTTACAATAAATAATTGCTGTTACATTAATACTACATACAAAACTAAATACACACCCGAAGATCTCACCATCAGGAATTCTTTCCTTTTCCCAACTGAACATAAATATTCCAGCAGCAGCCAGCAGAAATTCCTTTCCTCTCCTTGAGAGCTGATGTCTCATTTTCTTCACAAATTCCTTCAAAGCTACTTCATCCCACAGTCTGCTATAAAGACTAAAAATCTGCTGGCCTCTTCTAATTCTGTGTGCCAAAACCCATTCACACTGTTGCACACACGCTCGAACAACGTGCAGCGACTGTTCTTTCAGGGGCTGAGGGAATCTACGTGCCCCTCGTTTAATGTACAACCACAGAGTAGGACGGGCGTATAAAATCGATCCCTGGGAATTATGTATTACTATATTGCCTGATGTATTTATAAGTGTGGAATAACATGTCAAGATGCCAGCTTTAAATTTATCACCAAAAGAACAGCATTTAGAAACAAGGAAATATTTTGTTCGCAGTACTGCATTATTACAGCGGCTGCTCAATAAGCCTCGTGGCATGCTACGGTAATACATTACCAACAGTGATTAGATTAAAACAGACATCGACTAATTTTTACATCATTTGTTGAAAGTAAAAATTACTGTCACATGAACCGCACATCACTTAAGCCCTAAACAAACTTGCAACCGGTGCCTTTAACAAACGAACGGTCCCCATAACTCATACCATGCCTCATACGCCTACTGATCCACGGGCATAAGATGAATCCACAGATTATTGGATGCAGTGCCTAGCAGTATCATATTAGGCTTCAGCCGCGAAGTAGATGAACTTCTTTATAGCACAGTTATAGCACAGTTCCTAGTTAAATTACGTGTTTACATTTATGTATACTACTACAACTTTTAGTTTTATTTTCCCACACATTAATTGTATCTCCTTGATACATTTTCTTGATTAATACTTCATATCAGCAGTAATCTATGGATTGGATGTTAGTTGCAGCATATATTTTACTGTAACCACTTTTAATCATAATTTTGTATTTTTAATTGCATAACTTGGTGTTGAACACTTATATTGATCATAGAATGTATATATATATAATATTTTGTTCCATGCAGTTTCAGTGACAAATTCTATTCCTGTAGGTCTATGTACCTTTGTATGGATTTTACAGAATGCATAATAAATCAAATCAAATCTCTCTTCTGAGTTATCAGGCAGCGAGTAGTGGTAATTCCTTACAGACGTTTCGAGATAACCTATCGGTCCCGTATTCAAGAGTAAAAAATCCACTCGTGACTCAACAAATCAGCAAATGGAGCTATGGCATTCTGGTCTGTATCCGGACTCGCGTATAGTTACTTTCTTCGTTCATTAACCTGCCTCGCTTACCAATCTGCATGCTATTTCGCTCATGGCTTCCACGGACTTAATTCATTCTGTCTTTATTTACAGCACATTCCAAATTCTTTAATCTACGTACATGATGGGCTACATGATCACACGAATTCATGAGTATCTGGATATTTTACATTTTTGTTGCAAAGGGTATGAAAAGAAAAGGCGTTATAAATTTGCAGATTCTCACGGCGGTTGTTACTCAATTGATGGTCGTCATATAGGGTGTATGCACATGTCACAATAAGCCTACAAGTCTTGAAATCTTTCTGCTCACGGGTCTCACACACCTGTCACCAATGTTCCCAGCAGGTCACCATGCGCGGCAGGCAATCAACGGGTGCCGTTCACATGCTAGTCTCCGTGCAATTGTCATTTTGCCGCACGGGTGCATACCTGGCTACCTCCATACACGTCCATAGTTGGGGGTTTGCCAGTTCCTGTTCATGTTACCAAATTCAGCATCGAGAGCAGACGTGTTAAAACACACATACGTACAAACATTCATACATAAATTAAAAACATATTAGTTTCGTAAATCCCCCCCCCCCCAAAAAAAATGTCATGCGAAAGCCAGGTATGAAATAGGTAAAAAAAATACTATACGTAACACAAGCATAGTACGAATACACGACAAAAACAGTACCAACAAAATGCCAAAAATAATAAATCCAAAACACAAATAAGCGATTAAGAAACTGTAACAAGTTTTAAACATTAGTTATTAAAGACACTCCCATTATACACGACAAGTTAAACAGTGTAATACAACTTAAAAGTTGACTATAGTTAAAAATTTAAAATATAAATTATGTGTATTACTGCTATGATGTTCCAAGAATTCTGTAAGTGATTAAAATGAACGAGAAATAAAATATTCAAGTAGTGCAAAATTAAGCTGCGCTCTGTCGTAGCTAAAGATTCTTGATATTATTAGGTAAACTATCAAAAGATCTTCATAACAGAGTAGGAAACACCTCTCTAAAAATACAAAAGATTAGCAGTAGGCAAATACAACTGATTCTTCTTCCTTGTATCCAGTCTATGTACAGATAAGTTAGGTTGGAAATTTTTCAGATTATTCACTACAAATATCATAAAAAATATATGCTGACATGATGCATGTAGAATGTCTAGCTTCATGAATAAATTTCTACGTCAGTTTTTAGCTCCTGCACCGGATATAATCGTATTTATTTTCTTATCTAATATCAATACAAAATTATAATGTAATTATGGAAATATGCAAAGTACACCGTCCTCAGAACATTTATTTTTAATATGTGGAACAATGTTCTTACTGCAAAACATGCCGTGTTCAATTTGGGAAGATTTTTTTTTTTAGTTCAAATGCTTATCAATTTTCTTGATTTAATGAATTTGCAAACCCAAAAACTTTGTACTTGTTACTACTAGGCGTTTATTTGCATATTCGATAGTAAATGGAGCATACAATGAGTTTACAGGTGTAAATTCGACAATATTTGGGACCATATGTGACTCCCCCTCTGATCCATGGTAGTTAAAATGTGAATTACAATATGTAACCATGATATTTGGGTATCCTTGGTGCGTTTGAAATTGTGGCTCTTATGTTTTGATCCGTGAACTGCGGAAATTGATTTGAGTGTGTTTGTGTGTATGGGAAAGGCGGGAAAGTAGTATTCATTGATTTGCTGGTGTGCTGTTTGTGGGTCTTTGATCAGTGATTTATCATTTGTGATGACATTTGCGTCATATCACCTTAATATTTTTCCGGCTTTCTGTACAAACACAATTTCTTAGTATACATATGGCTGAGGTTAGAATGAGGTTAGTTGTGATGTAGTTATTTATCATTTAAATAACGTACGAGTTCATGTTCTTTGAACGTAGCGTGTACGGCTGCCACAATATTATTTCATTTTTGTGTGAGTCTATGATTGTGCCCTCGATGTTTCGGCGTTGCAGCAGCAAGCTTACTGTAGCGATAAGCACGTTTGATTTTCCTGTAATGACATGAAATTGGCTACTGAATAGGATATGAAACTGGTGGATTTTGTCATGTGTTTTATTGGTGAAGTCCGTGAATAATGATTCCAGAAGACGGTGCTCATATAGCCATATTAAGCTGGTGGAGTATATCCTGTCACAAATGTTTTACTGGCTTTTACGTGAAGAACAAAATTACTTCAGAAGACACGCATGTAGTGGTATTCTTGGTGTTCTGCCGGTAATCAGTTAATGATATTTCACGAAATTTTGAACGTTGGCCGTGCCATGGCTCAAATTGACGTACAGATTATGACGTTCGTTATTATGCGGGTTTCCCCAATTCCCTGTTGCATTCCCCCTCTTCTACCAAAGTACACTAGATCTGTAATGATAAAGGTGCAGTTACCTCTGAATACTGTAAAGCCATATGGGGGAGTAGAGATATAGCCATGCTTATTCTTATTTGCTGCACTAGATGGAAGTGAGTGGTCAAATTTGTGACCCGGCCTCTTGACAGGGAGGGATGCCAGTATGCTGGTTGGGCCCCAGAGCTGGTCTGGACATTGCAATATAATGGTTTTAAATAATAACATTTTCATGATTTAGAGGAGTGACAATATGTAACCAGGTGAATTGGTTGTAAATTGCGTTGACCTTTGTTGAGTTTATGATTTCTTGTACCCCTTGTGACTGGAGTAAAATAAAGTAATTTTATAGGTTATACACTTATTTATTACTTTAGAAACAGTCTCCAAATTCTAATCCCTATTCACTGCTTTTATTTTCAGACCAGGAAGGGGTCAGACTCCTGTTATAAATCAGACTCTTCAGGTGACTCAGGAGCTACACAAAACCAAAAGTAGTCTGATGTGGGCAATCATCAATGGAGTTCTGCTGGCCATAGTTTTATATGATGTGTAGGTACATTAATTAGCACTACTTTGTGGAATAATTAACTGATGCTGGTATAACCCGAGCTCCAATTCCTAATACCAGAACCTGCCATTGGATATGATCATGAAAAGGTTCTATCTCCCTCTTTTTCTTCACAAGCGCTTTACCTAAGTGTCATCTGTATGTTGTCCTCCAATTTTCATTTTTGTTTTGTACACATCTGTTGGAGTCAGTACAAAGTTTATGATTTACAAACACAGCTTTAAATATTTTAATATCAGTAAATGACCTTTACACTCGTTTCAATATCCATTTCATTCTTTGCATGTCATATGCCCTAATGCATATTGATACTGTTTTGTGGAGATGGCTGATGTGTGTTACACATAGCAAAGTGTGCCCCTACATTACAGGTGTTCAGATTATGGAACGTGAAATTATAAAACATTAACATGGAATTCATGACTTGTGGAAATTTCCATTTATGGAAATTTGGGGTAAATTTTAACATTATGTGAAAAAAAAAACCGAAATATTTTTTAGAAGCAATTAGGTAATATGATTCTTTTGCTGCATGTGTCATTGACAGAGGTGGATATGTAACAGGCCAGTGGCCAGCATAATTATGTGTTTCAATGACACTGGGATGGCTGATGGTATAGATAGTTGCTAGGTTTGTGAAAGATGATGTCATGTTCATTTTTTTGGTGGGGGGAATGGTACATACTGTTCTTTCTGATGCGTAAGAGGAGCTTGTTTTAATTGCAGTTGTGGACTCAGAAGATGTGTGTGGCATCATATTTCCATGTACAACATGGGAGTCAATGGAGAAATAGGATTCTTCTTATGTAATTTTGTGCTATGAACATGAACTTAAGAGCACATTCTTTCCATAATTGAGGGGCAAACTGTATTGTTATTGTAGTAGTTATATACTGTAATAAATGAATTAAATTATCTCTATTATCATTACCATTGTATTCATATCATTTTACTGTATGTCACAGAAGAGTGGTTAGAATCCTGCTTCATATTCTGGAGGATCCACAAAAGAATCTTCACTAGGAGGCCAGTTATCCTGACAGCATCTTTGTAGTTTTACTCAGTTCCTAAGCTTAAATGGAGCATGACTTTTCCCCTTTCACATCCTTTCTCCAGTGTCATATACTCTTTGCAATTGACAGTGTCATTTAATAACTTCTTTGCATAACATTCTTTTGAGTTCACATTCACAGCCATTTCACTGCACTGCAGGTACTATGGAGCAGCATCCTCCAGAATCTGAATAGTCAGTTATGTAGTAGTAATTCCTTGCCCAAAATGGAACCATATGGTTTATTACTGCATTTGAAGAGTATAGTGCTTGATATCCTGAGCCAGATGAATCCATGCCATTGTAGTGTTAGAAATTTTACTTCATTATTGTGGGAATTTGACAGGTGGTTTGTTGGGTTGTGATGCTGTGTAATGTTATTGCTTTTCCAGGATATACACGTGCCCTACATATACTATGACAACTGTGTATTTTGAGTGGATGGCGGCTCTAGTTCTTATGTTGAATACAATGTATCATTTTGGTCGTTATGTGCGAAGAACTTTTTATTTGGATTCTGTTGTCCTCTCTCCAACCCAAAAAAAACTGCTGGGTGTTTCTGATTCAGGTACAGTATTTATTAGAGAGATAAAGTAGGACTGTGAGATCAGCATGTTGTGTGTGCATGCCCCTCCCTTTGAACTTATGAACTAGTTGACCAATTTTATGAATAATGTGCCTTTGGAGTCCATCCCATGTCACACATTTTAATTTTGTACAATGCATAATAACAGCATTGAAGATATACAAACTCATGAGTTTTCCAGATATTTTGCTTGACCCTAGACAGTGTGTCTACTGCATAACAGTTCCTCAACCAGGGGTCCACTAATTTTCCAAAAACCTATAGCCATTCCCAAATTGTAGGCATCAGAGAGCTAACATTAAGTAAGGTCCATATTGACGACCTACTCTTCTGGAGTGACCTGTAAACTTTACTGTTATCTAACGCTTTCAGCTCTTTTCATGCGTACTGATACACATTTTTGTATGTAAGGAAAGATTACAATAATTATGCTGAAAATATTAGGTGACCCTGTACTGGGTTCATTTAATTTAAAATTAATTGACACATGGTATACATACCTGGAGTGGGCACTTTTGTCAGTTGTGTATTCTGAGTTTAGTTGTGTATTCTGTGTTCTTTGTTGTTGTTGTGATACTCTTGTTAGAGAGGGTATTGAAAGTCATTGTTCTGGTGCTTGTTCATTATTCTTGTATTGTGCTGGTTCATGTCCTGTAGGGTGCTTCTGTTCGTGTGTGGTGCTGTTCGTTGCACTTGTAGTGTCTTTGTTCATTGTTCTGGTATTGTGCTACCCTAACTGAGGTTTTTTCTGTGCTTTTCCCTCAGTTGTAAGGCAAATGCCAGGGTATAACTCGACAAGACGGGGCAAGGCCTGCACTTCCCAGTTTCCCGTCACTTTGTATTTTATGTATGGTCTGTTTGTAAATGTGTCGTGTAATGCTGCCACCGGGTGTCAACCCAATTGCGGTTAAATAAAATATCATATTCAGTATCAAAATTTAGTTGCCTGTATGACTAGACTCCTGGAATTTGCACCCCTGCATTCAGCTGTTCATTTTTCCTCTTTTTTTTTTAAAGTGTTAGACATACCATTGTGTCATTTATAATAGTGAATGGAATTTCTCACTGTCCACCTGCTTCATTATTGATATTAATTTATCATTTTATTACAGTGACATGTTTTGACCAAATGTGGTTATCTTCTGGCCAACCAAATTATAAAAATGCCAACTTACTATTATAAATACTTAATCACGTGTGTCGGATGCATTGTTATCTCAGCCCTACAGTTTCTTGGAACAACATAGGCCTTCATTTATTCTATAGTGTACAGATGTTATTTTTATTTGTTATATGTTGGTTATAATAAATAGATCATCTAAAATGCATAAAGTTGTAAACAAAATTTAAATCTTTAATTTAAATATTCTTTGGTTTTGGTGAAGTGTGTTGTTTGGGAGAATGAGGTAGCAGATATTAAATATGTTCTTGTTGTTAATATTTTATGGATGAAGTTATATTGGGATGTAATTTTCTGTTCACTTTCATCTGTGTGGTAAAAAGAATGTAATACATTGATGTGCTCTGGAATCAAGGTAATAAGTATGCAAAATGTTTTGATGTGTAACTGATAAACTCTTTTTGGGCTAATTATTCAATTTATAGATACACATTTCAAGATAACATCTTCACCAGCAAACGTATCAACGTCTAGTACATCACCTCATTTGGACACTTTGTCATCAACACCAATGAACCTGTCTACTGCCAGCTGGAGGTCATCATCCGTCATGACTTCCCCGAATGATAGTGAGTTACTTTCTTTTTCTGAAACTGGGAAATACAGTAAGATATGTTTTAGTGTCCCATATGTTGTTAAGTCTGCTGGTTGGAAGACCAGGATGCTTGTGACATCAGGTTGGTCCCATGCAGTTTTGGACAGCCAGCTGAACTATCATACCTGCTGCATAAATGCATTAGAAATAAATCTTACCACAGTACAGCAAACATTGAAATTTTCTATGTTGTTCTCCTGTTCCTGGATCCTCCACAAAAAGTTTACATTCACATTTTGAAATTCTTAGTAAGCACACAAAATGTCCCTCTAAATATATTCTGTCAGTTCTTCATTTGTGTGATTATTTGATTTGTAAATGTTTTGCTGTGATTCTCAATAATTGCCATGCTTACTCAAAAATAAGATGAGGCTTTAATCCTAATTTATTGTCACCCTGAAATCATATCAAAGTTAATGTATTTGCCGTTGTTAGATGAGTGATGAATGTTGCACACTTCTACAGTAATTATAGTACCATTTTGTATTCCTGGTTTCATTATTGATATGCTGACAGCTCATTTCTTGTAAGATTATTGAAGTGAGAAGCTGTTAAACTGAAATAAATATTTAAAGTGGATTTTAAATAAATAAATAGAAGTAGGCTATGTACTGAATTCAACAATCAGGGATCTTGATTCACTGATTGGTTCTGGTGAACAAAGGAATGTATATTTGGATTTCATATAAGGCTGGAAACTTTTTGACTAGCTGAGAAACTGTCAGCTTCTCAAGAAGTACTGTGTTGCATTATATCTGTTCTGAACTATCACTCCAGCAGTGGACCAGTATGGACATGCCTGCTAACTGCTCTTGTGCTGTGTGTGTGCTTGTGTTGGTGTGTCAGTGAGTGCGGGTCTGCCACCTGGTGGCCTCTGTTGGTTTGCCAGCAAAATGATGGCAAGCAAGGATCTATGTAGTGTGTGCAAAGAGGCATTTTGTGGGAAACACGTTTTTACGTTGCAGTGAGCCATGTGCTTCATGATTTCACTAGACCTGCTTAAGGTTGAGTGACAGTGAGTACTTCATGTACTTGGTGAATGGTGAGCCTACCTATCAATGTGAGTCTTGTAGGATGAAACAGTGTGCTGGGAGGAGTGATGACACCCCTTGTCATTCTACACTGAAGGCTGATTATGATAGTGACATTGTTGCTTGCAGTGACCTTGATATGAATCTACGTGCTCAGTTGGAATCTATCCGTACCAACGTCATGTGCACCAATAAATTGGTAGAAAATTTGGTCAACATTGTCATAAAATTGTCTGATGAAATTAGGATACTATGGTAGGACGAAAATCTAAACATCATACTGGATCACATCTCTGCTACTGAGTGTTGCTGCAGAATGTCCACTACTATGGTTGCAATGTGCCATGGAGCCCCGCCACCTGCTGCTAAAGCCAATGAACCCAAATCCTACAGGAATGTATTAACAGCTTGCTCCACATCTTCTGTCTTGTACCTAGCCAATCCTAATAACCAAAAAGCAGTGCATATGATATCTGCTTGTGATCTGGTAAATGAGGCTGGGATCTGTGATGATGGATTCAGTATGGTTGTTAAGAAGATGAGGAATAACCTGGCAATATCCCCAATCTTAACAATGCAGGGATACATAAAAGCATGACAGCTCTGTTTGGAGTCAGGAATTCCTCCAACTTACCTGTGATATCTCAGAAACCTAAATTAAAATCACATTCCATATTGTGTCTTGGTCCTGATATCTTGGCCTCATATGTTGAAAATTTCTTGCAAGGATGCTTAAAACTAACTTCCCTTAGTTGCACCAACTTAAAAACAAAATTTCACTCCTTATCTTTTCATATGTTTGTCACTGAGGACAATTTTTCCCGTGTGAACGACAGTGACAGCTGGCCAAATGAACGCTTAATTGCACTGTTTTAAGGGAGACTTAGGCCTGAGCAGGTATACCCCTTTGAATGTCCTGACAGGCCTCCTGAGTGCCAACTATCTGTTTCTTCATGTACTAATAACCGTACATCAGAAACAGTTGTTTCCACTGATACTGTTAGGGCTGACAGAGGAGCTGTTTGTCCCAGCATATAAATGACCATGCATATTATGCACACTTCGACATTTACTACCAAAATGTTTATGAGATTAGGACAAAGGCTTCTGAACTACTTGCAAATGTCTGTTCATCCAACTTCCATGTGATCTGCCTGACCGAAATATGTCTCACTAACTTTTGCTTCAATTGCAATTTCTTTCTTGACACATACCTAGATTATGGAATCAATAGGATCAGTGCTGAGAAAGCACATGTTGGGGGTGCCTTAATTGCTGTATCTGACAGTGTCTCAGGCGTTGTACGAAGAACTGACCTGGAACTGGCTGAGGAATAGGTTGGGTTAAAATACATTCTTCTGATGGCTGTAATTTTCTTATCGGCAACCTCTGTTTTGTATGTAGCATAGCTGCAGACACACTTCAGTGGTATTTTGGCTACCTAGAGTATGTATTGGACAATCATAACTTTCGTGTCCATCTGGGAGACTTTATTATACCTTTATTCGACTGGAAACTTGGACTATCTGTTGCCATTTCTCAATATTGCAGTAAATTGAAGGATGAAACCATTTTTGCTCCATGTGTTTACTTGGCTTCTCTCAGCATAATTATTCTTGCAACAGTGGCAACGTGCTTGATCTTGTTTTTTCTAATTTTACTGATGTTTCTGTTAACTATGATATACATGTCCTGGTGTCTCCTGATACTTACCACCCTCCTTTTGTCACTGAAGTGCAGATACCTATTCGAAAATCAAATCAGTTATGTAATATTTCTTTCAGAAAATACTCTTCTGGTGGTTATTTGTTGTTATACAACACCCTTACCACCTATGATTGGTCTACAATGAGACCTCTGTTGACGCTTCTGTTGCCAGACTCGTTACTGTAACCCAAGCAATTATAAAAGCTGTCCCTATTATGTCTATTAAGAAGTCTAAATTTCCTGTATGGTTTTCTGAGAATTTAAAATATTATATAAAGAAAAAGAATAACTTCTTTAGGTGTTTTAAGTATTGTAGGTTTAAATACTGTTATGACAAATTTTCTTCATATTGTAGGCTTGTCGAAGCAACCATAAAGTGTGACATATTTAAGTGGCTGAAAAGTATTGATAATAACCTGAAGACAAATCTGGTGCATTCTTGGAAATAACGTGTTTTCTTTCAGGAAAAATGTCAAAATTCGCATTGAACTTGAGATTGATGGAAATGATCTGACCCAGCCATGTGAAGTTGCAAGGCTTGTGCCGTATACTTTAAGAGTGTCTTTGATAATCACCACATGCACAACTTTCTACTGATTTTTGGTCATCTGATTCCCAACCTATAGCTTCTGTCTCTGCTTCTTACATTTTCTAGGCTATAAAGTGCCTATGGCCTTCAAAATCTGTTAGACTTGATGGCATTCCTGCATTTATTATAAAGGTTTATTTGGATAATTTAATACTTGTTCTTAAATTTATTTTCAGTCTCAGCTTGTCACAGCGAATTTTCCCTACCCTCTTGAAGCAAGCTGCTGTTGCTCCCATTTTCAAAGAAGGAAAGACTCTTGGTGAATAATTACAGACCTGTCTCTATTCTCAGCATCTTTTCCCAGCTATTTGAAATTATCATACATGAGCACATTTCACACCATCAAAGTCCGAATTTAATTCCTGCCAGCATGGATTCATAAAATCTAAATTTACATATACACACCTTGTTGCTTATCTTGACGTCATTACTCCCTTGGTTCATTCCCAGCATCAGGTTGATGCCATTTATTTTGATTATAGCAAGGCTTTCAATCTAGTTTGGCGTGCACTACTTCTTCATAAACTTGATGATTTCAGAATATCTCCCGCTTACATCGCTTTGTTCCATATTTACCTGATCAACAGATTATCCCATGCTCACTATCATGGCACACTTTCAACACCATGTGAAATGTTATCCAGCGTACGACAAGGATCAGTTCTGGGACCTCTTGTTTTCACTGTTTTCATAAATGACTTGTGTAGTTAAGTAATCAAATTGCCTTCTCTTTGCTGACAATGTCACAATATATCGAGAAATAAAATCCCCTTATGACAGTTGGTTACTCCAAACAGATATAAATAATGTTTGAGCGTGGTGTATTTCAAACTACAAGAAAGTACTTGTTAGCAAAGCCAGAGTCATTTCCTTTTGTTTAAAAACAAACTGGTATAGTTTTAATTACAAACTATGTGAATCTTCGATTACATGCATGGACTGCAAAAGGGATCTGAGACTGCTTGTAGATAAAGCTTCATTTTCACCAACAGGTAGATAACATTTTCTCTTGAGCTATTAGACTGTTGGGGTTAATTCGGACTGTGACTCTCCTTTTCGTCATTGCACTGCCTCCTTATGCTATATTACACGATAGTCAGACCCAAGTTGGAAAATGCCTCTGTGGCGTGGAATTCTATCACTTCATCTGCTGCTTGTAAGCTGGTGCACATCCAGCAAATGTTCCTATCTCTTTGTCATTTTTGTTTTTTTAGCCACCTAGATTACAGCTATGTTAATGTTTTAAATTCCTAGAATTACACACCTGCAATGCTCAGAGGCATTATGTGGATGTCCTTTCTGAACGACTGTTTTCAGTGGTATAAAATGTTGTCTTACTCGTTTGGAAACTGTTGGCCTACGCATGTAAGATCGAAATTTTGGAGTCTTTAGTTTGTTTAGTGTTGACTTTAAACGTTGAAACTGCCCTTCCTCTAGATGTGCTTTGGTGGCAAATGCCTGCAACAATGATATTTTTGTACTCGATGGATGTTCAATCACAGTTAATATGATTGGCTAATATCTGGTATTTTTACTACATAATTCAGAAACTGTCTAACCTCTGAGCGTGTAGAAAATGGAACCTGTAAGTATGTTTTATGTATTTGTTTATGTTTGTTTTGTATACTTTGTACTACTTCTAAAATGGCCCTGTGCTGATGAGTGTTTTTTGTATATTAGTCCTGTTAATATTGTATATTTTTTGCTAGTTCTAAAATTGACCCTGTGCTGGTAAGTGTGTTTTGTATATTAGTCCTGTTAACCTTTTGGTGCCGGAATTATTTTTTAATTTTAGCACACCCTGTATATAAAATGTGAATAATACAGGAACTAAATACGTTAGAATTATGAAACAAACTGCATTTTGAAGAGAAAAAAATGGAGAGTATATACCATGTTTAAAATATTCAGTACCTATATTTGTTGAATAAATATACAAAATGCAACTTTAGATGTTAGCGGTGCGGTACGACCACTATAGTTGACATTAGGCGTCAAAAGGTTAATATTGTATGTTTTTTGCTAGTTTGGCTGTGTGCTAGTAAGTGTGTTTGGTAGTGTAGTTCTGTTAATTTTGTATATTTTGTGCTAGTTTTATAATTGGCCCTATGCTGTTAAACTAGCATGTTAATAAATGAGAAACTGAATTGAATTGAATTTTACCAGTTATAGTGTTAGTAGAGTTCAGTCAGTGGTGGGGAAGCTGCTCATTTGGGTGAGTAGCTAGTGTGGATGCTGAGGAATATGACTAAGCAGCAATGAAAAATGTTTACTCACAGAAGAACAGAGATAATTTATTTTTAAAAAAAATTAATTTTGAAATATGTATTATTTATATCTGGTGTTTCATTTATATAGGTATTTTGAGTGAACAGTATTACATAGTGTGCCATTAGATGAAATTAGAGCACGTGGGCATTATGCTTTTGTCCGTTTATATTTCTTGCATTTTGGAGAACCTGTGCAAATAATCATACATCAAGAAAACATTAATTTGGAAGACTGATACAGACTGACACAAGTCTGACGTTACTTCTTCGCTTTTCTGTGTAAACTCCACAACCCTGCCAACATCAAGGACAGTACATTAACCATCAGTCACCGTCTCCTTTTCCTATCCCTGTGCTGAGATCTGCCTATAACATTGCTTTTTCCATGTCCGATTTGTCTACCCTGAAGATGGCAATAGCAGTGTTTTTTGAGACTGTTGGCAGGATTTTCAGCATACAGCATGGTTGACACTGAAAATCTGATCTTTTCAAATTATGTTATGTGTTCATGGCAGGTATGACGAGTGCCAATTATACAACATCATCACCATCATGGGTTTACTATCATGGCTCTCCTGGGAGCAGTCACTCCATTCCTCGAAACAGAAGTCAGCAAAGTTCTCCAAGCTCCCAACCATCAAACATTTCATTTGTGGATGTCATAGAGAATGAACATTCACTGCATCAATACCTCCAGGATTATGAGAACTTTGAAAGAACTGCTGCTGTTGGTAATTATTGCTTGAAAAGATTTTCCTGCTTTTTACACCAAAACATTTGGAAAATATTGATAAAAATGAATGCAAGATTGGTGTGTCCTGTGCACAGTTGATGGTGTATCGCTGAAGCTGAATTATTTGTTTCATGGAATTACTTTTTGTTGTCCTGTGAGATCCATTATGACTATGCCATTTAATGTAATGGTCGAGTGGTTAGCATTTATGTTTCAGATTCAGAAGGTTATGGGTTCAGATCTTTTCTGTAGTGTTTCCAGGCATATGCCAGAATAATACTTGACATTAGATCAACAAAGCTTCCTTCTGTGCCCTTTCTCATTTGCTAGTGTCTATTTGTCCTATTATTTGAGACTACATATGCTTCCATCTGTTGAAAAAGGCATTCAATAAAGTATAAATACATTATTTCATTTTCACACAAATGATTGAAGGACTTTTTGCAAGCAAGGGTAGCCCACACATTGTTTATAATGTCTTGAATTATCTCAGTAGCTACCAGAAGTTGTTACCAATGCACGTATTGTTCAGCAACCTTTGCTCTACTGATGAGTTCTTAAGATCATGCATCATGCTGTTTTTATAGATAAAGATTTTGTGTGACATACTATAAGAGGCATAGTTTGTACAGTTTGTTCTAAATATGTTTCTGATGAAAAGAAAGTGCAGTGTAAATGTGCAGGTAAAGAAATTATATTTTGTAAACTGTGTTGAAAATGAAAAAAAAAAGCAGACTGTTTCAAAACTATGTACCCAGGTAAGTGCCTTTATTCTTAAAAAATCTACTTTTCAGATGAACTTTTTATCTTAAAAATGTATCAAATGAGTTAATAGTATGAGCAGCTGCATAATAGGGCATTTACATAGAAAATTATGATGAGAAGGCTGTCAGTTGTAGAGGGCCCTGTGATACAGATTAATCTTCTGCACATGTGAACCAGTTTCTTTGTAGAAAACCCCACCTCTTTACAGGACAGAGTGTTGAGCAGCCCTCAAACCTGTTGAGTTCCTTCTGGAGTCATCCAGCTACTCGCACAGCAGCCGAAGTGCCGTCCATTTTGCGTCGCTGTTACTATCAACTGGCACCTCTTACCACAGGTAAGAAAGCATCAGGAGTGAGCCCTGTTGATTCTCTTAAAGTAGGAATTTAGTACTAACACAGTTTGAGCATACTTTTTAAAGGGATTTTGGTACATAGTTTCACAAAGTACTGAAGATTTAGGCTTAGTTGAAATGATTTAAGTCCAAGGAAAAGTGTGGTAGTTTATTTTTTATTTTGGTGTTAACCAGCATCATAATTTCAAGCTTCATATGATCTCTAATTCTTTAGTTTTCATTTAGGTTTCATGTTTAATAAATGCTTATGGGATGGGTATCACTTGCACGGGAGGGTTATATTTTAATATGAATACCTGGAGGGAAGAGGGTTACATTCTTCTGAACTGTGTTGCTGTGTAGTCTGTTACAACATTTCCAGTATTTTGGAGGAACTTTGTGACTCCATCTTCAGCAGGTTTGACTAGTCTACAGTTACTTTCCAGAAGGCAGTAATCTTCAGTCACTGCCCAGGAGCCTCGTGTCCAGGTGTAACCATCCTTTCCGTAATTCTTTGTGTATGGCTTCACTGGATTTTTTTAATACCATTTGAGCTAGGAAATTATGAGTCTGGCTCAGCAAGAAGTTGAGTGCTTTCTCAGGGAATATCTGAGTCATATAACCTTGAAGAATATTAAACCGTGCAATTAGTTTACATTTACAGACATATAAATATTGGGAACAGCTTCACTGGTTTATTTCCAGTACAGTAGTAGAATTTGAACATGAAGTTTAAGGCACATGTATTGGGTTATGTAATCATCAATTGTTATTCAGTCACATAAACATTTCATGGCACGAATGGTTGAAATGGTAATACATGTATGTGTATGTTAGTATACACTTATTTAGTGCATGTATGGTTTGTCATTCTCATGGAACTTCTGAAACATCACATTCTGTTATTAACACTGAACTCCATCACCATCAAGAACCAACTTTTGATGTGGAATGACTATTGTCAATGAGATCTTTGAGAAATGACTGAATATGCCTTCTTGCAGCACATGTTGTGATAGTTGTACGTCCATTGCCATTAAGGAGCCAACAAAATTCACGTTCTTATGCTAAAAATAGTTTCTTTGTCCCTAAGTTAAAGAGTTTTGCCTCCTCTACTATCACTTCATTGGCCATTTCCTTTCTGCCCAAAATAAAGTAAAATTTGTGGCATTTTTACATGAATGATGGGATTAGCCACAAATACATGATCTCTGTTTCTATAACAATCCAGGTATTCGGGTGTGGAGGGCAGTCGCTCACCCTATGGCCTGAATACCCTAGCCTTGCACCAGATCTCAAGGAAGTCACCTCAAGTCTCAAACCCAAGATGTACTGTTACACGGGGGTCCACACATTTTTAAAAAATGTAGACACCTCCCCCAAATTCAAGGTGCCAGAATGGTAATGCGAAGCAAGTTATGTACTGAGGACCCACAATGTAGGAGTGACCTGTGAATGTCAGTGATGTCTGGTGCTTTCTGCTTGGTGCATGTTAGTGAACTGCTGCATATTTTTGCATGTGAAGGGAAAAGGTGCCCGAAATGTGCTGAAAGTATTAGCTGCCACTGCACAGAATTTAGTCATCTGGGTGAGCAGCACCTGAATTTGTGCACCCCTGTTCATATCTGAAGGGAAAAGGTGACTTGTATGTACAGGAGGATTCCATTTGGCTTGTAAAGTTTTACAAGATTGTAGAAAGCAATTCTTGAAGTGGAATGACTGGTATATGGGCCATACTTTGGGCTGTTTGGTTTTTGCTGTGATATTTTCATGATAATGTGTCATAAATTGTTTAAGATCGTGAAGTTTCTGTGTACATGGCAGTTTTTTTTCCTTCTTCTTCTTCTTCTTCTTCTTCCCAGTGCCTGCAGGAGGAAGTCCAGCAGGTCAGATGGATGACACAGGTTCACCGTCTTCTTCTCTGTATCAGAGTCAAGATGTTTGGCGGCGCGTGCGAGTAAATCCCAGTGTTCTAACGCAGTGGACTGCCAATTTGCGAATGGTATGACATTTATTTACTTGGCTTCTTGTACACTGCACAGCTGTTGTTGCATCTGTCAAATACACCAGTTGTGGTAGTTAAGGCTAACGTGGATGTCAAAAAATCTGGAGTTAGCCTTCTATATATAACAATGGATATTTGCTTTAAATTGGTATTGTTGAAGTGGTACAGTGCCCTTATGATATTACTGGGGTGCTGATAAGTCCTTAGCCCGACCAGGAAGGAAACAAGCTGCTCCTGTCAAAAATGTGATGGGCAGAGGAATGGATTGATTTGGCTAGGGTAGGGACAGGTGGTGGACTCTTGTGAATGTGGTAATGAACCTCCAAATTCCATAAAATGTGGGGAATGTAGCTTGTTTCCTTCCTGGTCAGGCTAAGGACTTATCAGCACCCCTGTAATCAGGTTTCTCACTCCTGGCATTTGTGTTTGTACTCCAGTTTCAGATTTGTTGAAAAGCGTAAGTTATATCACAAAAGAAGTAGCCACAAAATGTCACTTAAATAGTGAAGTGGCAGTTCTTGTGTGCAGAGTCTGCACAGAGTTGTCCCTTGGAACTATTGCTCTGGAAACACAAAGTTAAGATTATTCATTATTACCAGATAACTTTTACATGTGCGAAAGAATTAGGACAGTGTATAGTGTCTGATTAAATGCAGAATGGAGATTCCTATAAGCAAGCAGTCAAAATATTGATAGAGTAATAGAAGTATTTTGTATACTTCAGATATATATATATACAGAGAGAGAGAGAAAATGTTGATCTTTGCACATCATATTCCCTTGAAACAGTGGATATCCAAGACTATCTTGCTTCGTCTGGTGAGGGAAATTGAAGCTGTGGATGAAGCATTGCAGCGCCATGGTCTGGCAGATGTTCGAGTTGGTTCAGTTGGCCTAGAACGCATGAAGAAGACTGCACAGATTCTTCAGGTGGCACAGAACATACCAACTCTGGTTAGTCTTGTGCCCTTCTTGGAGCTCACATCAAATCAAGAATACCTTGTGACACGAATCAAAGGTTAGCTCTTTTCCTTTTCTAGGAAACTGAAACAGTTTTTTTCCATAGAATTTGTTTTGGTAATTGTGGATGTTTACAATTCTAGAGAGGGAGCATTGGTAGCTATTCAGGGTAGGGTGGTGGTTAGTGGAAGGGGTGTAAAGCTCCATACAACAGTGGGGAGTCTTGTATTCCATGCATTCATGGTTTTACCACATCCTGAAAAACCTACTGAATCCAGCCGGTCTTAAACCTGAGCACTTTGTCCCTACTTTACATGGATTTGGAAGCTGTCAAGTTTTAAACTTGCTGTAGCATATGAGATGGTGATTTTCTGACAGGTAGTGTAGTTTGACACTGCTAGTAAATTCTCTTTTCCAGTGAGGTAAAGGTAAAAGATAACCTTCTTGACTTTTGTTAGCCATGCATTGCACTTGTGCAGCAGTATACACATGATCTAGCTACCTGAGCATTGCATTATGCAGTGCCAAATCCTCCTTTATTTTGAGCCATCCTATAGGCCATGGCAGTAGACCTGTTCAGACTTCTGTTATGCTTGCCTACTCTGAGTTATGTTTAACCATTTACCTAAGGAGGGTTATTGATAGTCTGAAAGGATCAAGTTCCAGGTGACTTATGTTATTCACCTTTGTCCAAAGACTCTCTCTCATTATGTTTGAAACCATTCCACAGTTTTGTTGATGGTATGCACATACGCACCTCCAACACTAATTGTATCCTGTTTTGCTATGTCCTTATTTTGATTATTGCTTTCAGAGTTGGCGAAAGGAGGATGTATGAGTGAATTTCGGTGGAACAGTGGAGGAAGTCTTCATGGTAAGGACTGGGAAGAACATTTACCAACTGATTCATCTGTAAGTATAATACTGCAATTATCCATATATACGAGGTCTGTTAGAAAAGTATCCGACCTTTGGCCGGGAAAAAGAAACTGGCTTACTTGGAGCGTTGGACACCTAATCACCCTCAAAGTAGTTCCCTTGGGACTCCACACACTTCT
>Ga0131853_10004095_pt1 | contig 26168 bp, 24 predicted proteins | sample TergutLab28metaG_FD_92764 | JGI IMG/M metagenome (GOLD analysis project Ga0131853, IMG submission 92764) | Labiotermes labralis P1 segment gut microbial communities from Petit-Saut dam, French Guiana - Lab288 P1 (version 2) (version 2) | ecosystem: Host-associated > Arthropoda: Insects >... | reverse complement strand
AATTTCCTTGTATTCATATGTGACTGTTCTGTATGTTACCTTAATTATTCTTCTGGCATTACAGTCCTTGGTGGAACTTCAGCTTCTTTCAACATTGCCCTCCACTGTCCAGTTTCCAAATTTAGAAGCTTCGCAACAGAACTTTTTTTATGGGGTGGGGTTGTCAGCCCACATGCTCGACCCCCAACCTGGAGGACCAGGGTATCACTTTTTTGTTGGATCACCACCTTTGACCTCTCTGACATGGGAGACCCTAACAGTAGCTACATTACTGCCAGCATAGCTGTCAGGATAATTCAGCCATGCAAGCCCCACCACTGTGCCAAAGTATGGATACCTTAGGGGAGACATTTCATATTACATATATATATATTTGCGAGACTGTTATTATGCAAAGAAAGCAATATGGGTGCCTGGTTTGAAGAGAAATGTATTAATGTTGGCTTTGATGAGTTCTCAGTCTAGGATCTGTGGCAAAATGAAGGTAAAAACTGCTTTGAATGGGCATCCAAGTTTGCTGGCAAATGGGTGATTGTGTAAAGGTGAAATGTACCAGTTCAGTCCTTGGTACTAACTTCTTCCCCCCCCCCCTTTCTTTTCATGTGCTATGTTTGCAGGTATATCTGTTATTTTTCTGTGACTGTTCATTGACATTCCAGTTTAGAGGTTCCTTGGTTGAATGTGAGTAGAGAACAATTTTACTGGCAAAAAACACATACTTTATGAGAATTTTTGTTTCTTAAAGAATACCAATTATAGTGTATGAATTATTACGTTATCACTGTAGTGACCTTTATTCAAGCTGTGGCATCTTGAATATGATGTCCAGAGTTTCTACCACAGATTACACCTCTCCTTGTATGGACTGAATTTGAGGTTGTTCAAGACAGAACCCTAACATTATGTTACTCTTCATTTCACAGTTGGATAATTCAGATTACTGCAATTTTCCTAGCCTCTTGGTAATGTGGATAACTTGTCATTTACTTGATTTGGAATTCAGGCACCATTTATTGCATTTTTTGTACTTGGAAATACATTATTGTGTCAATTTGTTTCTCTTCTAGGTTCAGTTGTCAATGTCACCTGATGTGCCTTTGGTAGTGGAATACAGAATTGGGGAAATTGGGCACATTCGTTATTACCTTGCTCCCAAAATTGAAGATGAGGATAATAATTAAACTTAACATTTTTGTATTGTAATTAGGGAGAATTTAATTGTGCAGAGGACAATTCAGTGGCTTTTGATGAAGCTGAATGTAGAACAAAAACTGCAGCTGTGTACATTAAACAGATAAAATTCATTCCTCTGCAAATGTATAAGGACCAGCACTGCTGAACATTTTATATTAATCAGTAATGATACACCAGCAGCAAATAAATACTTGACATGAAATTGACACATTGTAGTTTCTTTTTTATTGATAAGTCTACTCTCATCCATATGTACATGTTGTTTCTAATTAAGAAATTTAACTGGAAGAAAAGCTGTGTGAAAGGATATAAAAAAATTTCTGCTTCTAGCAATGATAATTAAGGTATTTTTATTTGCTTTTCCTATGTAATTTGTAGCATTTTCAGTTGTATAATCAGATATTAGGAAACCAACATTATTAAAGAATGAAACTGCTGTGTTTATTTCATGTGTGAAGCAGTTACTACACGTGCTGAAGATTTACAATTAAATGAGAGCAAACACTGCAAAATGTGAATGACATTATTAGACAATTTTTTTGAGCCATGCTTTACCATAATTATGGGAGTGCTGTAAGGGTGCTAAATTTATTTCTGATTCATGCAGTGTAATAAAAACAATAATCTGCATAAAGGAAGAGTTTGAGGTTATGATACACTTTCATGCAGTAGTAAAGCAAAGCAACTATCACCTGCATGGTAAATGAGTGAATCTGAGACAAGCCCCTACTAAATGTATCTGTGCACCATCACTGTAATATCTGTTGTCAGCAGATTATGGATTTTGATTTATAACTGGCAATATCATGGCAAATTTGCAGATGCTTGTGGCTAAAGGCAGTATTTGTGTCTTTCATACTGATTTGCATCGAACTTTTGATAAAGTTAGTGTAGGTCCTGACCCTGGCACACATTTGCGTTTTGTTGCACTGACACCACAAAATGATGCCAACAGTAGAAAGTGCTACATCTTAAAATCACCACCACCATCACAGATACCCAACACATTTAACATCAGTGTACATATTTTTAACTTCAGATCAAAGAGACCCTTTGTTTTAAACTCAGAATACAGAGAAATTAATTTCCCATTCCAGTAAATATGGTACATTTGTTTGGTTCTTTGCACTTTTCCATATTTGAAATAAATCACTCCATCTCCTTTTTGCAATTAATTTTGTATTCATTTAGTCTAACAATATTCTGTTCAGTGTACAATGGTAAGTACTGTTTTTATAATTGCAGCATAATAAATAGTTTTATACAGATGACATAACTTCATTATTTGTGTCATTACAGCACAGTAAAAATCATTCAGTTGTATTAGCAACATACTTTGTAGAACTTTAACTATGTACTTTATTGTAAGATGTTTAAAATGGCCACTCAGTCGTACCATTTTATTTTTTCTACATTGGTCCATATGAAATTTTAGGCAAGATATGTACTACAGAGTTCATCGGACTTCCTTGATTTAATGACAAAACTGGAAGTTTTTAAAGTTGGATATGTTATAACATTTGCAACTTTTATGTAAACGTAATTTTACTGATAAAGACTTCAGACTATTTAACCTTCAGCCAACTGAGGTGGGTTTTTAAATTTTAGGTCATGGTTTATGAAATAGAAATTATTTGAGCAGAAAAGTAGAATTATGCAGTCAGCAGAATTGTGTAAAATGAAACATAATTGCATCACAACTTAAAAATGCAGAAACTTTCTTTGTCCAAATATATAAAATGAATTTGGGGGGGGGTGTGTCATACATACATTCATGTGTGGCAACACCAGAATTTAAAGTTTAAAATCGGTACATGTAACAAAACCGCCAGTTTTCAAAACAGTTTCCAAGTTGAAGTAATAATTAATACTTCCCTTCATTATACAGGTGAGCCAAATGTCACAGCAAATGTTATCACAGTTTTCACTTAGAACACAAAATATGCATGTGTAGGCCCTATATATTTGTAGCCACACTGGTGCATAGACAGCTATGTTTCCAACCTTGAGCAATCAGCTTGGTGTGCCAGTCGAGTTAGGATACTTGAAGTGCTAATTCAAGTTTCCCGTGAACAGGATGAGCATGATACATTATTTCATGTCTAACTGGAAGTGGTATGTGGATTGTCAGAAGTACACAAATGTTTCCCCAAGTTGCACATTCTGGATATATCAACAATATGCTACCCAGTTGATCATATTCATGAAACAGGAAGAATAATGCTTCTCATTAATGAAACATTGATTGATATGTCTGATTTTAATGTCATAACCCAGAAAATCCCTCACAAAACTGTCTAAGCAAACTCCAAATTGCACAAGCACAAACAGTAAGTCTAGAATATACTGTGCTGAATTAAAGTCCATTAACCTAAACTGAATGAAAGAAAAAGATAGTGCTACAGTGAGTGGTTCCAAAAGCTCATCTGGAATAGTGTCAACATTGTGGATCAAGTTCCTGTAAAACACTATACACATGAACAGCCCTCACACTCTGGGGGAACTTTGTCCAAATACTGTTGATCCACAGCAAACACAACCCAGACAACACTGTGACATGTCAGTAAACATTATAAAACTGATAGCATTAGAAAGATTGGGGGAAATCTTGTCTAACATAATCTATGATGTCACACACCATTAAGTTAGTGGGTTCACATAGCAGCATAAGGTGAGTCACAGTATGGGTTGCATACCTTGTGGCTCACTCTGTATAAAATGGAAATCTGGTGTCATCAAGAATATACTTTTCAACAAAGTGATTTGTAAAACTGTAAGGAAGTTTGCACTGCAACATGTCAGACTCGGTTTGTGTATCTACAGTGGTTCAGTCATCATAACACACTGCAAACTGCAATTCCAGGACTGTGTTGGAAAATCTGGATTTTCCAGCTGTTTATGACCTTTGTTCAAGAATCTGGCCTCACTTCTCTCATCACTCTAATGCAAATGTGTGGGAAGGTAATGTGATAGGAGTGCAGTCTCTGTCAGTACCATGGTTTAAAGAGAAGACACATCTCACAATCAAGTAAACAGTATCTAGTTTTACATAGACTGCAGGCATTAAAGTATGATCAATATGATCTTGTGCCCACAAGCACACAATACTACTAATATGACCTACAGTAGACTTATTATACATTCTTCCATGAATGCTGAAAGTTGTGTCCAGCAGGTTAGTCAAAATATTTAATGTAGATTCATATCTTGAGAAACACCTTTGGATATAATAATAAAGAGATTTCCTGCCTGTAATTCTACTATGACTAGATTTTCAGTTTACAGGCTCTTTGTTCATAGACTTCACCTAATGTCAGTGCCTAAATAATGACTAGCTTCATTCTCACAGTGTTTAAGTACCCTTCTACATAATCAGGAGAGAGCCGTTTTACTTAACTATATTCCTTACTAGCCAGGCAGTAAGTAGACAGTGGTACAAAGAAAGAACAGTAAAAGCCGGTTTATTTGGCATCCCTGGGACAAAGAGTTTCCAAATACCGCAGTGTTCCGGACATTATAATGTTATAACTAATATATGTGTTATGTGCCTAACAACTTCAAGATGAGACTTGACCGTTTCATTTGTCACTCTGTCCTGTCTTCCCCACCACACTTTCCGTTCCCATTTCATAACTAGTTGTACAACATGATTAATTTAAGAAACCGGTCAGTTATACTGAATTGCTGAAGAATATGACCTCCAGGAAGCCGGAATGACAGTGCAGTGGCCGTGGGCTGAACACACAAATCATGGTTCAATTCCTGTCAGAGGCAGGATTTCTCTGCTCCAGAGCATCCAGACCAGCTCTGGGACCTCTCCAGCCTCCCATTCAATGGGCACCCAGGGATTTTTCATTAGGGGTCACATGACTGAGGCATGAAGCTGATCATTACCCCATCTAGTGAAAGGTTCAAAATGAATGGAAGTATATTTCCAATTACCCCTGTGCTTTTACTTTAAAGACCTGCTACTTCACTGTCACCTCAGCCTTGCCTCCTTATTCTGCAAAGGACAGGCTTGTATCATCTAGTGCACCTGATCAACCTCGACAAATTTAGAACTATGGACTTTTATTAAAATTGATAAAACAACTGGCTTTGGGAGCTAGCAACAGGCCTCTTACCACAGCCCCAGCTTGAATCCCAGGATATTTTATTTGGGATTTAAGGTATACAAAGTGGCAAAGGGACAGGTTTTTCTTTGGGTGTTTTAGTTTTTCCCAATCAATGTCATTCCACTAATCTTCCACACAGGTACATATTTCATTTGTGTACCATTAATTCCATTGAGTATCATTAAGAACAACACAAGAAAACATTAAACAAGCATACACATTCCACTAGAAGTAACCGACCTTTGCACCTTCTCCATTCCTACCACTAATAATACCAGAACAGTGGCCATATTAATTTCACAGTACAAATCAGCATCCATTTATGTACAATCCTGAGGTCTTCTTTGTAACTGGTAGATGTGATTTGCCCTTGTGCTTAATTTAACACCACATGAAGTCACTGTTCCCTGCATTCATAATCCCAGTATTAGATGAAAGCAAGTGCTCAGCTTCACACTTTGACTGCTTCACCCTCTGGTAGAAAGAGTCCCCAGTATCTACTGAATATGGACTATGTAGCTTCCACAGCCAGTCAGATGCTGTACATCTTTGGTAATAAAATCTTTGAAAAAGACAACTTCTGGTACAGGTAATTTTTTTACAGTGTAAAACAACATCGTAGCCTCAGCTTTTGATTTGATGGTGATCAATCTTAAATATCCTTACAAATTACATAAGAAACAATTTTTTATGTCAGTAATTATAATATGATGGAAAAAATCTGGAAATATGTGTGACAAATTTAATGACTGGAATGTTCACTACGAAAGTCCATGCACCAAAGACGATAACTAAATTGTATAATTATTAATTTACAGTATGTGCTAGCCTCATCATACAGACTGGAACTGAACAAATTAGGGATCATAAATTCTTCACCAAAACTTGGTATGAGTTCTACTTTCATCTTTTAAGGCAGTTTGAAGTGTAAGAACTTGGAAGTCAAAAGACAGGTACTTATTCTACACAAACCAAATGGTTTCAATTACATATTATTTGTATTGAACATAAATTATTCAAACTGCCTGCCATGCTAGAGTAGGATTTAAATGCCCACTGTGCCAGGTGAAAAGTTAACCTCTGCTTCTTGGCTCTACACTATAATGAAGCTCACTCAACTGTGGAAGGGCTGACTATGCGATCATGTAACGTGCGTAAATGGCGCAACAAGTTGCTTTTAACATTGAAAACTTTACCACACACTGCACAAACATAAGGTTTCTCTCCAGTGTGTGTACGTCGATGGATCAACATTGATGCATGAGATGGGAATGTCTTGCTACAGATCTGACAACGTTTGCGACCACCTCGCCGAAACCTAGAAGCATGGGCTGCAGAATTGTTACTCAATGCCAACTGTTCCTCAGTATGAGAGGTCTGAATATGACGTACCCAATCTGCAGGGCTTGCAAATACTTGCTGGCAGAGTTCACATCGCAAAGGTGGAAATTCTGTATATCCTTGTTGATTCATATTGCTGCCAGTCTCCAAGTCCTGGAGCATTTGTGATAAAATAGAACATTAGTCAATTTCTTATTTTTACAATAGAAACCGCTTTGTGTTTACGATAGATACTATGACCGAGTATACAACTGCCACTAACTATATACTCCATTATATTATCATAAATAGTTGTGTTGATGGTAACTGTATACCCAATTTTAATACCATAAACACAATGGGATTTAGTATAGTATGTTAAAAAATTTACCCGAGACTGCCTGCCTGCGCGTCTGCCACGCTGCTGTTGCTGATTCTCAGGATGTGCCTCAATATGCCGCACCCACTCAGCAGGTGTGGTGAACACTTTCTGGCAGAGATCACAACTAAGAGGGGAATACAATGCCCCATCATCATCATCATCATCATCATCATCATCATCATTATCACCACCATCTGTAGCATGGAAGATTTCCTGCAGGTCCATTTAAAAAGGCACAACAGTTCAAAGAGTACACGTGGAATCCAGTGCCAAGATAATAACAGTAACTTAAGTGAACCCCTGTACAATACAGTTCTCACTCTGAGCTATAATTTACTCCTAATTATATAGCCATTGGTCTCCATATGACCAATTCATATTAATTTCCACTGTGTAATTTTTTAAAATTTGTTCTTTATACACACAAATCCTTATAATGTGTATGTATGTCAACTAGGCTTTCATCCTGTTCTTGTCTCAACCAATGCATGGTTTTGGGAAGCAAACTATATGACTGTCAAATGATGGCATCAGCAATCTGAATTTTCTTGGCTTAAGAGCCTGTAACATGTATCAAATAATAAGCTCAGTTCCTACATTTTAAAAGTGCTTAAATTTTATTTTACTTTTTTCCCCTGCTTTAGCTATGGGTTGTCTACCTTGCTTGAAAGAAAATAAATAATGGTAGAAACCTGAAGAAGGTGGCAGCAGCATCCTCTGAAATATTAACACCCATTTCCCATAATGCATCACATTACATCCCAGAAGACTGTAATCTTAATATATTTTCCTCTGTGAAAATATCAAATCTCATATAATTACTATTCTTTGTATACTTACGGGCTTGATTGTCATCTCAGTATGCATTTGATCATCAGTGCTATGTGTCACTGCCATTGGCATCTCTATTTCTGTATCCTCCCACTCAATTGGTTCTTGCTTAACCAATAGCTGCATTGGGTCTATAGCTATTCTGTTTTCAGTGTTACATTTTTCAGCAGTAGTTTCAAAAGCAGCTGCAACCTTTGAAATGTCATTCATTTCTGCACTTGAATTACTTTTTTCTGTCCTACTATTTTTGCTACTTTCACCATTAATCTGACAGATTACATCACCCTCAGTCAATGTACTGTCTGATTTTGTCTGACTTGATGACTCACAACTTTTATCCAGTTCCTTATTTGGATCATCACATAGCATACTACTTTCACTCTGAACACAAGCTTTCATCATGCCATTGTTATCATTTTGACCATGCTCTGAACTCTTCTCTCTGCCATTTGTACATGATCCAGGTTTTTTGGAACTTGCCTCATTAGCAATATCACTTCTCCTACAGCTCTGCGGTTCTGCAGATGACCTTTTGTACCTTTCCTGTGTACTTTGGTTTCCATGGTTCCCTTTCTCTCTACACAGTCCTCTAATCCCCAAAATATGCGCTGCTCTCAAAATTCCATCCAGCTGCCCATAGCTAACAGTTGCTTCTCCACTGTACATATATTCAATAAGGATCCTCAGAATACGATAACTGATTTCTGATGGTAAAACAACAACAAGAGGAAGATGACTGTTTGTACCTGGATAAACTGTCTGGAGAAGCTGTTTCATATATGAACTGCAAGCTGATAAAATAAAGCGATGGGCCGCAATTTGCCGGCCATCGACCGTTGCAAGAGTTATATCTGTAAATGACTGCGAACGGAGTAATGTAGCAATAGAGGTGTGAAGGTAGGCTCCGTAGCTGTGCCATTTTAACTGGAAATTCTCTGCTGCAGCAATTGCCATACTAGGAGTTCTAAGGAAAAAATGATGTTGTACAGTGCAAAATTTAAATCATGCGCACAAATTAATTAAACCTACTGACATACAAATAAACCAATCTCAGTCCACAAATATATTTTCCAGAAAACCTCAGTTTCATACATATAAACAAATTGTACGATATGAAAGTAATGCAAACAAATAGCAGAATCAATCAATCATCCAAGCCATAAAAAGTAAAGTTATTACCATTTCACTACTATGTAAACAAAACATACAGCAGAGTAGTAAATGACGCCAAAACACCCTTTGTTCCCACTGACCTCTTCAAATCTGTCAATCCACACATGCGTTCGGGCAGCGAAAAATCGATGTCGACGCCAGATGTGCGCATTATCGATTTTCAAATGTAACAACCAATCGTATGCTTTCATTATCATCGATCGGTATTGGTTAGTAGCAGACGATTTTATTCCTCCATGTCGTTCATGCAAGATGGGTACATAAAACAGTGAAACAATATGGTTCTGCCATTATTTAATAAGAGTTACATAAAACCACAGCTAAAAAGAGTGTGTAATAGGTTAAGCGTACTGTATCCAGATAAGGCCATAACGTTCGTGAATAGCACTTATAGTGAGATATTACTTTTTAACACGCATGTGTAATGTTCCTAAAACCAGTGGTGAATTGTTTTGAATACGTGGAGGAGGTGTGGTGTCCGTAAGAAGTGGGTTCTATTTGAAGGTGGTAGAGCTACACCTGTCAGGTTGACGTTACAAATGCTGAATACACGATGGAAGGTAACAGTGATAAAATATGTAAAGCATATGAACTCTTATAATTGTGATGCTGATTCTTCGTGTTTAGTAGTATGAAAGTTAACCTCAAAATGCATTATGAGTACGATGTTTTGTTGGACCAAGGATCAACAGATTTTTAATCAGTGGACTTCAGCGACACTAAATATAATATAGTTATGGGAGAGTACGTAGAATGTCGCCTGTCTCTTCCTTATCTAAAAGAAGTGTCAGTTTCAATCAAGTTGTGGGTTGAGATTGCGGCCGTGCATGATCAGACGGTGTTTTAAGATTCTTTGTGTTGTTATAGTTTTGATTTGCATTTTGTTCTTATTTCGGTACATAATAAGAGAGTGAGGTATACGTCACCATAACAAACGTGAAAATATGGGACGACAAGTATGGCATACAGCAGTATAAGCTAAACGTACAGCACAGTAAGACCAGGCGACAACTGCCCAATTTGGTTGCGGCAGTGGAAGCAACAACCTGAGTGGTTCGACTGCTGCAGCAAAATGTAGCCGTTCTCGTAATAATCTTATACATTACGAACGTGAAGAATTTTGATAATGAGGCACCTTGATTTCTGTTACAATGAAGACTTTGTACAAGTACCTGTTCTGTCCTACCTTCATTTATTCATGTTATTCAATTCCATCAATCCATTACAAGATCTAAGAGACCTGTCAGATGTAGATTTAGTCATAATACAATATATCTTACACTAATACATAAAAATTTAACAAATAAATGACAATTATAGTTAAAATTGTAATGAAATTTCATTAATATATAGATTGTAATTACTATAAAGGTATTATTTTTAATAATAAAATAGTAATAAAATGAAATTAATATGTTACATAGAAAAGTAATTCACTTATATTAGTAGCCATTAAATCAAAGATTCTAATGAAGAGAAGGAATGTGTCAGAAGAATTTTTTTTACGTTTGTTCGATATGACTTAAAAGTTTGTACAGTCACTATTTCTGAAATTGTTGACTTACAGTTGATATATAATGCCATTTTGTTGGTATGTTTTTAACCTATGACTGTACCTTATTTGAGGTGCCTGATTATAGTGGTTCATTTGCTGTCACCATCAAACCGAATGTTATTGAAATATTTCACATGGTGGATGTGTATTTATTTTACATTACAAAAGGGAAGTATGTAATGTTAATACAATCGGAACATTATTTATTGTCAGAGCAAACAGTAATTATGTTGCGGAACCATATACATGCTTCTGTAGCTGAGAATCTTTAATTAGGTAAGTTCTTGTGTAGCAAAGAAGGGAGATGGTAGGTATATTTATCCTTTTGATAGTAGGTAAGGGATTATTGAAAAACTTGATTACAGTATAGTGCTTTTTTTTTGTTATCTGAGGGTAGTATTTGGCATATGAAATTCATATCTTTGTCTTGCACTTATGTAGTAAATATCTGTATTTGTTCAATATTGCGTCGGCTAGTATTTGGGAGATACCCGGTTCTGATCTGAGCCAGAACACTGACTGTCCTGAGTAACATTTTCATCATTTCTTCAATCCCACCAGGCAAATTCTGTGATGTTATACATTGAATCAGGCCATGACTGCTTCCTTTCATACCCTTTCCAGTTCACATTTACTTTTATCCAACCTTTCAATCCTATACATTATGAGATATGGACAGCATCATTAAGTAAGCTACAAACAACAATTTTTTTTTCTGTTCTTAATGTTTCAGCTTCCTCAACAGCAGATGGCCTTCCCACATTAATGGAAGGCTTGGTAATAGCAGTGGATAGGAAGTCAGAAAATATATCAAAGATATTGGACTCTCTTATTTCTCAGATACAGGCTTCAGGATGCGGTAAGCCAGATTTATTTTACAACAGATCTTGTTCTTTATTACTTCACGTTAACATGTATTTTAAATTAATGTAAGTTTTATTAATGACAACCATAGCCACATGTACACCATGTTAAAATCTGTTGGTTTAAGTATTTTGAACCAGTTTTGGGTATCAGGCTGCTATGGCCTTATAAAGTTCATTGTTCTTGTGGTGATTGTAATCACACTAAACTGGCAATGCTACTGGGTAAGACTGGGCCAGTGGATAGCAAAAATTGTGCATTTGATACCATGACAGTTCAGCACATTACCTATGCAAATATGATGTGTAAGTTTTACATTTAAAGCAGGGGTGGTAGAAATACTGACCAGAATTGGTCTCTCACAAAATTCGGCCCAGCCACTATTAGTGAATTTTATTCATTTTGTGCTTTCTCATACATGGTATAAAGAAAGAATGTAATCAGAGAGACAACTAAACATAAGTGCAAGTAGCAACATGTAGATGTGAATCCAAGATTTAGGATCCTCTGCACATGGATTGCTTATTTTAGTTTAGTGTTCTTACAACTGGGAACATGTACCAAAGCTGAGTGTGGCATACTCCACATTCAGTTTAATATATTGTAACACTGCAAGAGCATGAATCTGAATTTAGGATATTTTGTGTGGCTTAATTATATACATCATTATTTTTGTGTCTATTGTTATGTGTATAAATTGGTGCAGTTGTATTATGAATTGCCCAATTTTTTAATTACATTTTTTCTTTCCTGATCCATGCCCCAAGTTAAATTAATTGCCCACTCTGGTTTTAGACTCATTGTGCCCACCATATATATTTTGTCATTGTTTTTCATGGATAAAAAATGATTTTTTTTTTGTTTTCGGTAAATTCAAAATATGATGTTCTGAATCTTTTTATCAGACTATGGAGACTGCAGTTCCCTTGTGACACATCTGGAAGCCTTGTTGCAGTGGGAATCTAAGGACATTGTAGCAAAAGCAGCACAAGTGGTGGCAGAGTTAGCAAAGTCAGAAACTGGACGCGAGAAGTATGGAAATCCAGCAGTTCTCAAGATTCTTGTTGAATTACTGAAGACTAAGGAGCAGGATTTACACATACTGACCCAAAACTGTAGAGCCTTGGGGAATATATGTTATGATAATGGTAATCTCCTAAGATGTTAATTAGAATGTTAGTAACAGAGTTTCATCACACTTTTACATGCTGTTTTATGTTTTAAACTGAAAATGGTTTGGTTGTAATAGCCATCTTCAGTAGTCTAAAACAGTGCATTGCAACTGTATACTGTACACCTTTACCGTTACTTGTGCATCATTTCAGATACATGAACTACTTTTAAAAGTATGTACCTCATTTGTTATGTATCTGTACAGATACATTCAGTGTGTGTTTGTGCAGTTAGGTATTTATTAAATTAATATTCATGTGCTTAACTTTTGTTGAGCTCTGCTTTTCATTTAAGGGTGTAAGAATATATTTTGTGTTTGATAGGCATAAACACAATAAAAGACCAGCATTTGTGTGTTATTACAAAAATGTTTGAATTTTTATCCTTAAAAATCTTCTTTAATGTAAGCTGCCCACCACCCAACATGGGATGATTTATCAGGTATAAATCATGTGCCATAATTTTCAAAAATTGATAGGGTTGGTAAATGAACTTGTGAAACAAACATTTGGAAGTTACCAGATGTTGCAGTTGGATCTGTAACACTCCTCCTTTGTAGCAGGGAGGCCTCAGGTTTTCAGAGTGACTGAGAAACCTGATGTCCTGATTGTAGTTTTTCATAGTTTATGCATTCTGTCCATATAGATTTGAAAATTGTGCCTCGTTTAGGCCACAACTGCTTCTTCCATGTCCTGTGCAATTCTTCATTCACAAAAATCATAACATTCAATGCTGTACAATCTGAGCTGTTGATGGCAGTGTTACATAAACACCATATATACACTCACACACACACACACACACACATGTAAAAAGTAAAGCAATCCCTGTACAGGCCTGGACAGGCTCTGAGGGTTCAAGGAGTTTGAGGCTCCCAGATTTCAAGACAGTCAGAACATGAAGGTGGTAAGGTTGTCAACCACAAGCACCAGCCACCTTTACCCCCCAGGAAATATTCCTGGTACTTATTTCTATTAGAAGCTGAGTCAACCCCAAGGCCATAGTGTGGCTGGAAGGATAATGTCAATGAAAATTTCCAATGACACCATGCGGAGTAGAGCCTGTGGCTTTCCAGCTTTTAGCGCAGTGTGCCCCCATACACACATATATATAAAAGTAAATTTTGGTCATATTGAGAATTCAGTTCAAGGTAACAAAGAAATAGTAAATTCAGGTCTTCTCTGGTGTGATGCTGTTTTGTTGGGTGAGATTTTCCTGTTTCAAAGAAATGTCAGGAAACACCAATTGGCACAGTGTCACATCCCAGAAGACCTGAATGCTCAATCACACAACTGTGAGAACTGCACATCCCACATCATATCATTTATGTTTGGTATTTATGAATCCACAAAATCTTAGGTTTTCATGCATTGGAAATGAAGTCATATGTAAAGGTTTTAAAGTGATATGTGCCCTACAAGGTTGTAAGAACAGCTTGGCTGTTAGTAAAGATTATTACTTCAGGGCATGCAGTGTCAGCATAATATTTCTAGTATTTCCTGTTCCTAGAAGATGGCAATAAAATGGTTAAATATTGTGAAGCAGCGTGTTTGTGGCATATGTTGACGTGTTCAGTAGAGTTCATGAGTGATGATAATGCTTAAACAGTGGTGAGGCCTTATGAGTATTATTTCTTATTTACTAGAATTCAACAGATTTAATGCAAGGGCATCATCTTTTAGATTTCACCATCAAATACTACACTAAAAATGAAGCATGTCTACAGGGGCTATTTGTGTCACAGTACAGATGACAAGCCACATCATGTAATAAAATATATATTTATATAATTCAGTAAATTTGTTTGTCATATTTTTAGGAAATAGTTTGTAAATATTAATGCAAGGACCATTTTAGATTCAAGATGAATGGTGCTGAGAAAGTAGGCACTCGTTCGTACTTGACACATATACATTTTTATGTGTTCTGCGTTACTGTATCATGAAAGTTTGTTACTGCATCGCATATTTTCAGACAAAGGCAGGAAATTTGTTCTTGATGCGGAGGGCTTGCCAGTTTTGTTGGATGTCTTGGAACGGTCAATCAGTGAAACTGGTGAAGGCGGCAGAACCCTTCGGAATGTTGCAGCTGGATTTCTTTTAAATTTACTGATTGGACAGGAGGATATTCAACAAAAGGTAAGAAAACTTAAATAAGGGTGACTAGATACAAAGGCAGAAATGTGGAGCACTCACATGCAATCCTAATGTAGCAGGGTGCATAGACATATGCACACCTTCTTGCTATACATGTAACATTTTTGTAACAAATAATTCCGAAAACTTTTTTTTTTTGCAATCTGCTTTGCACCACCCTCCATGATACAGGTTTCTGATGCTTGGTCACATGATGAAATGCCTTGTCTGTATGGAATCTAAAAGTACATTACTTTTTCTTATTAGAGGACCCTCTTTTGAGCTACCTGTATCTAGTTCAGACCCTCACATCCTGTCTGAGGTAAATTTTAACATTATTTTCCTATCCATTCCTAATATCTTTTGCGTTTGTGGTTTCGGTAAAAATGTATTAAGTAACTACACTTTCCTCTTTCAAATATTGTTGACATGCAAGTTACAAATCCAGCATCTTGTGAAAGATGACATTTTATAGGACAGCAAGAAAATGTGCAGTACATAATCCGCATTAATCTCTCTGACTATAAATTTTCAGGAATAGTAAAAATGTAATTTGACATGTACATGAAAAAAATAATTTTGATTTGGCTAGTTCTGCAACTCATACTGGAAGATATCTGGATTTGCAACTGATACTGGTAGATGGCCAATTTTTCAATGAATGCAGGAGGATGACTGGTTTTAAAACTGATGAGGTAGATGGTTCACTCTCAGAACTGATTCTGGTAGATGGTCTGGTTTTGGAACTAGTGTTGGGAGAAGACCAGTTCTGAAACTAATGCTGGTTGATGATTCATTTCATAAGCAAAGTAGTCTCTGTATCTTAGTTTCATCATGAAGTGTCTGTTGAACCATACTTTATTGATGGAGTATGTTTTCTGTTTCTCTTTTTCATTGGGATGGATTGCATTGCTTGTTCCATGAACTTTCTGAAGTTTTCGTGTCTACCTGAATATAAGGTGGCCCTGTTTCACAGTCTTCAGTTTTCAGGAAAATACCTGTACAGAGCATGTTCAGTTTTGTGTCATTATATCGAAGCCTCCTTTGTTCAGATTATGTATTAGGAAAAATTCTACATGTAAATATGCTGCTTCATCAATTTTAATTTCCCATGTTTTGTTTAATACATGAATCATATAATAAAAAGCACTGACTCATTCACACATGTAAACAAATATTAACCTCCAGTTGGTAGCTGTGAGAATGCCTGTCCTGCACTCAGTGGAGCTGGTGGTACTGTACCTGTCTATGATACTGATATACTGAGATGAATAGTCTTGCTACTTACCTGAAAAATGAGGCTTCCATTCTACCAGTGTATGTTCAAAGTCTGTGAACTGGCATGAATAATGATCCAAATGTATTATAATTGTACAGCATCAATAGTTATTATTTACCATAACATTAATTTCACCATTATTTTCATCGTAATTACTTTTAAATTTGTTGTAGCTTCATTATTCTTAAAGAGACTGATTTGAATTTGCTTTTAAATAGGCAATAAAGCTGGGTGTATCCAAATTGTTGTGCAGTATTTTGGAACTTGATGGAATAGTCCCTGATGGGGAAGAAGCATCTACACATGTGCTGTTGATTCTTGGACTGCTCACTGATGCAGGTAAGGTGGTAATATAACCCATTGGTTCCGAAACTCTTTGTTTGTGACACATGGAACTTAGGTACAAAGTGTTGTGTCAAACTGGGTAGCTGTATTCTACCTTGAATATCTCTCATGAAATTATTCAAGCACAGAAGAGCCTCAAGAGGCAACTGGTGTCACATCTGCTCGTGACTATTGCCTGCATTTTGTGGAACTCCTTTTACGTGTATGACATATGTATTGCATAATGAAGGGTCATTTGTCCAACATTCAACTTCCTGTGCTTTCAAATGTGAAGGACATGTTGTTTCTTACAGCCTTCCTGCTGCCAAACTTTGTCTTGTATTTTGAGCTCTTCTGTTTGGTCAGGAGCTAACTTGGCTATGTCACCTTATGTGTGTGTGTGTGGACTTCTTATGTGCCTTGGAGTGTCATCCTGCACATGCACACTCTAGACCATCCAGTTTGTACTGAGATTTTCTACAAAGTGTCTTACCTCCTTATGGCAGGAAAGTTGTTTATCTATTGTAGGATGTTGAATCATAAGGGCCTGCCCAGCAGTGAGTCTATTGGTGCAGCTGCCAAGGCCAGTGTCGGTGGAGAACTGACATTTGACCAAGCTGTAGTCACTGATATTTGTGCACCTCTTATTTATGTTGTCTTATCTCATGCTTGTATACTCACACTCAGGAGAGTATTGTTGTAGTATAGTGTTTTGTCATTTGTTAACAATATAGTGTTTCCGAAGTCTATATAACTGATATTTTAATGCTATTTAAAAGATTAAGCATTTTATTATATTCTTGTTGAAGCACAGTATCTCCATATATTACTTTACTTTCATGTTTTAAGGACCTCATTGACACATATATTTTACAAATTCTTACATTCTATCACTTTGTAAATAACTGAGTAGTTTGGCCCTAGATTTTACTGTCAGACTTTTTACATTCTAGCCTGTAGGTATTAGATTTACCCTTTTTCTGTTTGGACTTTAAATTGTGATATTTTAGGCTTTTGCAGTAGTGTAATTTGGATTTATATTCTTCTGGGATGTGACACTGCCTCACAGGTTAATTGATTCCTGACATCTTGAGACATGGTGGTCTCATCTTCAAGGGTTGAAATGTCAGTGAAGAATATCTTAATTTTGTGGTGGGGGCACAATTAGTCGTAGAAATTGACTTGCTTCTATATCTGAGTGTGTACCTGTACACACACATGCACACACATTAGTCTTATATTTAAAGTACCTGCATGTGTGTGATTAAGAGTTGGTTTTCACTGTTTGTTCTTCTGCATATATGATTAATTACAGTACTTCCATCTTTCTAGTGCCATCTTGTGATTCCCTGTTGGATGAGAAATTGTGTCAGGTAATAGTCAAAGTATTAGGTGCATCTTCATCCCCTGAAGTTATTGAGATGTGTCTAGAGCTCTTGCATGGACAAGCCGAAAATGGTAATTCTCTTTGCTCTTCAGTTGTAGATTTAAAGGTACAAAGAAGATATCATTTTGAACTGAAGTGTTTAAATGTATGTTGCAGTTAAATATAGTAACACTATGATACACCTGGATAACTCAGTGGTTCAGATGACTGGCTATGGACTGGAGGACAGTGATTTGATGTTACTCTTTTTCTTTACTCTGTGCCTTTACAGTTCAGTAGACTGTGCATGTAACAGTGTGATACAATGTCCACAAAAAGTCTGATGCCTCAAAATGTTATCTATTTATAATCGTAATTCACAATTTAATGAAACTCAAAACAGAATGTATGTACACGCTTAGGCTGCGGGTTAGTGAAGTTCCACATGTGGATCTCTTGTAATGTGTCAGATATTCAGGCCCAGACATGTTTGATCATATCTAGTGTTATGGTTGCAGTAGTTCTGGTAATCCAGTGTTTTAATGTTTCAGTATTATCTTCATGTTCAGTGGATGTATAAACTGCACTTTTAACATATTGCCAGAAAAGGAATTATGGAAGCATTACATTCTGGAACCTCAGAGGCTGTGAGGTAGTGCCTCCTCTATCCATCCCACAAGCTGTGGGGCTTTTTACATAGGCCAACTTGAACAATGTTTTGTCAACTGCATCTTTTTCCATTTACAGAAAAATGAGGATTCAGCATGTGAATGTAAATGTTTCTAGTTGTGGTATGCTAAGCAAGAAAGAAAGGTGTTTGGACAAGCAAATATTTTCTCATTATCTGCCATGTTACAAGAGGTGCATGTGTGGAAATTTGCTAATGCAAATTTTAAATATCTGTTATCGTTTTAATTTGTGTTTCATTCAGTTATGTTTCATGGCTGTGGCAGCATAACAGTCTGAAACATTGGATATATTTTGTGGTTGTGCTGTTAAGTATCAATTTACCTACTTGTTCATCAGGGTGGGTGATCTTATAACAAATCATCCTTATTTGTTTTCCATCTTTCCTCGAATATTCCTCTTGTATCTGGCACTGGGCACACTTTCCATGTCTCTTCTCCTACTGCTACATCATTTCAGCTACCAGTTATGTGTCATTTTAATTTCTTGATGTTCTAACTGAAATGCATGCAAAACATATTCATTCCACTATATCTTTAATGTCCTCATTTTGGCACTATGTCACTTGTTCATTTGTCTGTACTCAGTAGATGCTCCACCTGTATGAGAGTTGAGGTGCTCACAGCAGTATTTTTGAAGATTCAAATCTTCTGGTAAGTTATGCCATGTTAACTGCTAAATGCTTTCCAACATTGCAGAGAACTGTAGTGCCTTCATCTTCAGGGTCAAGTAATCCAGGAAGAGTGAATTTCAGACTGCTTCACCCTGAAGATGAAGGCACTACATTCCTTCCAAACACCAGTGACTATTTACCAATTGACGCAGTATAACATCTCAGAAGACTTGAATCTTCATTGTCATTTCTGCTTAATTATGAGGTTCGTCATCCCCATTGTGTTCTATGAAATAACTAATGTACAGTGTGTATACTGGTCTGACACAACTATATTTATTGGTAGAATATAAAGTATTTTCTACCTAAGGTACAACTACACGTTTCGGCGCTTGATAATGGCCATCTTCAGGTTGTACATGAAATACTTATTAAGCAGTTATACAAAACATACATGGGCTGTTTATATGGGGTAGGGAGGGGTTAAAGTGAGCACGAGACCTCGTATCTGTCTCTAACAGATGCGAGATTTCTGCTTACTTTAATCTGCTCACATCTCTCTCATTCAAGTCTTCACTTCTGCTTGTTTATTTGTACATTGTTTAATTTTTCTATAGTAAACTAAATGTATTCCTTCCTTGCATTGCAGAAAATGTTAAAAATCACCTAGCACATGCGGGCTTATGTGAGTTGTTGGTTCAGCTGTTAGAGAAACATAAGTCTTTGGCAGATGATGATGAAACAAGAAACCTCATGAAGATGGCCTGCGATCTTATTGTCCTTATTCTTACAGGCGGTAAGTAAAATCTTTATATGATGCAACTTATTTTGTTTCCCTTTTTGGATGATAACACCATGTTGTGGTGAACTGTTTTGCAAATGTTTCAAAGAACTGACTTTTGTCTTTCTTCAAGGCTGAATAGCTGAACAGGTTACTGATACTGGTAATTGTACTTTCTGACTACAACAAAATGGGAATTTAGTTTTGAAACCCCTTCCCCCCCACCATTTCCACCACACACCATGTACAGTTCCCGCTTTGTGGCCTGAAACTGTCTGTATCTAGGCATAACCTCTTTGTACTGAGGTCGAAGGCACCAAGACTCTCCAAACTATCAACAAACCAGCCTTGTACAAAAGCCAGAAGATAATACAAGATAACATGCAAGTCTTTGTGAAAGACTGAGAGTTATGTGATGTATCTTGATTCAAGGGTGAAAGCTTAACAATAAATTTTGTTTAATTTTACTAGACAGTTTTTATCAAAAGAAGTACCTGTCCTTTAGAGTTGTTTAATTACTTACTTTCTTGGATCAGAAGTAATGGTACAGTGGGTACCACTCTTTATGCAGGAGGGCCTGAGTTTGAGTCTTGGCTTGAAGGTCTGGTGTCCTAATTGAGTTTTCCTCAGGCTTCCCCAGTGTTGCCAGGTTAATGCTGTGTTAGTATCTTCATAAGGATAATCCCAGTTCCACAGATATGTTACTTCAGAATTAGTTTTGTTTGAATTCAAGGAGATCAAACATAACATTTGAGTGGTTAGCATTCCCTATTTTTATTCTGTTCTTTCTCTACTTGAACGTGAGGCAGATATTCTGATATGTTTCATTGTTGTCATCAGGCCTTCTAGGCAAATGCTAGGATTGTGCCTTAAGATAGGCCATGACTACATCCTGATACATTCTTCCTACTTTTTTATATAGAATTGTCCTCTCCACAAAGTTATATCAGAGATCCAGTGAATTATATGTCATTAAATAAACTAAGAGACACATTTGTTATTTCAGATGCCAGTATGAATACTTTGTATGCAGAAGGAAAGGGTAAAGTTTTTCAGCAAATGGTTGCCTGGTTAAGTTCAAGTGATGAAGATTTGCAGATAACTGGTGTTCTTGCAATGGGAAACTTTGCTAGGACAGGTATGTATCAGCAGAACTGTAAAACAGAAACTAACTTTAAATGTATAAGATTTTGATGTGTTCACTGTGGTTGTGTGACATTCATACCTTCAAAGTGAATGCTGGAAAGGTAAATGAAGTAGATTGTGCTTATGTTTTTACATCTTTTGTGATCCACTAGGCACAGTTATGCTGCCATTGCTCAGTCAGTTTTGAATGTTTTAGCTCTTTGATACTGAATTACTAACACATTCATTGCCAAAGGAATGTAAGTTGGTTTGTTGGAGAGGGTTTAGTGCTGCATGTGTTGACACAGGTCAATTTAGTACGGCTCGGTTATCACACGTATATGACTATGAGTAACCACATCACCAATTATTATAAGTGGCTTTGAAGGTTCATTTAGATTGTGAGGCATTACATGCCTCATATTTTCTTATTAGTTTATTTTCCTTTTCTCTATTTGTACATTTATTATGCACTTCTGTTTAGTCTATTTGATGATGAAGTTGATCACATCTGAGGTGTGGCATTTGTGTGAGGTCACAGCTGATCTCTGGTGCACAGTTTTGCATGAGTTTGTGTCTGTAGGTTCTACCAAGATATAGTTATCACAGAAGAACGATTAAAGTAGCACTAATATTGTTAAAATTGTGAATGACAGCATTTATGATGCTGATCTGATACTCAAATCAAGACTGTCAGAGTCATCATCAGAATACATTTCGGAATTATCAGATGACTTGGGTCAGTCAGGATTTTCTTAATGATAGTAATCCCACTATTCCACCCTTTGTTACAACCCTGCAGTATGCTGTTCGTATTCTGAGACAGACACAACCTGTATGGTCTGTGTGCAGTTACACAGCACTGATTGATCCCTGAAGATGGGACTAATAGGTTGTCCCAAAATGTCGGTAACCAAGTATCAATCAGTGCTCTGTAACATCCCAGAAGCACATTTACACTGTGGCAGAAACTTGAAATCACATGCCACAGTCTGTTACATGTTCTACTGAAAGTAGTGTAAAATGCTCATATTTTTCTTCTCCAAAATTTGTGGAATGTGATATTTTTATCTTCAGATAGTACAGAATCTAATGCCTGCACTCCAACATTTAAAGTGAGACCTCAATTTAAAAGCCTGGCAGTAAATATGTCATAATGGAGTCCAAATTGCAGGTTCTTTATCAGCAGCATATCAAGTGTCATGTTGCACTGTTTTTAATTCATTGAGGTGGTTGGTGGAGGTACTGCCCAAACTTTTTAAAATGTTTCATATTTACGGTATCTAATTGAGAGCTTATTCAAATCAGTTTGCAACCGTTTACTAAACACATATTTTTGGAGACATATAAGGTATAAATTTATTCATTTGTCATATTTTCCTTCAGGAAGATACCTTCTATCAAGTAGCTTAATGGAGAACAGTCCTTGAGAAGCTGAGAAGTACTCAGTCAAGAAATTCTCCACCTTTCATGCAATGCTGAAGGTTCATTACCCAGTTAACAGGATCCCATCACTGCCCATATCCTAAGCTGGTTGAATCAAGCCATACTTTCATGTCTTATTCTCAGAGATTCATTTTAGTATAATAATCTCCTTTACACCTATGACTGTTATGCTATCTGTTCAGCATTATGTAGGTATTCTCCTGAGGCTTTTGACCAACATTCTGTGTTCATTTGTCTTTTCTTCCATGGAGTTTTTAAATAAGATAATGTAATTGTGACCATATTATCAGATAAACACTGCATCCAGATGGTGGAAGCTGGAGTGAGCAAGAAACTTTTAGTTCTTGTTGAGAAGAATAATACACCTTCAGGGGACATACGTCTGCAGCATGCTCTTCTTAGTGCCCTCAGGTATGCTGCTGAGACTTCATCAGGTGATCATTCAACCATGTAATCAATCTGTCAGTCAAAATAGCAGTAATCAAATTCAGTTTAGTTTAATTATGTGCAAGATTACAGTGCAGGGCCAGTTATGAAACCAGCACAAATATGTAAGTATGCCCATACATATATGAAGCACAGTTACACAAACAGAAAGGTGAGGTATGTGTGTGTGCTGACTCAGCACTGGGTTTGAATATTGTCATGTTCCATTGCATTTAAATTGTTCATTACACATAAAACAAGCAAACTAATACAAACACTTGTGCAGTGAACTAAAAGGAAAAGGGAGAGAAAGAAAAAAGGAAGAAAATAACGTGAGTTTAGGTACCCACTGGACAGTTATGGAAAAATTTAAAGATATCACATTTCAACAAAAACAAGAGTGTGTGATTTGTGACCAAGTAGAGTAATTTAATGTAAAACCTGTTTTAAAGCAGTGATTGGTGTTGTAAATATGTCTGTATCTGTACAGGCTGTTTTTTTCTCCTTTTGCACCTCTAGCCGAAGGTTGATTTTTGCGTTGGACTATGTGTGCTTTATTTGGTGTTACTTTGTTTACCACAGTGTGAAAAAAATTACTTCTAGATCACACAGCAACACAGCGTATGTTATCATACTGTCTATGTGCATTTTGAGGGAGCAGTTTTCAGTGTTTTAAATGTTAGTATGTGTTATGAAACTAAATGATAATAACTTGGTTCAAATCCTTATTAACTGAATAACACTGTCTCCGTAATGCAGAAAGATGCTTCTAGATCATGTTCATGTTTTTGGGTGTCTTCACTGAATTTGTCCAGGTTAATGGCATGCATATTTGGTGAAAATGGGATGGCAGAGTTATCTATGGCTATAATGTACGAAAATGGAACAGTGGGGAAAGGTGGCTAGAGAGGGGAGGGATTTATCAGTTTGTTCTGTTGAATTTTTAGTGGTAATTCTACTAGTTTTTCCAAATTTACTTTCAATTCAGAATCTTTATGCACTGTAAATGCCATGGAAAATTTTGTTTTGAAGCCCTTTTATTTGGTGTCTATGTAACTATGTTCTCTGTACAAAACTTAACATGGATTTTGTGATACCACTGATCGTGAACCTCATCCCTGCCACCTTAAGGTCACATGGAGGGTCTAATCATACCAGGGAAGTATGGTTAATGGGGTTACAGTGAAGCTGTGACAAGTGCACCTAGGTGACAGTGTGGGTTTTGAAATTCCTCACAGGAAACAACACATCAAAAAATGATCCTAGTATAAAGTCAAAAAAACACGTATGTTATCTGCCCTTCATATGCTTGATCCAGATTATGGGTATACTGACAATCATGGAACATATTCTTGGCTTGTATTTAAATTTACTTGTTCATACCGATGTTTATGCCTAGGTCATGGTGTGCTGAGTGCAGGTATTTTGTAAAAGAATAGTTGACCAACAGGTAACTTGACTACTGCCAGCTTGTCATTTGTTAAGTTTTGAATGTGTTAAAATTAACTGCACTGAAGTGCCACAGGGATAGTTTTCTGTGAATACTGTACTCAAATCCCTGACCTTGAGCTTGCTTGTAACTGAGCATGGGCCTGCCCATAGGGTGCACCAAGCTGGAAACTTACCGTAAGGTTATCTGGACAAATTCAATTTTGTAATCATATTGTTCTTTTGTTACATTTGAATTTCATTACTTTAGAAAGCATTTATCCTGTGTCATATTGGAAATTAATAGCTACTTTTCATATATAGAATGGGCTGGGATAGCTCAGTCGGTATAGTGACTGACTACGGGCTGGACGATCCGGGATCGAATCCCGGTGGGGACAAGACTTTCCGCCCATCAAGACCGGCCCTGGGGCCCACCCAGCCTCCTGTACAATGGGTACCGGGTCTTCCTGGGGGTAAATTGCGGCTGGGGCATGCTGCTGACCACTCACTCCCTTCTAGTGCCGCGGTCATGGAAGAGTAGACCCATACCTCTACCCACCCTCTAGGCCACACCGGGCTTGTAACAGGATCACTTTACCTTTACCTTTCATATATAGAAGTATGAAAGGTGGAAAACTGTGAACTGCGTTTCTCATTGTAAAAAAAAAGCAAGTGATGGGAATTATCATATTCCTGTGCCTGTCCTCCAATGATAACTTTTGAACCAACTGGCAGATTTTTGTCACACTTGAAGGAAAATAGGTGTCTTAATTTGTTTCCGGAATTTGTTAATTGTATTTGCAGGAATTTAGTGATACCAAGCCAGAATAAAGCAGTGGTGTTGGAAGATGGTTTAGTGGATATTGTGTATCCTATGCTGGCCATCCCTACTTTCCCTGTTGTGTTCAAGTTACTGGGCACTCTGCGTATGGTCATTGATGGACAGGGTGAGTTATGTATGTTGGAAAATTCTCAATTACATATCATAACTAGGAATAACTCCAATCTTTTCTACCCATCATCACATTTAATGATTTATCAAAAAGAACCACATTACTTTGGCATCTGTAGTACCCTTCTCTCAAATAAAGAATCTATCAAGCAATGTTAAGCAATTTAAAACAGCTCTTAATAATTTGTTGCAATTGCATTTGTTGTGTAAAGTATTTGAATATTTTAATCACAATATAAATTACAGTAAATCTTAGCATATGATGTTAAGTTCTAAATATCATTGTATTTAATAATCAGATATATTGTCTAAATTACATTTATCTAACTTACTGTAGACCCTGACAGATGATTGATTCTATGTAAGTTGATATCATTTAGGTTTTAGATTTACAAGTATATCTGCTGTGAAGACTTGTATATAGGTCTAATATGTATATGACTGTAAGTAATGTCTATGTTGTTTTAATCTTTTGACTTGTTATATACATACTTTTTAGAATGATATATGCTGTGGTCAAGTTGTGTATTCAGTGGTTGTATTACCAGCAATGTATTCTTGAATTATCAATAAATGCTAATACTAATACAGACTAGGATGAGTCTACTGGTATGTTACATTTCCTTTGTTCCTTTAGGAAGCATAGTTCATATTCTGTTTATGTAATATTACTTGCAGAAAATGCAGCTTGCAAGCTTGGGAGGAAGAAAGATTTGGTCAGCAGTCTGGTAACTTGGTGTGGAACTGAGGACCATCCTGGAGTGCAGGGAGAAGCTAATCGATTGTTGGCATGGCTCATAAAGAACAGCAGGTATACTGACTGAGAAGAAGAAACAAATTCTGTTGTATAACTTCTTGTTGTCTTCTTTGATTTTTTTTTTTTTTTTTTTGGGGGGGGGGTTTATATTAATTTTTTTTTTTCTTTTTTCTCTTTTGTTAGGGGGATTTTTCTTTTAAACTTTTTGTGTTTCACAGTATGACATTTTTTATATATTT